>Ga0209211_10005135_pt1 | contig 19817 bp, 17 predicted proteins | sample RifGroA2_FD_183992 | JGI IMG/M metagenome (GOLD analysis project Ga0209211, IMG submission 183992) | Groundwater microbial communities from Rifle, Colorado, USA - Groundwater A2 (SPAdes) (version 2) | ecosystem: Environmental > Aquatic > Deep subsurface > Groundwater | place: Rifle, Colorado...
AAAATAGGCATCAACGTAAAGAAAGATGAGATTGATGAAAAAAGAATTGTTTATCATCCGCAAATACCTGAGCTAAATTACCGGATTTATCCTTAGATTTGGGGGAAATTATTTTGAATGTTTCACTTACATACTTTCGAGTGTTATTCAGTAAAAATATTTTATAATTAACAGATATTATTTTCATATTGCAAAAATAGAAGATAAAAATCAATCTTTAACAAGACAGGGGGGAACACATTTCAAATATGCTTTTTTCATAAAATGCAGACACACTTCTTTTTAATTCATAAGCAATTAATCCAGTTGGAGTATTTCCATCAGCTAATTTTTCAAGTTTTTTTAAGTCTGCTGCCGACCATTCTTTTCCAGAATTTTGTAAATTTTTCATCTTTACATTTATTGTAACTATTCTTATGCGTAAAAATTGTCACGCAAAGTCGCAAAGTTCGCAATTTACCCCGTTAGATAATTGCTCTTTAAAATAGTTCACTCTTTTTTTAACTATCTCACGGGGTGAACCTCGTTATATAATTCCTATAGAAATGTGGTATGAAAATAAAAATTGGTATCCAACAGGGTTAATATAGAAAATTATAATAAGTAAAAAGAAAAAATGACTATGAGATTTTATGGTTTGAATAGTAAACACGCTGTAAGCACACAATGAAAAAAATCATTCACCCCGTTGGATATTCCATTTTTATTGTATAACGGCTATTCAACATAATTATCCTACGGGGTAAATAATTTTTTTTAACTTTGCGGGCTTAAAACTTTGCGGGCATTGCGTCTTTGCGTGAATAATATTTGCGGGAAATATGATACGAACTTAACAAAAAATTATATTAATTTTGACACTGATTAGTGGTTACCATTTATTTAAAATTGTTTAAAATCCTTTGTTTATCCTCATTCTCTTTATCGTTCTTATGATACAGTTCCACAAAAATTATTTTTTCTTCTTCTTGAAAGTGAGCATAAATTAATCGTAAACCTGAATTTACACCACGACCTTTTAAAGCTTTACAAGCAATCTTTTTTACTTTGATTACACACGTTTCCAATCCCAAATTATTAATACGAAAACTAAACGGTGGTCTTTCTTCAGGCTTTTTTTTCAAGATAGTTTTTACCTCCGCCAAATCATCGTTCAGTGAACGATATTTTTTCAGAAGTTGTTTCAAATCTTTTTCAAACTCTTTGAGTGTATCAAATTCCATTTTTAATTTTCCTTTTCGTTATACACTCTTACAGAATAAGGTTGTTCTCTATAAAAAGCTAATTCGTAACTAATATCTTTCCCTTCATCTGTTACCTCCCATGGTAAATCTTTATGTGAATAATTACTTATAGCAGTAGCTGACCAATCGCTCATTTGCTCAATTACTTTGTCAATTACTTCTTTTTCACTTGCTCTCAATTCCGTTAAATCTGCTTTCACAAGCGGAATATAACGAGTTTGCATTGTATCAAAATATTCTGTCTTTATTCTTTGAATCTGTTTACTTTTCATCATTTGACCGATTATAGTATCTATTTTTTGCGGAACAGGTCCGTAAGGTAACTTGCGATATTTAGCACCTGTTAAATGTTCTTCATACAATTCGTAGTAATTGAAATCGGAAAAATACAACAGTTTGTAAAGGACAGTTTCACCAACATTTGGTTTGCCTGCGCATCGTTCTAAAATATAAAGCAATACATTCTTAAACTTATTGACCTTCAAAGTTGGGACAGAAATACGTTCATCTGATTTTTTTGTTTTTGCTTCGACCATACCTTCAACATCTTGGTTGACTGAAAAGTTTTTAGACATAAAATCATCTAAAGAAAAACCTAAGACCATTGACAACATTTGCAATTCAAGAACATCAACACTTCTGTTTCCTAACTCTATCTGAGCCAAAGACGGTCTGGACATTTTGATACTTTTAGCCAAATCTTCCTGAGACAACCCCTTCATTTTACGAAGTTCAGTTATCCTTTGACCAATTTTCTTTTGTGACAGTTTTATGTTCATATCAGTTTTTGTTTTACTATTCAATGATACAAAGATAGGCATTGTTTCAATATAAAACAAATAATTGTTCTATTATTTATCAACAAATAATTCCAACGCTTATTTGCAGGCACATTTCCTTTTTTTCAAGCACACTATTCTCAATAAAAAAGTAAAAGAGCCAGCAAATCTCAACCCAAGAAAAATTGTATTAATAAAATCTTCCTATCTTCAAAAAAAAAAATTAACATCATCGCATATTCCAACGACAAACAATAGGGAAATGTATGCGACAGAAACATTTAGGACATTTTATAACTTGACAGAATAATGCAATCTAATGACAAAAACAACCGAAAAGAAATTTTATCTTTGAAAAAAATATTCTCAATAAAATATGACCATATTTCAAAAACTTGAAAAATTTGTTTCAGATGTTTTCAAAACGACTTTGGAAATATTCCTTGAAGCCCTGAAACTAAGCCCGAATGCACAAGGATATGTGAGCGGTTCAATCAGCGAACTTCTTTTAAAGAAAAGTATAGAAGAACTGGGATTTGAAGTAAAACGGATTCGGGAAAAATGGGAAGGAAAAAAACACCCGCAACATCACGGTGACTTTTATTTCCGTAAAAACCAAAAAAAATTTTGGTTCGTTTTGGAATCAAAAGGAGTAAAATCTAACACCGAGCATTGGAACAAACTTTACAATTATCCGAAACTCAAAAAAATTCTCTTTGACTATCAGGAAATAATACATTGGATTGATAAAGACAAAGACATTGAACCGCAAATTGAAAAATGGATTGCTGAAAATCTGCCTGATATGGTTAATTCCCCTACCCTTTATTCGTATGAGGAAATTCAAGAGTATTTAAAAACACCACCAGTAAAAGAAACGGACAAATTACGTGCAATGAAAGAACTTGCAAATTTTACGAGGGATGAAATTGATAAGATGATTAAAGATAGATTAGCTTATTTGATGAACAAAGTTAGAGTACTTGACACCCACTTTATATCAGGTGCTGGAGGTGGAGAAAGAACACAAGCCACACCAAGAAAAGATGAATTCAATTTAATTTCAGTTGACATATTCTTACGATTTAACGAGCATAAATTTTTGTTTGCAAACCCGAATCACCTTGATTCATCAGGTAAAGATGCGAATCACTTGCAACAAAATTATATTATGGGTTTTGTATTTCCACAAGCGGACGGCACTTGTCGTTTAGACTTAACAGACGAATGGAATGTGAATTTTAATGAAGTATGCGAAACCCTTTCTCCCGCTGATGCAGTTGAAGAAATTGATATGCAAATTGACAACAGAAATGTAATTGTTGAATAAATTTTCTTGTTTTTACACAAATGTGTGTTATCTTTGCCACAAATGTGTAAAACTATGAATCCATTATTTGACATCCAGCTTTCAAAAGAAGATAATCTTCTAAAAAGATTTGAAGAAATTCACGACTATATTTATGCAAACGATGGTTTGTCTCCTCAGCAAACCTTAGAAGAGTTTGTAAAAATATTGTTCATCAAAATATTCGATGAAAACGAGAATAGTAACAAGTTTACAATTTCTGCTGAAGAGTGGAATCTTCTCAAATCAGGTAAAATAAATCAATCATTAACTGAAAGAATTTCAAACTTGTTTGAACATACCAAGCAAGCATATACAGACATTTTTGATAGTGATGATAGAATTAAACTAACCCCAATCGCATTAGGTTTTACGGTAAATAAACTACAAAACATATCCTTATTAAACTCGTCCCAAGATGCCAAAGGATTAGCATTCCAAAAATTTCTATCTCATCATGAAAAAGATGGTAGGGGACAGTTTTTTACACCTGAACCCGTAATTGATTTTTGTGTAGAAATGATGCAACCAAAACCTGATGAAACAATAATTGACCCTGCATGTGGCAGTGGTGGTTTTTTAATGTCAGCTTTAAAATTCCTTCAAAAAAATAATTTAGAACTTAATACTTCAAAATCAGTTTCGAGCCATCTTTTTGGTTTAGATATTAATAAAAGTATTGCAAGAATTGCTAAGATGAAATTACTATTGGAGTCCAATGGTAAAACAAATGTTATTTGCACAAATTCATTGGAAGATTTGGACAGTATAAAACTTTCCGTTTCACAAAAGGATGGTTTTAATATTGTACTTACTAATCCACCATTTGGTGCGAAAATCACAAATACTTCAACACTTTCAAAATTTGATTTAGGGCATAAATGGTCTAATTATGATAAAGAATATCATAAAACAAAAGTTGTTTACCCAAATCAAAATGCTGAAATATTGTTTATTGAAAGATGTATTCAGCTTTTAAAAGAAGGGGGCAGAATGGCGATTGTATTACCAAATGGGAATTTTGAAAATCCTTCTTTAGAATATTTGCGATACTATATTAAATTAAAAACAAAAATCTTAGCGATTGTCAACCTTCCGCAAGAAACTTTTATTCCTTTTGGTACAGGAGTAAAAACATCACTTTTATTTTTAGAAAAAGACACACCGAATTTAAATAAACAATATCCGATTTTCTTTGGTAGAGTTACTAAGTTAGGTTATCATGGCAATAAAAATGGTACTCCGTTGTATCAAAAGGACAAGTATGGTCAAACGATAAAAGACTCATCGGGTCAACCAATATTAGAAGAAGATTTCAGTGTAATTGTAGAAGATTACAAAAAATTTCAAAACGGAAATGTGATTGAAAGTGATAATGCGTTTTCAATTAATTATAATGAATTAAATGGCAGATTTGACTTTGATTTTTATTCGCCTGAAAACAGAAAACTGTTTTCAAATTTGGACAATGTTAAAACTGTTCGCTTGGGTGATATTTGTGATATTGTAAAAATAAAAAGCAAAAAACTTAAAGACCATAACTCGACAGTTGAATATGTTGAACTTTCAGACATTAATACTCATTCATACGAAATTATAAATTCAACGACTTATCAAGTTCATGAATTACCCAGCAGGGCAAGTTATGAATTGCAGGAAGGAGATATAATTACTGCAATTGCAGGAAATTCTATTGGTACAAGAAAACATGCAACGGCATTAGTTACAAAAGATTTTGAAGGTAACATTTGTACTAATGGTTTTAGAGTATTAAGAAATTTTAAAATAGATAGCTATTATTTGCTGTACTTTCTAAAATCCGAAGTGTTTTTAAAGCAAATGTTTATGTATCGTACAGGAGCTGCAATTCCAAATGTTTCTGATAACGACTTATCTAATATTATTATTCATTTGCCTAATGACAATTATATTGATGAAATAAGTAAGAAAATGATGAAAGCTTTTGAACTAAGGCAAGAATCAAGAAATCAGATTGAAAGCATTCATCTTGAGCTTGCATAGCCAACGCTTCGTAGTCAAGCACATTGGCTGGTCGCACAATTCCAACGCACGACCAAAACCAGCCAAAGAGCTTGCCTACCCAAACGCACGGAAGACAGAAACAGGGTAGCAAATTGAAAAGTAAAATGACTGAAAACAAAGAACACCAGGCGGTAACAAAGGCTATATACAATAAGGGTTTCAGTGGTAATTCAAGCATTCTGCCCCGCTCAAACTTCGGTGTCGGTGGACAGGAAAGTAGCCCGCAATCCCTTACTGCACATAGTTTCAAACGTTACCGCTAATAAGTACAAAGACCGTAACCCTGACAATTTTAAGCAAACGACTGATTTTTTTTCAGTTTTACAATTCTGTAACAAATTGCTTAAACATTGCATAGTCTGACTCATAAAAAATATTTTTCCCCCGACACAAAAACTCATTGCTTTTTTACAGTTAAGAGTTTTGTTCAAATTAAAACATTTAAAAATAGTTAAAACCCTAAAAATTGCAATTCTAAAAACTATATTTGCAAATATTTTTTTTAAATGTCTAAAATATTATATTTTATTTTAATTTTATTTTCTATTATCTCATGTAATTCAGATAGTTACACAACGGATAGTTCCGGGATGAAATATAAATTTTTTATCGAAAATGAAAACAATAAAGTACCTGTTAAAAACGATATTTTAGTTTTACAAATGCAATATAAAACCGAAAACGACTCAATTTTATTCGATACAAAAGAATTAAACGGACAACCATTCAGAATGCGTTATAACGGTTTATCTAAAAATGGTGGAACAGTTGATGATTGCTTTGCATTAATGCACGAAGGCGATAGTGCCCAGTTTATTGTTGATGCCGAGAAGTTTTATATTTATACAAAAAAAACTGAAGTTCCTTCATTTATAAAAAAAGGAAGCAAATTAAAATTTAATATTAAACTTGTCGAAATTTTTAGCTACGAAAAATATTTAGAAGAAAAGAAAGCAGGGCAGGTTGTTACTGCTCAGGAAGAACTAAAACTTCTCGAATCGTATTTGCAAAATGCAAATATAACTCTTAAACCTACAAATAGCGGATTATATTATATTGAAACAAAAGTTGGAGCTGGAGCTAAACCAAAATCAGGACAAAAAGTTGTTATTAATTATACCGGCACTTTTGTAAATGGTGAAATTTTCGATTCAACATTAAAACGTGGCGAACCATTTGAATTTGAACTTGGAAAAAACGAAGTTATACAAGGACTCGAAGAAGGAATTTGCATGCTCAAAAAAGGAGGCAAAGCAACATTAATAATTCCTTCACATATTGCTTATGGCGACCAAAAATATAAAATGATACCAGCTTTCTCAACATTAATTTTTGAAGTAGAACTAATTAATATTATATGAACTTGTTTTGAAAAGGGAATGCTCATATTTAAGGTTGAGGTTGAGGAATGAGATTGGGAAAACAAGATTGGGAAAACAAGATTGAGAAGAAAGATTGAAAGGATTGAAAAAACAAGATTGAATAGATTGAGAAGACAAGATTGGAGAACGTCTTCATCAATCCTATCAATCTTCTTCAATCTACATCAATCTTAAAAATATAATAAATTGAGTATCAGTAAACTATAAAATATAAACACATGAAAATTAAATTTTTTTTTATTGCACTTTTATCGTTTAATCTTATAACATTTAACATTATGAGTCAAACCAAAGATTATAAAACAACACCATCGGGGTTAAAATACATTATCCATGAAAAAGGAAAAGGGAAACAACCCGTTTCAGGCGAAAAAGTTTCTGTTAATTATGAAGGAAGATTAATGAATGATAGTATTTTCGACAGCTCTTATGGTCGTAACCAGCCATTTACATTTGCGTTGGGACAAGGTCAGGTAATAAAAGGATGGGACGAAGGTATTGCTTTATTAAACGAAGGCGATTCAGCTACTTTTATTATTCCTCCCGATTTAGGTTATGGTAGTCAAATAAAAGGACCAATTCCGGCTAATTCTACTTTAAAATTTACATTAAAATTAGTAAAAGTTATTGCTGAAATTAAAGTTGAACCATTTGTAACAACAGGCAAGGACACAATAAAAACCGCATCCGGATTGAAATATTTTTTAGTAAGCGAAAAAAACAAAAAAGGCGACAAACCTCAAAAAGGAGCCAATGTTACAGTTCATTATACCGGTTATTTTGAAGATGGTAAAATATTTGACTCCTCTGTAAAACGTGGCGAACCAATTAAATTTCAACTCGGAAAAGGAATGGTAATAAAAGGATGGGACGAAGGATTATCATTATTAAAAGCTGGTGATAAAGCCCGTTTACTTATCCCATATCAATTAGCTTATGGCGAAGCAGGCCGTTCACCTGTTATTCCTGCCAAAGCAAATTTAATTTTTGATGTAGAATTAGTTGATTTTACACCAGAAGTAAAACCAGAAGCATATAATACTAAAGGAAAAGACACATTAATTACACCATCTGGATTAAAATATATAATTATTAGTGAAGGAGCTAAAGAGTCGGTAAAAGCTCAAATAGGCAAAACTGTTTCAGTTCATTATACCGGCTATTTTGAAGACGGAAATATTTTCGACTCATCAATTCAGCGTGGGCAACCAATAAGCTTTGAACTTGGAACCGGTAAAGTAATTAAAGGTTGGGACGAAGGAATTTCGCTTATGAAAGTAGGAGATAAACTTCGCTTGCTTATTCCGTACCAATTAGCTTATGGCGAACAAGGCTATCCGGGAGCTATACCTGCTAAAGCAAATTTAATTTTTGATGTAAAATTAGTTGGTGTAAAATAAAAAAAGAATAATTTTTATTTGTAGCGAGAGAGAGACTTGAACCCTCGACCTCATGATTATGAATCATGCGCTCTAACCAGCTGAGCTACCTCGCCCTTTTTTAAGGGTGCAAATATATGTTTTTATTTAATATTAAAAATTCTCTTTAATAAATTTTTGCTTCAAAATTTTGTGTTTACTAAATAAAAGATTATCTTTAAGAAAAAATTTATTGATTTAGTGATGAAGGAAAAAATTATAATAGAAATTTTAGTTAACACTTCCCCTAAAATATTATTCCCGCGGCTCAGTACACCTAGCGGTTTATCGGAATGGTTTGCCGATGATGTGAATTCCCGTGGTTCTAATTTTACTTTTATTTGGGAAAACTCTTCCCAAAAGGCAAAGCTTGTTTCATGTAAAGATGCAAAATTTGTTCGTTTTAAATGGGAAGAAGATGAAAAAGAAAAAGAAGATTATTATTTTGAATTTAAAATTGAAATACAGGAAATGTCCGGTGATACCTTATTAGTTGTTACCGACTTTGCTGAACCCGATGATAAAGAAGATGCAATAAATTTGTGGGAATCACAAATTGGAAATTTAAAACATGTTTTAGGATTATAACATTTATTGTGTCTTACTTTAAATAGTGTCTGTCTATAAAGTCTTGTCTGATTCATAATGTTCGAGTTTGAGGCTTGCGAAGTTTTGAAAATCAAGGAGTTTACTTATGTAAATGACTGTTTTCAAAACAAGCATAACGAAAAAATCGAACATTATAGACAGACTCTAAATAATCTGCTAATTTTGCAAAAATTTTATACAAAGCAAAGTAATGAAGCGGCTCCATTTATTTATGGTTAAAATGTACATAGGACCTTTTCTTATGACATTTTTTATTGCCGTTTTTTTATTGCTAATGCAGTTTTTATGGAAATACATTGATGAATTTGTTGGTAAAGGCATCGAAACAACTGTAATGGTTCAGCTTCTTTCGTATGCTTCGGTTAATTTTATTCCTATGGCATTGCCTTTAGCAATATTGCTATCGTCAATTATGACATTTGGCGAATTAGGCGAACATTACGAATTAGTTGCACTTAAATCATCGGGCATTTCATTGTTAAGGATAATGTATCCTCTTATACTATTTATTTCATTTCTAAGCATTTGTGCATTGTTGTTTTCAAATTATGTTCTGCCTGTTGCAAACTTAAAATTTTATTCGTTATTGTATGATGTTAGAAACATTCGACCTGAAATAAATATTAAACCCGGCATTTTTTATAACGGCATTGATGATTACAGTATTAGAGTTCAAAAGAAAGATAAAAAAACAAATTTTTTGTACGGAATTATGATTTATGACCATACTAACAGGCAGGGAAATACAACTGTAATTATTGCCGATTCTGGAAAAATGAATATTACTGAAGATAAAAGATATTTGTTATTAACATTATATAATGGTGATAAATATGATGAGTTACGTAACAATGGACAAACCGACTGGAGATATGGACACCCTCACCAAAAAGATAAATTTGTTGAAGAAGACATAACAATTGAACTAAATGGTTTTGGTTTTAACAGGTCTGATGAAAGTTTATTTATGGATAATTATAAAATGCTTAATATTAAGCAATTAGCACAAGCTGAAGATTCTCTTCAAAAATTATATTTTAAGCGTGATTCTGAGTACGAGCATACAATTGCCGATGTTGCTATTATTAAAAAACTACAAATTGATAATTTTGCAAATAAACGTTCTGTAAGAGATACTTTTATTAATGCCGATACTTTATATAAGTCTTTTACTAAAGCCGAACAGATACTTGCATATCAAAATGCTTTAAATATTGCACGAAGCCAATTATCATACATTATACTTTCTGGAGATGAACTTGGTTCAAGAGAATATTACATAGTAAAACACAAAGTCGAATTTCATTTGAAGTTTACTTTAGCTTTAGCTTGTTTAATTTTGTTTTTTATTGGTGCACCTTTAGGTGCAATTATTCGAAAGGGTGGTTTAGGTATGCCTGTTGTAGTTTCTGTTTTGTTATTTATTTTGTACTATATAATTTCTTTGATTGGCGAAAAGTTTGCAAAAGAACTTATTTTACCAGCATGGTTTGGAGTTTGGTTATCATCAGTTGTACTATTTCCTTTAGGTTTGTTTTTAACTTATAAAGCGGCTTCCGACTCAGTAATTTTTAATATTGAAGCTTATATCGAACCTATTAAAAAGTTTTTTAATATAATATTAAAAAAGAAAATGAAAAATTAATTAAATAATAGAATTTGTTACAAAATGAAAATTCTTCAATTACATAACAAAGTACCTTATCCTCCAAAAGATGGAGGAGCTATTGGTGTTTGGAACTTTACGTTAGAATTTGCAAAGCAGGGTCACGAAGTAACTTTGTTTGTAATGAACACAAAAAAACACTATTATAATATAAAAACAATCCCTAAAGAATTTACAAAAATCATAAAAATTATTGCTGTTGACGTTAAAGTGCCTATAACTTTTTTTGGTGCATTATTTAATCTTTTTTTATCGAACAAACCATATAATGCTCAGCGCTTTATATTAAATAATTATAAACAAAAATTAATTAAAATTCTTGTAAATAATGAGTTTGATGTTATTTTATTAGAAGGTTTATATTTATGCCCATATATCGAAACTATCCGAAAATATTCAAAAGCAATGATTGTTTTTAAAGCTCATAACATAGAGCACGAAATTTGGGAACGATTTGCAAAAAACGAATCAAATTTTTTTAAACAAAATTATCTTAAAATTTTATCTGAACGAATTAAGGTAATGGAAACTCAAACTATTAACAAATATGATGTGTTAAATACTCTGACGAGCCGCGATGCAAATATGTTTAATTCGTTAGGAAATAAAAAACCATTTTTTGTATCTCCTGTTGGTATTGATGTATCACACTTAATTCCTCAACGCGAAAAAATAGTATATCCCACACTTTTTTATATAGGCGCATTAGATTGGGCACCAAATCAAGAAGGACTCGTTTGGTTTATAAGAAAAGTCTGGAGCAATTTGAACCAGAAATATCCAGATTTGAAATTTGAAATAGCCGGCAGAAATGCCCCCGAATGGTTTGTTAAAATTTTGAACGAACCTAATATTGTACATTATGGCGAGATTACAGACGCATACAAATTTATTAACGAACATGCAATAATGCTTGTACCTTTGCTCTCGGGAAGCGGAATGCGTATTAAAATTGTTGAAGGATTAGCTCTTGGCAAAACAATTGTTACTACATCAATTGGAACCGAAGGAATTGATACTACACATAATATTAATATACTAATTGCAGATACTGCTGAACAGTTCCAAAAACAAATTGAAAAACTGCTGTCAGATAAACCACTTTTCGAATCTTTAGGAACAAATGCCATTAAATTTGTGAAAAAAAGTTTTGATATTAAAAATATAACAAAATCGCTTATAGAATTTTGGTTCAAAAACTTAAAAAAAAAATAAATTCGCATTATAAATTAATTTTGCAAAAAATATAATAATGACAAAAATAAATAACATTAAATTAAATACAATTGAAGAGGCAATAGAAGACATTAAAGCTGGTAAATTGGTAATTGTTGTTGATGACGAAGATAGAGAAAATGAAGGTGATTTTATTGTTGCAGCTGAGCTCGTTACTCCTACTATTTTAAATTTTATGTCTAAATATGGGCGAGGTCTGATTTGTTGTGCAATTCCCGAAAGCAGATGCAACGAACTTGAACTTCAGATGATGGTTAGTAATAATACTTCATTTCACGATACAGCTTTTACCGTTTCAGTTGATTTAATTGGAAAAGGTTGTACAACAGGCATTTCGGCAAGTGATAGAGCTAAAACAATAAATGCTTTAGTTAATCCAAAAACGCATCCGGCTGACCTTGGTCGCCCAGGACATATTTTTCCGTTAAAAGCTAAAGAACGTGGAGTTCTTCGTCGTGCCGGACACACCGAAGCAGTTGTTGATTTAACTATTTTAGCTGGATTAAAACCCGGTGGTGCTCTTGTCGAAATTATGAGCGATGATGGTACTATGGCTCGATTACCCGAATTAATAGAAATCAGTAAAAAATTCGGTTTTAAAATAATTTCAATAGAAGACCTTATAAAGTATCGGCTTAAAAAGGAAAGTCTGATTAAAAAAGGTTCTACTGTTAAATTACCTACAAAAAATGGAGATTTTGAACTTATTCCATTTATTCAAATATCAAACGGGCTTGAGCATCTTGCATTAATCAAAGGTAAATTTAATCGTGATGAACCAATTCTTGTACGTGTTCATTCATCGTGTGTTACTGGTGATATTTTTGGTTCTTACCGTTGCGATTGTGGTGTGCAATTGGAAGCAGCTATGAAAATGATTGAAAAAGAGGGGAAAGGTGTTCTTGTTTATTTGAATCAGGAAGGGCGGGGAATTGGCTTATTCAATAAGATTGAAGCATATAAACTTCAGGAAAAAGGATTAGACACCGTTGACGCAAATATAGAACTCGGTTTTAAAGCCGATGAACGTGATTATGGCGTTGGTGCTCAAATATTACGCGAGTTAGGTGTTACTAAAATCCGATTAATAACAAATAACCCAGTAAAACGTGCAGGTTTAGAAGGATATGGTTTGAAAATTGTTGAAAATATACCTATCAGAATTAAACCAAATGTTTATAATAAAAAGTACCTTTTAACTAAACAGGAAAAAATGGGACATTTTCTTGAATTAGTAGTTGATAAAGATTTTAAAAAAAAATAATTTCAGGGCTTCTGTAAATTTCATAATTCGTCATGCTGTACCGAAAACTTTCGATATTATTTCAGCATCTTACAAATTGATGGGATAGCTTTAATATGAGATGGATAGTCAAGCCCGCAATGACGCTTATTAATTTTTAGAACCCATATATAAAACTTTCGTGGAATTTTGTGTTTTTGCGATTTTGTGGCATAAAACGAGTTGAATTCATAGATGGTTATATTTTATTTTTTTAACTTCGCCATTAATTTATAATATAAAAAAACAAACAAATGAATACAATTGCAACATCTGGAAATAAAGGCAAAGGCGTTCGTTCCGATTGCTATGTTAATTTAGAAATTACTAAAAGCGGTGGAATTAAAATTATTTTAGAAAGTAAAGTTGAGGTAATGTTTGGTAAAGCAAATAAAGAGTTAATTTCCGGTATTTTAAACTTTTTTGAAATAAAAAACGCTAAAATAACTGTTGAGGATTCAGGAGCTTTGCCATTTGTTATTGATGCAAGAGTTGAAGCGACAATTAAAAATGTTATTGATTCAAAAAAAGAATTTTTATTGCCTTTTATTTCGCAAAATAATTATAAAACTGCAAAAGATAGAAACCGTATTTCAAGATTATATCTCCCCGGAAATTCGCCATCATTAATGATTAATGCAGGAGTTCATAAACCAGATGGAATTATTTTAGACTTAGAAGATGCTGTTGCTCCTAATAAAAAATTTGAAGCCAGGTTTTTAGTTAGAAATGCTTTAAGAAATATAGATTTTTATGGTGCCGAACGTATGGTCAGAATTAATCAGGTTCCCAAAGGATTAGATGATTTGGATTTTATTGTTCCGCATAATGTTAATTTAATTCTTGTTCCCAAATGCGAAAGTGCCGAACAAATTATTCAGGTAAACAATAAAATTAACGAAATAAAAACAAAGTGTAACATTTTAAATGAAATTTGGCTTATGCCAATTATCGAAAGTGCATTAGGGGTTATAAAATCATTCGAAATTGCAACAGCAGCAACAAACATTGTAGCAATGGCAATTGGTTTAGAAGATTATACTGCCGACCTTGGAACAAGAAGAACTTCCGAAGGTATTGAATCTTTTTTTGCTCGTAGTCAGGTTGTTAATGCTTGCCGTGCTGCCGGTATTCAACCAATTGATTCTGTTTTTAGCGATGTTGCCGATATGGATGGACTTAAAAACAATGTGCTGAAGTCAAAAGCATTAGGATTTGATGGTATGGGTTGTATTCATCCACGTCAAATTAAAGTTATACACGAAAATTTTGCTCCATCAATAATAGAAATAGATAAAGCAAAAAAAATTGTTTTTGCTTTTGATGATGCAACTTCTAAAGGTTTAGGTGTGGTTTCGCTTGGTACAAAAATGATTGACTCGCCCATTGTTAAAAGAGCAATAAATACTATTAATTTAGCAATAAAAACTGGTAAACTAAATCAGAATTGGAAGGAGGAATTACATGTCAGCTAATTTTGTAAAAAATGCATTAGGGCGATTAGTACCAACCGAAGTTAACGGAGTTCCTCAAATTCCATATATGGGTGTTGGAAAATATAAACCAATTAGACGAAAATATGCTCCTTTAATTTCAAGCTGTGCCGATTATCCAGCCGATGGAAATAAAACAGAACCAGGTTTAAAAGATGCATTAATAAAATCGGGTTTGCGGGATGGTATGGTTATTTCTACGCATCATCATTTTCGTAATGGCGATTTGGTTGCAATTCAAATTTTTGATATTGCAAAAGAACTTGGAATTAAAGATTTGGTTTGGGTTCCATCAGCTTCGTTTGAGTGCCAGTCGGTATTAATAAAATATTTAGAAGACGGTACAATTCATCATATTGAAGGAAGTATGAATGGCTCGCTTGGTCGTTTTACTTCGCAGGGGAAAATGAAAGGAATGGGAATATTGCGTTCGCACGGTGGACGTTATCAGGCGATTCAAGATGGAGAAGTTATAATTGATATTGCTGTTATTGCTGCACCTACAGCCGATGCTTTTGGAAATGCAACCGGCGACCGCGGACCAACTGCGTGTGGTTTGTTAGGGTTTGCACTTGCCGATTCACAATATGCAAATAAAGTTATTGTTGTAACAGATAATTTAGTTCCATTTCCTTGTATTCCATGGCAAATTCAAGGCAATAATGTTGATTATGTAGTTGTTGTTGCTCAAGTAGGAATCCCCGAAAAAATTGTTTCCGGAACAACTGAAATAACAAAAAGTCCTGATAGATTATTACTTGCCGAGTGGACATCTCAATTTTGCGACGAAGCGGGGATTATTCGCGATGGTTTTTCGTTTCAGGCAGGTGCAGGTGGAACTGCTCTTTCGATAGGAATTTATTTTGCCGATATTTTGCGGCAACGCGGAATGAAAGCACGATGGGCAAGGGGAGGAAGCAATAAATATCTTGTAAAAATGCTCGAAGATGGATTGGTTGAAAATATTCTCGATGGACAAACATTTGATTTGGAAGGTGTTCGTTCAATGCGTGAAAATTTCGGACATGTAAATACAAGTCCTTTTACAAGTTATAATTATCATGGTAAAGGAAATTTTGCATCAATGGTGGACGTTGTTATTTTAGGTGCAACCGAAGTTGATGTTAATTATAATGCAAACGTTGTTACACATTCTGATGGCACGTTGTTACACGGTATTGGTGGCTGGCAAAATTGTATTGCTTCAAAATGCACAATTCTTCCAATTCCACTTTTCCGCGACAGAATGCCTATTGTACGCGAGGAGGTTACTACTATTTGCGGACCCGGTGAATTAATTGACGTAATTGTAACTGAACGTGGAATTGCTATTAATCCGCTTCGTAAAGATTTAATTGAAAAAATGAAAAATTCATCGTTGCCAATTAAAACAATTAACCAATTAAAAGATGAAGCTGAAGCAATTTGTGGAGTACCCGACAAACCTAAATTTACAAATAAACCTGTTGCTGTTGTTAAATGGGTTGATGGGACTATTATAGACACTATCTGGCAATTGGACGATTAAAGAGTCTGTCTATAATGTCCGCTGACTGTGTTATGCAGCTTCGAACAAAACTATGGCACGGTTTTAAACCGTGCCATTTTTGTTAAATCGCAAGCATCTTCCTAAGCTTCAGAACTCGAACATTATGATTCAGACAATTTGTTTCTTTCCACCATTTTATTTGGTTCGTGTCCCTTTGGTTCTGTCCCCACGAACCAATTTTTGTTCCTTTGGTTCGTGTCCCTACGAACCAATTTTTTTCTTTTTTCTAACCAAAAATTATAAAATTTTAATTAATTAATGAAGCTAAAACAAAAAAATATTCTCAAATTTGCATTATTATTAAATTTAAAAATTACTATTTATGATTGATACAACTGAAAAATACACATCGCAGTATTTTGTTGAAAAAGAAGAACATTTTGGTGCTCATAATTATCATCCATTACCCGTTGTGCTTAACAAAGGCGAAGGAGTTTTTGTGTGGGATGTTGAAGGAAAACGCTACTATGATTTTTTATCAGCATATTCAGCTGTTAATCAGGGACATTGTCACCCAAAGATATTAAAAGCAATGCTCGAGCAAGCCTCAAAACTTACTTTAACCTCGCGTGCATTTTTTAACGATAGATTAGGTGTTTACGAAGAATTTATAACAAAATTCTTTGGCTATGATAAAGTTCTTCCAATGAATTCGGGTGCCGAAGCCGACGAAACGGCTTTAAAATTATGTCGTCGCTGGGCTTATGATGTTAAAGGAATTGCAAAAGACCAGGCAAAAATTGTAATTTGTAATAACAATTTTCATGGACGTACAATAACATTAATCTCAATGTCAACCGACCCCGATTCATACAATGGTTTCGGTCCATTTACACCAGGATTTATTAAAATTCCTTACAATGATTTGCCGGCATTAGAAAATGCTTTACAAGATGCAAACGTAGCAGGATTTTTAGTTGAACCAATTCAGGGCGAAGCTGGGGTATTTGTACCTGATGAAGGTTATTTATCAAAAGCATATAAACTTTGTAAAGAAAAAAATGTGTTATTTATTGCTGATGAAGTTCAAACTGGAATTGCACGTACCGGTAAACTTTTAGCTTGCGACCACGAAAATGTTCATCCGGATATTTTAATTTTAGGAAAAGCTTTATCGGGTGGATTTTATCCTATTTCTGCTGTACTTGCAAATAATGATATTATGCTTACAATTAAACCCGGCGAACATGGTTCTACTTTTGGCGGAAACCCACTTGCAGCAAGTATTGCAATTGCAGCTTTAGAAGTAATTAGAGACGAAAAACTTGCCGAAAATGCCGAAAAAATGGGAAATTTATTTCGTCAGGAATTAAGAAATATTAAAAGCGACATGCTCGAATTAGTACGTGGTAAAGGTTTGTTAAATGCAATAATTATTAAACCAAAAAATGGCAAAGAAGCATGGGATGTATGTTTAAAAATGAAAGATAACGGATTAATTGCAAAGCCCACTCACACTCATATTATTCGTTTTGCACCTCCACTTGTAATTAACGAGCAACAAATTCACGAAGCTGTTGCAATAATTAAAAAATCGCTTTCCGAATTCGAATAACAATTTAAAAAATAAAAATTGAAAAGCTGCTTATTGCAGCTTTTTTTATTTTGTTAAAATAAAAATAAATATTTTTTGTAACTATTCAGCAGCCATAAAAGTTGTCACGCAAAGGCGCAAGGTACGCAAAGAAAAAATCTCGTACCGAAGCTTCAGTATTTATCAGATAAAAGATGAATAATGAGAAGTTTACATCTCTCGAATAATAAATCTGCTGTAAGCACGCAATGAAAAAAATCATAAATGATTTTTTTTAACTTTGCGTTCTTAAAACTTTGCGAGCATTGCGTCTTTGCGAGAAATAATACGCATAAGATTAGTAAAGGATTTTTAATGAGGTGAGTAGTTACTATTTTTTAAATTAAAAAATTTGTATAAATTTGTTAGTAAAAAATAATATTTTAACGAAAATAAATGGTTATAAATGGTTGTAAATGGTTAATGTGGGATAAGGTGTATAAATAAACGAGTTAGCGGCAAGGTTTAGAATTAATAACAGACATATAGACTATTGTAAAAGAAAAATGATGAAAAAAATAATTTTAAGACAAATTCTGAAAGAATTTTGGTTACCAATTATTGCAGCAGTTTTATGGACAGGGATAAATTGGTATTTTGAAACTAGCACGGAAAAAAGTTCCTCAATAGATTTAATAAAAATATTTGGTGCAGCATTCTTTTTTCTAAGTTGGTTGTTAGCTCAATATTGGAGAGTTAAAAAGCAATTAAAAGTTGAATCTAGTTTTTCGACTGTTGAAAGCAATCTTATTACACTTACTGACAAATTAGAATCAAAAACTAATATTTTGGTAAACCACTTGACTGGTGGTGATAGCTATTATTATTATAAAATTGGAGAACAGATTGCTCCTGAATGGTATATGATTGACTGTAAGTTTATAGGTGATTATACTTTGCAAAACAATAAAATCATTTTCTTTTCAAAGGATTCTAACCTGATTAACCATGAGTTTACATTTCCTTCATTGAACAAAAATCTAATACATCAAGCTAATCAACAATTAAAAATAGAACCAATAGGACAACGTATAATGTTATCAACAATAATTTTTAACTGTACAGGAAAAGAATGGGTTCAAATAATAGATATGCAAAGAATAGAAACAAAAATAATGGTTCATTCAAAAGTTCTTATAATGTCAACAGGGCAAAATATTGAAGACAAATACGAAGTAGATTATTTAGAAAAAAGCGAGTGGAAAACTAACACTTTAAAATAATGACAAATAAAACCCAGCCGCTAACACACGTTTGGCAAAAACTGGGCGGGTGGTGCAACTTGACAATGATAGCATAATACAAAAGCGGTAACGGTTTGACGCCCTCTGCGGCTAATCGCCCAGCTTTTCCAAGCGCCAAACGTTGGCACAATTATATACCCGCATAACAACTCCCGCACTCGCTTGTGTCTCGCAAGTGAGTTTTGTTTTTGCCTCTGGCATTGTAAAAAGTTACAATTTAGGTTTTAACATTCAGGGTGGCATTGCAAAATTTACAATATAGGTTTGTAGGCATCCCGACTGCGTAATAATCTAAATCAATTTCTAAATTCATTCTTTTTATTTTACAACCACAATTTTAATTGTTTTTGCACAATCATCAGTTGTGAGCTTACAGTAATAAATTCCCGATTGTAAATTAATATTTGATAATGAAATAAAACTAACGTTTTATTATGTCATTTGTTATAAGATTTGTAAGTAGCTTAATTTACTAAAAGAACAAATACTCTGGAAATTCAATTATATGTGCAAAATAACATCAAGCACAATTGTTTCATTTTTCAGTTCCTTAAAAAATATTTTTAAAAAACAGGGTAACATTTTGCATACTTATGGTACTATACAATTATAGGTTGAATTATAGTAAAAACCTATTACTCTTAAATGCCTGAATATGTGATATATAAAAAATATGTTGAAAAATATTTCTTTAAACAGTGGTTACCTTTTAAAAATATGTACTCTAATAATTATGGAAACAAAACAAAATGATTTAATAATTAAAAACGAAAAACTTTATTATTCAAAGCTAAAATTTAAGCATTTAAAATTTATTAATGTTGATAAAATAATGTTTTGTAAAGCTGATGGCAGCTATACCAATGTGTACTTAATAAATGACAAAAGTTTTATAATTTCACAAAGAATAAAAATAATTAACGAGTTGTTAGCAACTTCAATTTTTGTAAG
>Ga0209211_10005136_pt1 | contig 19816 bp, 14 predicted proteins | sample RifGroA2_FD_183992 | JGI IMG/M metagenome (GOLD analysis project Ga0209211, IMG submission 183992) | Groundwater microbial communities from Rifle, Colorado, USA - Groundwater A2 (SPAdes) (version 2) | ecosystem: Environmental > Aquatic > Deep subsurface > Groundwater | place: Rifle, Colorado...
CAAAACGAGAATGACGATAAATTTTAACAAAGCTAATTAATTTAAACTAACCGTGCGGTTGGGAAAGATCGCCCTCTGGGCGACCACACTCATCAAGCCACCGTCTCTGACGGTGGTGCACTGACTATTGGTTAATTTAACTCCCTATCCTATCACAGGGGTGTCCAATATGTATCTCATCTTGTTCAGACATCAGGAGTAGAATGCGTGGCATGTGGCATCATGATAACGGTTATATGTATGATAACCGAATGGAGGAAATAACTGGAAAAAACGCATATACTATAATCCCTTGTAAGATTTGGATGTCTCTATAAAACATCAAAAAAGTCGTTGGGGGAACATTCCCGACGGCTTTTATAATTTTATGGGCAGGCATCTTGAGAATGTCTTATTTGAGCCAAATAATTAGCATAATGCAGATATTACATTGACAATGTAATGTTTTTGATATAATATTACAGTGTAAATGTAATATATAAAAATATGATAAAAAAGGATTTGTTGAAAGAGCTAATCTTGTCACAGCGCAAGACTTTTTTGACCATTATTGATCCCATCGAGCGAGAACTTATTAGTAGTGTTTTGTTTGATAAAATCAATGCTCTGAAAGAGGCAATTGTGATAACTGGGGTCAGGCGATCAGGCAAGTCATTTCTGATGCGTTTGATTTGGAAAAAAATTAAAGAAAAAAAAGAAATAAACAATGAAAATTTCCTATACTTTAATTTTGAAGATGAGAAGCTGTTAAATTTTTTAGTAACCGATTTAGCTGTGCTGCTTGAATGTTTTCATGAGGTTGTGAATGTGAATAAAAAAAGCAAAATTTATTTGTTTTTTGATGAAATTCAGAATATTGTTGGATGGGAAAAGTTCATCAATCGTTTGTTGGAGGAAGGGAGATATAAAATCTATATTACTGGTTCAAATGCTAGTCTATTGTCAAAAGAAATAGGTACGGCTTTGACTGGGCGAAATTATCCAATCAATCTTTTCCCATTATCATTCAGTGAATTAGTGAAATATAGAATAGGAAAGGTGGCAAAAAAAGATCTGTATGATTCGGATAAAAAAGTTAAAATAAAAAAGGTTTTTACACAGTATCTGGAAAATGGAGGATTTCCAGAGGTAGTTATAAGTGGATTCCGTCAAATTTTACAGGAATATCTAAAAAATATTGTTTATCGTGACATCATGTTGAGGCGTAAAATTAAAAGCGAAATAAAATTGCGTGAAATAGTTTCTTTCATTTCTTCCAATATCGGCGTGCCACTTAGCTATGAAAACATTGCTAAGATGGCGGAAATTAAAAGCAGGATGACGGTAAAAAATTACATCTCATATCTGTTAGATACTTACTTATTTTTTTCTATTCCCAAGCATAGTTTTTCTATAAAAAAACAAATATATAATCCAGATAAGCTGTATTTGATAGATGCGGGAATGTATCAAGAGGTAGCTGTCACTAGTTCGCCAAATGCTGGTCGCATATTGGAAAATGTAGTTTTTCTTGAGTTGAAAAATAGGGGCAAGGAAGTCTACTATTTTAGTAATAAAAAGGAATGTGATTTTGTGGTTATTTCCAACCGAAAAGTTGAAAATTTAATTCAGGTGACTGAGCATCTGGAAAATAATAATCGTGAACGGGAGATAGCTGGGCTTATTGAGGCAATGGAAAAATATAAGCTATCAAGTGGGTTGATTTTGACAAGTGACGATGAGGATGAAATTAAATTAGAAAATAAAACTATAGCAGTTAAGCCAATTTGGAAGTGGTTGTTGGAGCGTTAGATTTTGGATTCCACGACCCCGTAAAACAAGCGAATTCACTGTCTGGCAAGTATTATCATTTTACTTAGTAGTATTACAGTACTAGTAGATGTTACATTTATTGGTATATGAATACCGATGAATGCAATAGTGTGAAAAAAAGAGCTTATTTTTGGGAAAATAATTTAACATTTTTAAATCTTAAACTCAACCACATCTCCATCCTGCATAATATAATCTTTACCTTCAGTGCGCAACGTTCCAAGTTCACGGGCTTTGCTCCATGAGCCGGCTTCGAGAAGTTTGTCCCATTGGATGATTTCGGCGCGGATGAATTTGTCTTTGAAATCATTGTGAATGGCAGTGCCAGCCATGGGTGCAGTCCAGCCTTTTTGAATGGTCCAGGCGCGAGTTTCTTCCACTCCCGTGGTTAGATATGTGATAAGTCCCAGCAATGAATAGGCAGTCACAATCAGCTCATCAATGTTGGAAGTCACGCCCAATTCTTCAGCCTCTTCTTTGGTCATCTCAATCAATTCTTCCTCAATCTTGATGTCCAATTTCACATGATTCCTTTTTTCCAAATTGTCTGACAGTTTTTGATTGACCCCATTAAATTGCTCCGCACCGGCTTCGTCGGATTTAACGGGGTGAATATCAGCTACATTGTAGATATACAAAAATGGTTTCATGGTGAGAAGTGAAATTTCGCGCACGATGATTTTGGTGCTTTCATCTTCCATGTCCAATTCAGTTTCATTGGCTAGTTTGCCCGCTTCCAAATTGGCATTGATTTTGTTGAGGATTTCCAATTGTTCGGCGGCGCCTTTTTTGTTGCCCCGCACATCTTTTTCCAAACGGATTTTGGTTTTTTGCACAGTTTCTAGATCAGCCAAAATGAGTTCAGTGTTGATGATTTCAATGTCACTTTCTGGATCAATCTTGTTGTTGACATGAATGATTTGCGAATTGTCGAAAACCCGCACAACCTGTGCAATGGCATCCACTTCACGAATGTTGGCCAAGAACTTGTTGCCCAAGCCTTCGCCCTCAGAAGCGCCTTTGACGATGCCAGCAATGTCCACAAATTCCACAATAGCTGGAATGATCTTCTTGGTTTGGCTCATAGCTGACAATTTGTCCAAGCGCTCATCGGGCACTTTCACAATGCCGATGTTGGGTTCGATGGTGCAAAAGGGATAATTGTTGATATCCACCTGAGTGCGGGTCAAAGCTTTGAAAAGGGTTGATTTCCCGACATTTGGCAGGCCGACGATTCCAATTTTCATATGCTACAAAATTACGAATTATTACAAAAATACAAAATTACGAATATAAGCATTCTAGCTTAATAACAAGCTTAAATCAATAGGTTGAGCTAAATTTGGCTAAGTGGTAAAATGGAAGTAGATAGAGTTGTGATTTTTTAAAAAATAATAATTCTATCCATTTAATTAATATCTAATAATATTAACAACTATGAAAGAGTCCATATTTAAGGCCTATGACATCCGAGGAATTTATCCAAGTGAAATTTCGGAGTTGGATGTCTACAAAATTGCCACAGCGTTTTGTGAATTTGTGAAACCCAATGAAGTTGTGATTGGAGCTGATGTGCGCTTGTCTTCACCGTCTTTGAAAAAAGTGGCTATCAAAGCGGTGACTGATGCTGGCATTCGTGTGATTGATGTGGGCGAAATTTCAACTGATATGCTATATTTCTCGGTGGCTAATTATGGATATGCCAGTGGATTTTCTTTGACTGCTTCACACAATCCCAAAGAATATAATGGCATGAAATGTGTGCGCGAAGAATCAAGGCCAATCTCAGCTGACAGCGGTTTGTTTGAAATTCGTGACAGAGCACTGGCAATGGAATTGAGTGAAGATGTTCTGCAAGGTGAGATTAACGAAGCATTGGTTGAGAAAAAGGATATTTTGGAAGACTATGCAGTCAAAATGCGATCGTTTGCAGATTTTTCCAAATTCAAGAGTTTCAAAATTGCTGCCAATCCGAATTTTGGAGTAGCTGGTCGTGCATTGAACAAGGTTTTGGAAGGCACCAACATTTCCGTAGAAAAATTGAACTATGAACCAAATGGCAATTTTCCCAAGGGTCGTCCAGACCCATTGATTCCAGAAAATCGTGATGAACTTTCCAAGTTGGTTGTGTCCACTGGTTCCGATTTTGGAGTGGCGTGGGACGCTGACGCGGATCGATGTTTTTTCTTCACTGAAAAGGGCGAATTCATTGAAGGCTATTTCATCACAGCACTTTTGGCTAAAATCTTTTTGCAAAGACAATCTGGGCAAAGCATCATTCATGACACGCGCTTGACTTGGGCCATTGAAGATGTGGTGAAAGAAAATGGTGGCGTGGATATTGCGACCAAGGCGGGACACTCTTTCATCAAGGAGAGAATGCGCAAAGAAAACACAGTGTTTGGTGGTGAAATGAGCGCGCATTATTATTTCCGCGATTATTGGTATTGTGACAATGGTATGGTGCCATTGGTGATGATGATGGAATTCTTGTCGACTCAGGAAAAGACTTTGTCAGAGATTATGCATGAGATGTTTTGGCAGAAATATTTCGTCAGCGGTGAAATCAACACGCAAGTGGCGGATGTGAAAGCTGTCATTGAGAATGCCAAGAGAATTTATTCTGAAGGGGCGGTGAAGATTGATGAGACTGATGGTATTTCAATTGATCACGCTGATTGGCGTTTCAATTTCCGTGGATCAAACACTGAACCACTTATCCGCTTGAATGTTGAAGCGAAGTCGCAAGCCTTAATGGAAGAAAAAACCAAAGAAATGCTAGCGCTGGCTAAATAATTTTTCAACTTTTCTGTAGTAAAAACTCATCCGAGAGGGTGAGTTTTTTTGATTGTTCGTTATTTTTATTGCATAAAAATACTATGCGCCGCTTTCTTTGGCAGCAAAGAAAGCGGCAGAAAGAAACTGCCGGCGCCGGCTTGTGCTGTCTAAATTCTCAGATTATTCGCTAAAATTCCAAGAGTACACTAAAAAAGAGATCTAGTATGTAATTTTTTAACGCTCATAATCTGGAATTTAGAAACGCACTAACGCCAAGGCGCGGAAAGTTTTTTTAAAATTTTATTTTTTGTTTAAAAACTATTCACGCACTCGCGGAATACCAAGGTACAAATTGATCCGCCGCGGCGGATGTGAACGTTAAAAAATTTCATACTAGTTGGCCGTTTTATATTTCTTGGAATTTTAGCGAACAAGTTGAAAATTTGTCTTGGTATGTATCCGCCAGCTGGCGGAGGCCTTTTTTCCTGCCTGCCGGCAGGCAGGTTTTTTGCCACTTTTCTTTTGGGAAAAGAAAAATGGCGTATTGTTTTATTTTGCAAAAATAAAAACGCTGAACAATCAAAAAAACTCCTTGCGGAGTTTCTATGTTTTTTGTTATACAAAATTAGATCACAAAGCCCACTCGTTTCTTGACTTCTGTTAGTTTTTGCTGGGCGATGGGGCGGACTTTGGCGGCACCTGCTTGGAGAATATCGATGACTTCTTGATCAGTGATGGATGCAATCTTGGCTTGCAAAGGTTGCAAGAAATTGACGACCACATCAGCTAGGTCTGATTTGAAATCACCATAACCACGGCCGACATACATCTTCTCAATATCTGAAGTTGTTTTGTCGGAAAGCAGGGAATAGATGTTGATCAAATTTTTCAAAGCTGGTTTGTCATCACGATAGACAATTTCAGAACCAGAATCGGTCACGGCCTTTTTGATTTTCTTGCGGATGATTTCTTCAGAATCAGAAAGAGCAATATAGCTATATGCAGACTTGGCTGACTTAGACATTTTTTTGGTCGCATCATCTAATGCCATAATTAGCTTGCTCTCTTCTTTCATGAAATAATTCGGAATCAAGAAAGTGTCACCAAATTTTTTATTGAAACGATTGGCGATAGTTCGAGTAAGTTCAATATGCTGAATCTGATCATGTCCCACCGGCACAACTTCCGTGTCATATAACAAGATGTCAGCCGCCATTAACACTGGATAATCAAAGAGTCCGATGCTGGCGCTTTCTTTGCCTTCTTTTTGCGACTTGTCTTTGAATTGAGTCATCTTTTCGAGTTCAGGCATTTTAGCAATGGTGTTCAAAATCCAAGCCAATTCAGAATGTTCGGCTACGTGTGATTGCACAAAGATGGTAGATTTTTTTGGATCTATGCCAGAAGCCAAATAAATCTTGGCAATTTCAATGGTCTTTCTTCGCAACTCTGCTGGATCTTGGGGCACAGTGATGGCATGCAAATCTACGATGCAAAAAATGGATTCAAATTCATCTTGTAATTTGACCCAATTTGCAATTGCACCCAGATAGTTGCCGAGATGCAAGTTGCCAGATGGTTGAATGCCTGAAAAAATCTTCTTCATAAGTATAAGATAGCATTAAAATAAGAATTTTGGCAAATCAAGTAAGATTATATGGTATAATAATATTATGAATAAAAAACAAAATTTTTTTGTACCGATTATATTAATGTTTTTTTTGGTGATGCCAGCCAGCACGAATTATAAATTGAAAGATTATGGTTTTGGTTCGGGTGGCGCGAGCAATGCCACTTCAACCAACTATGCAATGGATGTGATTTCTGGTGAACAAAGCGCGGGCAAGTTGACGGGTGCCGCCTATGACGCCGGAACTGGCTTGGCTTTCACCAATCAAGCGAATGTGCCAGTAGCACCAACCTTCAGCAATCCCAGCAACTATTATAACAAACTGCAAATCATTCTCAACACTTCTGGAAATCCAACTGACACAAAATATGCCATAGCTATTAGTACTGATAATTTCGTGACAACTAATTATGTGCAAAGTGACAACACTGTTGGCAGTGCACCTGGAGCTGAAGATTATAAGACATATACAAATTGGGGCGGGGCGGGCGGTACATTTGTAATAGGCTTAAATGCTAACACGACATATAAAGTTAAGGTGAAAGCGATACAAGGAAAGTTTACGGAAACAGGATATGGGCCAATTGCAACTGCAAGTACGGTTAATCCGACATTGTCTTTTGGAATTTATACGGACACGTTGCCAGTCGCACCATTTTCTATTGACTTTGGCAGTCTTACTGTCAATACCGTAGTGGATAGTCCGCAAAAGATTTGGATTGATTTGACAACAAATGGAGAAACTGGAGGAAAAGTCTATATTATTGGAAAAAATGGAGGATTGTTGAGCTCATCAAAAAGCTATACTATCAGCTCAGTTTCAGGAGATTTGACAGCACAAGCAAAGGGTTTTGGTGCACAAGGCGTCTCGGCTACCCAAACTTCTGGTGGACCGCTAACAATTGTGACTCCATATGATAATGTTGCTACTAATATTGTTGGCGTTGTGGATACATCTGTTAGAGAAATATTTAGCAGCGACAATCCTATCATTGGTGGGAGCGGGTCATTTCTTTTGAAAGCCAAATCTTCAGCACTAACTCCATCGGCAAATGATTATAGCGAAATTTTGACTATGGTTGCTTCAGGAAGCTTTTAGGACTTCAACTGGATGCTTGTTTTAAAAGTTATCCACAGCTAGACTACAGCCAGGCATAGACAGTGACGCTATAGATGTTACAATTAAAAAAAGTTAATGTATTTCGTAAATAAATTAAGTAAATAAAAATAAAATAAAAAGTATGAGACAAAAAGTTGTAAAAAGTTTTTCCATAATTAATGCAGTCGCAATGCTCGTTGCTATTGCTGCACCATTTTTTGCAGTGCAAAATGCTCAAGCCGCTGGTCTGGCTAATCTTTCTGTTAAAATTGACAGGATGGCTGCTGGAGTCGCGACTGGTGGAACAGTTTGTGCTAGTCCAATTACGGTTGACACTGAGACGCTTGTGAAAGTTACTTTCCCTTCAGATTTTACGGTTAATGCAACAGCTACAAACTGGACTGTGAGCGTTACTAATATCCCAAGTGGAACAACAGCTTGGCCTGGAATTCTAACTGCTACCGATGTTACTTCTAAAAGTGTAACTTTCCCAAGTGATGATCTTTCTGTTGGTACAACCTATTGTTTCAACTTTTTGAACAACACAACATTGACAAATGCAACGGCGGGAACGAGTAAAATTGGTAGTGTAACGACTCAAAAGGCTGGTCCGACAACCATTGATTCTTCCTCTTTTGCACTAACAACAATTACTGATGATACAATTACCGTGACTGCAGCTGTCCCACCAACCTTTGCATTTTCAATTGCTGGTGGAAATACAGATAACTTCACCGGAGATTTGACAACTGGAGTGGTTTCAACTTCAGGCAAAACAGCGACAATAGCCACTAATGCAACAAATGGTTGGGTAGCTTGGGTGAAAAGTGCTAATGCGGGTTTAAACTCAGCTAGTACTGGAGCAAGCATTCCGGCTGCGGCTACAGCAAATGATAATACTGCAACCGTTTTGGGCACGAATAAAGGCTATGTTGTGGATGTCTCTTGGACAGACAGCGCCACCGCCACAACCGGTGCAGTTTCACAAGCTTCAAACTATGGAATGGAATTTGATGGAGACGGATCAACCTCAGGAGGCTCACCGGAAACAACTTTTAGGTCTATTGCTGCTGCTGATGGCATAACAGATGGTGACACGATAACCTTGATAGAAAGAGCTTCTATTTCAGCCTTGCAAAAAGCGGCTAGTGATTATACTGACACATTGACCATCATTGCTGCGGGAAGGTTTTAAAAGTTATCCACAGCTAGACTACAGCCAGGCATAGACAGTGACGCTATAGATGTTACAATTAAAAAAAGTTAATGTATTTCGTAAATAAATTAAGTAAATAAAAATAAAATAAAAAGTATGAGACAAAAAGTTGTAAAAAGTTTTTCCATAATTAATGCAGTCGCAATGCTCGTTGCTATTGCTGCACCATTTTTTGCAGTGCAAAATGCTCAAGCCGCTGGTCTGGCTAATCTTTCTGTTAAAATTGACAGGATGGCTGCTGGAGTCGCGACTGGTGGAACAGTTTGTGCTAGTCCAATTACGGTTGACACTGAGACGCTTGTGAAAGTTACTTTCCCTTCAGATTTTACGGTTAATGCAACAGCTACAAACTGGACTGTGAGCGTTACTAATATCCCAAGTGGAACAACAGCTTGGCCTGGAATTCTAACTGCTACCGATGTTACTTCTAAAAGTGTAACTTTCCCAAGTGATGATCTTTCTGTTGGTACAACCTATTGTTTCAACTTTTTGAACAACACAACATTGACAAATGCAACGGCGGGAACGAGTAAAATTGGTAGTGTAACGACTCAAAAGGCTGGTCCGACAACCATTGATTCTTCCTCTTTTGCACTAACAACAATTACTGATGATACAATTACCGTGACTGCAGCTGTCCCACCAACCTTTGCATTTTCAATTGCTGGTGGAAATACAGATAACTTCACCGGAGATTTGACAACTGGAGTGGTTTCAACTTCAGGCAAAACAGCGACAATAGCCACTAATGCAACAAATGGTTGGGTAGCTTGGGTGAAAAGTGCTAATGCGGGTTTAAACTCAGCTAGTACTGGAGCAAGCATTCCGGCTGCGGCTACAGCAAATGATAATACTGCAACCGTTTTGGGCACGAATAAAGGCTATGTTGTGGATGTCTCTTGGACAGACAGCGCCACCGCCACAACCGGTGCAGTTTCACAAGCTTCAAACTATGGAATGGAATTTGATGGAGACGGATCAACCTCAGGAGGCTCACCGGAAACAACTTTTAGGTCTATTGCTGCTGCTGATGGCATAACAGATGGTGACACGATAACCTTGATAGAAAGAGCTTCTATTTCAGCCTTGCAAAAAGCGGCTAGTGATTATACTGACACATTGACCATCATTGCTGCGGGAAGGTTTTAGGAGACTAAATAATTTTCTTTCAGAAGATTATTTTGCTAAGTCCCCAGTATAGTGTATATTGGATAAAGTAGCTGATTCTATAAATTTGAATTAAAAAATCTAACAGTATGATATTCAAAAAAATACTAATCCTTTGTGCACTACTGGCACTTGTAATCATAGCAGCTCCAAACACTGTGCAGGCAGCGCCGGGAGATTTGCGTCTGACAACTTCACCATTGCCAATCAATCTCAAAGTTGCACCTGGCAATTCTGTTTCATCAAGCATCAAAGTTAAAAATGATGGAACAACTTCAGAAGACATCAAAGTAACGTTGATGAAGTTTAAGGCGGATCCAATTTCTGGGGCACCATTGCTAATGGATAAGGAACCAGGAGATGTTTTCTTTGATTGGGTTTCTTTTTCTGAAAACGCTTTCACACTGCCAGTTAATGAATGGAAAACAATAAGTGCAACATTTAGCGTTCCAGCGACAGCATCTTTCGGATATTATTATGCAATTGTTTTTTCAAGAGCTGAAGAGAGTGTTGTTAAAGCAGATAGACAAACGGTGATTGCCGGAGGTATGGCAACATTTGTTTTGCTGGAAGTTCAAGTTCCAAATGCCAAAAGAGAAATTCAAGTTACTGATTTTTCCATAAATAAGACAATGTTTGAGTTTTTACCTACGATCTTTTCAATCAAGCTTAAAAATACAGGCAATGTTCACATCGCTCCACGCGGAAACATTTTTATTAGTAAGGGAAATGGAGAGGATGTTGCAATTCTAGAAGTTAATCAAAACAAAGGCTCAATTTTGCCTGATTCTCCAAGAAATTTTCAAGAACAATGGTCAGATGGTTTTCCGTATTATATTCAATCTCAATCAGATGGAAAGGTTGTATTAGATGAAAATGGAAATCCAGCGCAAGAATTGAAATGGAACTTTGGAGAAGTTTCCAAATTGAGATGGGGCAAATACACTGCTAAGATGTTACTTATCTATGATGATGGCAAGAAAGATGTGCCAATTGAGGCTGAGGTGAGTTTTTGGGTGATGCCGTGGAGATTGTTAATATATGCGATTTTGATTCCACTTATTCCTGCTTTGTTAGTGTATTTATTTATGAAATGGAGGATGAAAAAAACAATAAATAAGAAAAAGACTAAATAGAAATAAAAAATTATACATTGTCAATTTCATCAGTAATTAAAAAATCTAACAGTATGATATTCAAAAAAATACTAATCCTTTGTGCACTACTGGCACTTGTAATCATAGCAGCTCCAAACACTGTGCAGGCAGCGCCGGGAGATTTGCGTCTGACAACTTCACCATTGCCAATCAATCTCAAAGTTGCACCTGGCAATTCTGTTTCATCAAGCATCAAAGTTAAAAATGATGGAACAACTTCAGAAGACATCAAAGTAACGTTGATGAAGTTTAAGGCGGATCCAATTTCTGGGGCACCATTGCTAATGGATAAGGAACCAGGAGATGTTTTCTTTGATTGGGTTTCTTTTTCTGAAAACGCTTTCACACTGCCAGTTAATGAATGGAAAACAATAAGTGCAACATTTAGCGTTCCAGCGACAGCATCTTTCGGATATTATTATGCAATTGTTTTTTCAAGAGCTGAAGAGAGTGTTGTTAAAGCAGATAGACAAACGGTGATTGCCGGAGGTATGGCAACATTTGTTTTGCTGGAAGTTCAAGTTCCAAATGCCAAAAGAGAAATTCAAGTTACTGATTTTTCCATAAATAAGACAATGTTTGAGTTTTTACCTACGATCTTTTCAATCAAGCTTAAAAATACAGGCAATGTTCACATCGCTCCACGCGGAAACATTTTTATTAGTAAGGGAAATGGAGAGGATGTTGCAATTCTAGAAGTTAATCAAAACAAAGGCTCAATTTTGCCTGATTCTCCAAGAAATTTTCAAGAACAATGGTCAGATGGTTTTCCGTATTATATTCAATCTCAATCAGATGGAAAGGTTGTATTAGATGAAAATGGAAATCCAGCGCAAGAATTGAAATGGAACTTTGGAGAAGTTTCCAAATTGAGATGGGGCAAATACACTGCTAAGATGTTACTTATCTATGATGATGGCAAGAAAGATGTGCCAATTGAGGCTGAGGTGAGTTTTTGGGTGATGCCGTGGAGATTGTTAGGTGGCGGATTGCTTGTTGCTATCTTTGTGCTGATTGGGCTTAAGTCAACAATGCAAAACTTGTGGCGAAAAGTTAGAATGTTTTTTGGCAAAGGAAAGGATTTTGAAAACAAGAAATCTTCTATAAAAAAGAAATAATTTCACAGTTTACTATATATTTAAGCAGAAAATAAAAAGATACTCAACTTTGTTGGGTATTTTTTTTATTTTCTGATATAATTAAATAAATAGTTTCAAAAATATATAGTATTATGAAAAATAAATATAAGTTAGTATGTACACTTTTTGCTATACTGAGTGTTGTATTTTTTTCAAAAAATGCTATAGCTGAGGATACGCGAAAAAGTGCAGGATTTTCGATGAATCCTTTTTTCCAGGAAATAACTCTAAATAAAGATCAGGATAGAGCGGGTTTTGTTTTGGAAATTTCAAATAACACCAGCTCTCCGGCAGTTTTTAACTTGTCAGTAATAGATTTTGGCGCAATGGATGAATCGGGAGGAGTGGCTTTCTTAGGGTCTTCAGAAGACTTAATGAATAAATATAGCCTTGCCTCTTGGGTTAGTCTCCAAAAAGATGCCATAGTTCTCAATCCTGGCGAGACTCAATCAGTTGATATCTTTATTGAGAATAAAGAATCGCTTTCTCCCGGTGGTCATTATGCAGCCATTTTGGCTAAATTAGAAAATGAGAGTGCTGATTCAGCAGAAAATAAATTAGAAATTGCATTGCAACCATCTTTTGCCTCACTTATTTTTGCTCGCAAAGTAGGAGGAGAAATTCAGAGCCTAGCCCTAAAGGATGTAGAAAGGGATAATACAATGATAAGTTTAGCGGAAAAAATACAGCTTCGTTTTCAAAATACAGGTAATGTTCACATCGCTCCACGCGGAACAGTGAAAATAATAGATCCACTTGGAAGAGAAATTTCAAATGGAGTTATTAACAATGAATCAGCCTTGATTTTACCGGAAACATTTAGAATATATAATGTGTTATTGAAAAAAACAGCCCTTGCTATTATACCTGGTAAATATAGGATTTCTATAGCATATCGTTATGATGGTAATGACGATTTTTTCATCAAAGAGGAATATGTTGACTTTTTTCCAATGTCTGCTATACTGGTCGGTCTTAGTATAATTGGATTGACTATGGTATATGGGGTGCATAGACTTAGAAAAAAGCAGAGAAACGCAAGAAGGATTGGTCAAAAATCTTTCAAACAAAAGGCATAAATGCAAGGGCGTTTTTGTGGCGCTGATGGTCAATATTTTCGTGTTATTTCCGGTTTATTCCCTCTATGGAGCCACAATAAATGCTCAAGGCACAATTTCAGTTAATGCTGTAGTCCCATTTAATATGATATTTGCAGATGCTCTAGCAAGAAATAGCAATGTAACTGCCAGTAATACACTTGTTTTTGTTGGTCAAAGCATAAAAATAACAACTGTTTTTTCAAATGGCGAGACAAGTTTCAAAAATGAAAGCTTCGTATGCAATTTTAGGGGTAAAGATGGCGAGATTAAGTTCTCATATTATGGCAAAACTGGTGAAAATAGGCGAGGAGAATTTGATATTACAATTTCAAATGAAATGATTGGAAAAAATACACTACAATGCCAAGCCACCGGCTATGAGCAGCCTGTGCTCATAAATCAACAAATTTCACTTTTTGTATTGCCTAATATCAATGAAGCAATTGATCTTTGGGAAGTCAATTCAGCTTTGTAGTCCGAGTTTGTGTAAAAAGTAATCTAGTATAGGATTGAATTGCGATAATAATAAAAAACAAAATGATTAAAACTAAAATAAAACAAGAACCCACTAAGAGACATTATTTGAGATGGTTTTTTTTGGCATTGGTATCCATAATTGGCATAGGTATATTTTTTGCTTGGCTGTATTTTCAGAAACCATCTTCTGGAGAAATTAAAATTGTTCCTTCTGCGGCTGAAAATTTTTCTATTGAAAATTCTTTCGAACGATTTGAGGGAAAATATTTTTCATTTGCACGCGATTCGCAATATATTTTGAAATCGCATATTAAAAATTCTGAAGAAACAGGCGTTGTTTTGGAGAGTGCATTTTTCGCACAAGGAGGAATCAATTCAAAGAAAATTGCCGTCACCATTGAAAATATTGAAGGAAGGACTATGGCAGACACAGGAAATTTTATAATGCGTAAAAAAACTCCAGAAACGTATAAAGAAGAAAAATTTGAAATTAGTGGTATTGAGGGAATTTCTTTTTCTATGACAACTGAAGCCGGATTTTTTGATAAAGTTTATTTTATTCCAAGAGATGGCTATGTAGTGGAAATCTCTTTCACTGCACCAATAACTAATGATGACGCACTTGCAGGAGAAATGCTTGAGGTAGTTAAAAGTATCCAGTGGAAAATGTGATATTTTAGTTATAAGCGAATTTGCGGTTGAATGTGGTATAATATGCATAAGGAATTTGTATAAATAGTAAATAATAAATATATGGAAATAGCATCTGATGAATCAAATTTAATTGATTGGAATAATTCTTATAGCGTGGGATTGGATTTTATTGATGAACAGCATAAAAAACTATTTATGTGTATTAACAATCTGCACTTGGCTATGCGAGAATCTAAAGACAATGAAATTTTAGAAAAAACAATCATCGCGCTGGTTGATTATGTGAATTTGCATTTTACGGTTGAAGAAGAATTGTTTGAGAAATTCAACTATGAAGGAAAAGTTGAACATATAGCTCAACATAAGCAGTATGTTGATAAAATAAAATCATTTCAAAATGAATATGCGAACAAAAAGTCACTCATCTCTTTTGAAATAATTGATTTTTTGGAGGACTGGATACTAGCACACATCATGGTTGAAGATAAAAAATATCAAAAATGTTTCAGTGAGCATGGAATTAAATAAGGCAGGAAATAATGTTTGACAGAGGCCTAAAAACCTGCTATAATAGATACATAAAGCTTTTAAGGGGGCTTAAGAAACGGGTGAACATTGCCGTTTCTTATTTTTTTTAGGGGAGCTAGAGTCTATCTAAAAAGTCCATTTTCTACTGCGAGTTCCAAATTTCAGCTGCAAAATATTCAAGTCTCGTCGTGTTATGCGAATAACACTTCTCAACTTTCATATTTTTCGCATAAAATTTGAAGCTCTCGTTACGAAAGAGACTTCTCAGATAGACTCTTAAAAACCGGGTGAATCCCGCACTAACTTTATATAGGCGTAAGCCTAAAGCACCAATGGTGCTAGTACAAAGTTAATGCGGGATAAATACCCGGTTTTTATTTTGTTTCAAAAAAATCCATCATAATCCATCCATCATGCAAAAACAAATACAAAAATTATCTTTGACGTTCGCAATAGCCCTCACAATGTTAGGGGGATTTTTTGCTACTCAAAATAATGCTTTGGCTGCAGTTGGAATCAACAAGCAAATTAATTTTCAAGGAAAAGTTACTAACAGTGATGGTACTAATGTTGCAACTGGTAGCTATAATTTCAATTTCAGAATTTATACGGTTTCTTCAGGTGGCGCGGCTATTTGGTCAGAGCTCAGCAAATCTTTGACAGTGACCGATGGAATCTTCCAAACAAACTTGGGCGATGCTACAGCTCTTCCGGGGTCAGTAGATTTCTATAGTGACAATATATATCTAGGCATTGAATTTAATAGTAATGGCGAGATGAATCCACGTGTGCAGTTCACCGCGGCGCCGTATGCTTTCAATTTCGATACTTTGGATGGAAAAGATTGGGCAACGCCGGGAGCAATTGGAACAACCACGGCAGCTGCCGGAACTTTCACCAATATTTCCACCACCACGGGCGGAGTTTCCATCGGAGCCGGCCAAACATATGGCGGAGCCGGAGCTGTTACTGTCTCATCAACCACCAATGGTCTTACGCTTGATTCTGGGAACAACACTTTGACAATCGCGTCTTCTGACACGGCTCTGAACGCTTCTGGCGTGGCAACTTTGACTTTGGCCGCCAACACGAAAATTACCAATGCTTCAGGCAATATGAATTTTGAAGCCGCTGGAACAGGCACAGGAAATGTCCAAATTGGCGATGGTGGCACAACTTCAGCTACGCCGGATCTTTTAGTGCTCGACACTGGTAGCGCGGAGCCGACTGGCTCTGTTGGCGCGATGTATTATTCAACCGCTCTGAACAAATTCAGATGCTATCAAGTGTCAGCCTGGACTGATTGTATTGGAGTTTCTGGCGGAGCGCAAACTCCATGGGCGCAAGACATCAGCGCGGCTGGTTATGACTTGGGCAGTTTGTCTAATCTTGGTTTTCAAGAAACCACTGGTGCTCCAACTGGCACTGATGTGGGATTTTCTCGTGACAATTCCGGCGATTTGACCGGCAATGTTTTGACTGGCAAAACTTTGAATATTGCCGTCAATGGTACAGATGAATTCAACTTTTCTTCCACTGGTCTGGCTTTCAATTCGAATAATATTACCGGTTTGGGAACGAATTTGACGGCGTCGGCTGGGTTAACAATCGCTTCTGCTACAGCTTCTGGTTTGACTCTTGATTCTGGCACAACCGGAGCAATTTCAATTGGGGACGATGGTTCAGCGGAAGCCATCACGATTGGAACTGGCGCAGCAGCTAAAACTTTGACAATTGGTTCAATTAATACAACTTCCACGACAAATATTCAGTCCGGTTCCGGGGGTATTAATATAAGAGCTAATAATGGATCGACTGGTGCAGTGCAAATCGGTGATGGTGGTGCAGCCTCAGCAACTCCAGATGCATTGGTCTTAGATACTGGCTCAGCTGCACCTACAGGCGCAGGCGCTACAAATGGAGCGATGTATTATGATACAGGAACTAATAAGTTCAGATGTTACCAAAATAGTGCTTGGACTGATTGTATTGGAACAGGAGGCGGTGGAAGTCCAGCCGGATCAGATACGCAAGTTCAATTTAACAATGCCGGAGCTTTTGGAGCAAATGCGGGACTAACTTTCAATAGTACAACTCAAACATTGGGAATAAGTGGGACAGATGCTGAAATTAATCTGACTGGGATAACCAATGAACCATCGGCTCCGGCGGCTGGAACAATGAATTTGTATGCCAAAGCGATTGCCGGCAGAATGATGCCAAAATGGGTGGGGCCGTCTGGGCTGGATTCAATTGTGCAACCGATGATTGCGATGAACAAGGTGGCCTGGTGGAATCCGATCGGAAATGTAGCAACAGCTCCGACAACGATAGGAATGGCCGCCATGACAGTTGTTTCTAATGGAGGAACTGGAATGACGGCAAGAACTGTAGCGACTACAAATATTTTTACACGCATGAAAAGATTGGGCATAGTTTCGACTGCTACGGCTGGAACACTGGGAAGTTTGCGTCAAGGTGTTGCGCAATATACGATTGGAAACGCCGCTGGTCTGGGAGGGTTCACTTATGTCGCTCGTTTTGGATCAACGGATACTGTGACAGGCGCGCGATCATTTGTAGGAGTGACATCTGCGACAGCCGCACCAACCAATGTTGAGCCAAGCACGCTAACCAATGCGATTGGTATGTGTAAACTTTCAACCAGTAATAATTGGCAAATTTGTTATGGCGGCAGCGCGGCGCAAACCACTATTGACTTGGGAGCTAATTTCCCAGCCAACACCGCTTCTACTGATATGTATGAGTTGATTTTGTATGCACCGACCAATGTGAATAATTCAGTGGGATATCGCGTTACGCGCTTGGGCACAACTTATCAATCCAGCGGAACATTGACAGCGGCCACTGCTGGAACTCAATTGCCTGCAAGTACAACTCTTTTAGCCGCTAGGTTTTGGAAAACAAATAATGCTACAGCTTCAGTAGTTGGACTGGATATTGCCTCGATGTATGTAGAAGTTGATTATTAAAATTATAAAGATAAAACAGATGAAAACTAAAATAATAATTATAAGTGCCTTCTCCATTCTTATTTTGCCTGCGCTGGCATCAGCCAAAGGAAATTTGTCGGTTGTGCGAGAGAGCGGAAGTGAGGTTTCAATGGAAGGCGAATGCTCGGAAAAGGTCAAAATTGAGTTATTCAAAAAAGCTGATGACAGTGAGTCAGCTTTTGCCAAGGATGTGTCCTGCCAAAATGGAAAGTTTTATTTCTCTGAAAATTTGTCTCAAAAAAATGTGACGGAAGGAAGTTATGTCGTGGCGGTGGACGGAGAGAAGAGTTTGAATATGGTGGCGGTGCGCGAAGGCTTTGACACGGCGAACAAAAATTCAAAAACAGCGCAGATTGAAAACATTGAAACGGCAGATACGAAATTTTTGGGAGCGTTTGTGGCGTTGCAACAGTCAATTTTGGATATGCAAACATGGTTAGCTGAAACTGCTTACCCGCAAGTGGTTAAAGATTCCTTAGGATTGGCGCTGGATGGATTGCAATTAGCAACTGGCAAAATAACAGAACTTTTGTGGTCAACTGATAGTGATGACAATAGTATAGATATTGAAACACCGGCGATTGATGATGACGTGAGAGTTGTCGAGTCAGCTATCAGCGAAACTGAGGCGCAAGTGTCAGCGGAAAATTTGCAGATTTTGCCAGAAAAATCAGTTGAACCACAAGCAGAGCAACAACTAGAAATTTTAGAAAACTCTATTTCGACAGGAGATGGATTGAATATCGAAGAAAATAAATAACCAAGACGAATGAAATTTTGAATATAAAAAACTGCTTTTGTGATGGAGGGCAGTTTTTTTAAATGGATTTATAAACTTTTTCTGAAATTGTTCGAATGATTGTTTCCAAATCTTCAAACTCTTTGCCCTGAGTCATCACGCAAAGGATATAAGGACTATTTTCTTTATAGACAATCCCGCAATCATTGAGCACAATGTAGACTTCATTGGTTTTTTCATCAGTTCCTGAGGCTTCACCAAATTTGTGGGCAACTTTTGTCTCTTCTGGTATGCCAGCAACGAGACCGGTTGAAAAGTTGGACGCAGTCAGTTCATCCAGAATAATGTTGGAATATTCCGGGCGGATGTAAGAGGAATTGTAGAGAACGCGAAATAGATTGGAAACTGTTTTGGCAGTTATATTCCATTGTCCTATTGTATCACCTTCTTTGGTTGGAAAAGTTATGCCCAAATCCAAAAAAACTGGAGCACTGAAAGGTAGGGCATTTTCCATTAGTATGCGTAGCGGAGCGTTGTCAGAATAAGTTAAAATTCTACGAACAAGTTCTTTAGTTGGATAGTCTTGTCCAGCTCCCAATTTTTCGGGAGGCTTATAATTTTGTCCGTCATTTAGTTGAGTGTCTTCTGCGGTGATGGTGTTGGGTGTTTCTAGAATTTCTTTGTCAACTTCCGCAACCTTATAATACATCATGGCAGTGGGAAGCTTAGCAAGGCTAGCAGGATAAAATTGCTGATTTTCATTGACGCCGAACCACTGTTTAGTGCTAAGGTTGCGATAAAAAACAGCAATTTGGTCAGCTTTTCCGGTTTGTTTTTCCAGATTGATAAAATCTTCAATTTTGTTGGCAATTTCTTTGGTTTGTGAAATACTGTCATCAATCGTGTCGCAGTTAATATCTGGGCTTAGGAATGTATATTGATCATTGCATTTTTTGAAATCAGTGTGGGTGACTAATTTTTGGGATTGAAAAATGCCCCAGCCGGCTAGGATAGCAATAGTGAGGATATTGAGTGTGATTAATATTTTTTTTTGCATAAATCGAATGGCAGGTTTGTTATAACTCTAATTATATAGTATTATTTTAAATATGAAAATCATGAATTTGAACTGGTGGATTATTTACTAATTCACAGGTCGTTTGCAAGGCATAATGGCAGCGTGATACCTCATTTAAAAATCTAATGATGAGCCCTTTCGATTTTTCAAATAAAAAACCTAGGATTCTAACAATTAATCTATCAAATATTAAAAAATTAGATACGCGATAGTTTTTTATCAATCTCT
>Ga0209211_10005140_pt1 | contig 19806 bp, 23 predicted proteins | sample RifGroA2_FD_183992 | JGI IMG/M metagenome (GOLD analysis project Ga0209211, IMG submission 183992) | Groundwater microbial communities from Rifle, Colorado, USA - Groundwater A2 (SPAdes) (version 2) | ecosystem: Environmental > Aquatic > Deep subsurface > Groundwater | place: Rifle, Colorado...
AAATCTGACGGCGTCTTTGCCGACTTCGGCAAGCAAATCGTCTAAAAGCATAAAATCGCCTTTTCGTTTGGACATTCTTTGAAGCTCGTCATTCTTTTTTATTAAAACAAGCTGGTGAAGTAAAATTTCAACTTTGTCTTTTTCAAACCCGAGCGCCCGCGCTCCGGCTTTTAATCTAGCGACATCGCCGTGGTGATCGGCGCCCCAGATATTTATAATCTTATCAAAGCCGCGTTTGAATTTATTATTCGTGTAAGCGATGTCGTTCATCAGATAAGATGTGGAGCCGTCGCTTTTCACCAACACCGCGTCGTCGGTTTTTTCAAACTCGCTCACCTTGAGCCACTTGGCGCCGTCTTTTTCGTAAACATATCCCGCTTTTTCCAAAACACTTAAAATATTTTTAACTTCCCCGCTGTCATGAAGCTGTTTTTCGGAAAACCAATTATCAAACTTAACGCCAAGCTTTTCCGCTGATTCCTTGGCGGATTTTATCAGACCGGCAACCGCGTAATCTCGGCAAAAATCAACCAGCGCTTCAAAATCGTTCTCAATCGCCGACGCCAGCTTTTTTTCTTGGATTTCCCGGGCGATATCCGCGACATAATCTCCCTGATAAAGATTTTCTCCAAAAATAACTTTCTCGCCTTTTAATTCCAAAAATCTTTTGGCGACCGATTCGCCCAAAATCCGGACCTGTACACCGACATCATTGATATAATATTCTTTGGTTACCGAATAACCGGCAAATTTAAAAACATTACCGAGAGTGTCTCCGAAAGACGCCGCCCGCGCGTTGCCGACGGTCAGCGGACCGGTGGGGTTGGCTGAAACAAATTCAAGATTTATGTTTTCGCCTTTCGCCAAATTGGACGCGCCGTATTTGTCGCCTCTTTTGATAATTTCCCCCAAATTGTCTCTAAGAAACCTTTCATTAAAGAAAAAATTAATAAAACCCGGCGGCGCGAATTCTATTTTTTGAAAAAAATCCGAGACCGCGCGATCGGCCGACAGCTTGCCAATCACTTCTTTGGCGACATCGGCGGGGTTTTGTTTGTCGCGTTTAGCCAAAGCAAAAACAAGATTCGTGGAATAATCGCCTAGCTCCGGCTCCGGAGGAGTTAAAATATCAAAGTCCACCCCGTGAAATTCCTCTGCAATTTTTTTATAAAGCCAATCCTTTACCATAAATGAATCATATAAAAATTTGTGGAAATTAAAAAGCCCCCTGATTCAGGAGCTCTTGCGCTGCTTAATCAGCGCTTTAGCAATTTTACGGTCTTTAGAAAAATCTTTTTTATCAAAATAGTTATCCATAATTCCAAGACTTATGGCCCTTTTAACGCTTAAAATTTCTTCGGCTTGCTGAAGTTCTATGATTTCCATTCGGCGATTTGGCTTGCACTTTAAAAAGAACATCGCCAATATCACCCCGTCAAACTTTGTCAAAATTTTTAATCTATCTAAATAATCTTCCTGTGAAATGCTCGTGCCGGCTTTTATTGAAACAGCCAACTTATACTTATAAAGCGCGCGATGAAATTTAAACTTTGTTCCGGCAATAGCCAAACGAAAACCAATTGTAGCTGCTTGAGTAAGAACAAAAGAGGATGATGCAACCTCACCATGGGCCACGCATAAAACTTTACTTTTTGAATTATTAATAGCAATGATCATGTCCAGGCAAGAATCCAAAAGACCGCCCGGACCGGAAACATATAGAAAAATTGGGTCGGAACCATCATTATTAAGCTTAGTCAACTGCTTAATAAATTCTCCGGCCGTTTGTCTATTAATTACCCCTTCAAGCCAGATAAATCTTTCTTGGTCGGAAGATACGAGCTTAAAAGTCTTTTTTCTCATTTTTCTGTCCTTCGTTTTGTAAAAGAGCTTTAGATAGAACATATAACTATTTTATTTGTTTATCAAATAGATGTATGTGGCCTTATGCAATAGAGAAGCGCCACAATTTGTCTTTCCATTTTCCGGCGTAATCAACGCCGATGCGTTTTCCTCTTTTAATGTGGCTCGGTTTTATGTTTTCGTTTCGGTTTTCAATCCAAATTTCCCGACTCCGGCAAATATCAACTCCGTTTAATTTTTTATCTATATTAAATTCCCGGCACACTTTTCCGGGACCATTCAGTTTCTTGCTTGTCTCTTGTGTCTTGTCACTTGTGCCTATTTCTGCCCCTCTAATCAGCACCGCCGCCGGATATCCATCTTTTTCGGTAACAACATTCAAGCAATAATACATTCCGTAAATCATATAGACATAAGCGCGGCCGGGCGGTCCGAACATTGTTTTAGTTCTTGGCGTCATACCTTTTGACGCGTGCGAAGCAAGGTCTCGCGACCCGCAATACGCTTCCGTTTCCGTTATCATGCCGACAATGGTTTTACGGCCCATCCGACGAACCAAATATTTACCCAGCAATTCGCGGGCAACGGTAAGCGTTTTTCTATTGTAAAATTTTTTGGAAAGCCGCATAATAAATATTAAATTCTACTAATGTGCGAATCTATACTAAATATACAAATCTTTATTAGTATATTCGTAGTAATTCGTAATTTGTAGCCCCACCATGAATTCACAAGAATACGATAAGTTAGTCGTTGAATCGGTTAAAAAAGCGATACCCGCGGTAGTCAGCATTGTTATATCAAAATATCTGCCAAAAATTAAGAATGTTTACGGTATGCCCATGCCGAATCAATTCCTTTTTGGCGATGTAGAAGAAGGCCAAAGAGAAAAAGTGAAAGTCGGAGGCGGTTCCGGATTTATTGTCCATCCCGACGGTTTAATTCTCACCAACAAACATGTGGTTTTTGATCCCGATGCCGAATATGTGGCGATAACCGAAGATCTGACGGAATATCCGGCCAAGGTTATCTCCCGCGACCCAATAAATGATATTGCTGTCCTTAAAATTAACGCAAAAGGACTTCCCACCATCCGGCTAAGCAATTCTTCCAAAATTGAACTCGGTCAGACAGTCATCGCCATCGGCAACGCTTTGGGTCTGTTTTCAAATACGGTTTCAAGGGGTATCATTTCGGGACTTTCAAGAAGCATCTCCGCCGCCATGGGCGGTCCGGAAGGAGGAGAAATGGAACACCTGCGGGGAGTATTGCAAACCGATGTCGCCATCAATCAAGGCAACTCCGGCGGTCCGCTGATAAATCTTGACGGAGAAGCCGTCGGCATCAACACGGCAATCATCTACGGCGCCCAGAATATCGGTTTTTCAATTCCCATCAACTGGGCAAAAGAAGATCTTGAAGACATTATTAAACACGGCAGGATAATCAAGCCGTTCATCGGCCTCCAATATGTGATGCTCAACAAAAAATTGCAGGAAACATATTCTTTGCCGGTTGATTACGGCGCTTTGGTGGTCAGGGACCATATCCCAGGTTCAGTCGCCGTTGTTGACGGTTCTCCGGCAGACAAAGCCGGCATCAAAGAAAATGACATCATCACTGAATTGAGCGGAGAAAAACTTATGGAAAAAATGGACCTGCGAGATATGCTTCAAAAATTCGGCGTGGGAGAAGAAGTGGAAATGACGGGGCTAAGAAAAGGCAGGGGGTTCAAGACTAAGGTAAAATTGGAAGAAAGGAAATAGTCGCTCCGCCTCTGCCTCTTTTCATCAATTAACCCAAAAACCAAAAATAATCGGATAATATGTTTTTCGGGCACGACGTAAATTCCTGCCACCGCCCTTGGCGGGGCCCCGCTGAAAGCGGTGGCTGGCGGGATTGTCTTTCACTCGGACCGTCGTCCTCCGTAAATCCCTCAAAACACATCATCCGATTATTTTTTAGTTTAACGGCTCAACGATAATTACCGTTGAGCCGTTTTAGATTTTAAGCGTAGGCCCCTTCCCCATTTCCTTGACCCGGAGCCGAGCAAATGACAAGGATTATTGATTTAAGTTTATCCAAAATCATATCAAGGCGAAGGTTCACGGGAGGAACTCAACGGGAATCGCCTCGGTCAAGCGTTCCGAAAGAGAAATTGAGCGTAGACAACAATATATGCCGGCAGACTCACTTGCCTGCAATAACATCAATCAAATTTCTCTTTCGGTAGTGGCTTGTCCCTAGCGCGGGTCACCTATGATTTTGGTTAAGAAACTTTTCAATACATCCGAGGCATTTGAGAAGGTGAGGAAAGGGCAAGGAAATGGGGAGAGGGGCGGAGCTTTGTTGGTTTCAACCGCCAAATCTGTTAAAATTCAATCAATTATGGAATATGCCAGGTAGTGAAAGTTCGATATTCAATAAAATTGAAATATCTAACCGCCACACAGCCTGTTTAAGTTTACCCACCTTTCGTATATGCCAAAACCACAAGATACAAATAATCGAACTTCTACTACCTGGTATGCAACCAATCCAAAAGCGGGTTTTGATTATGAAATTTTGGAAACGCTGGAGGCGGGCGTGGTTTTGTTTGGCCATGAAGTCAAATCTATTAAAACCGGTAAAGCGTCTATCAAGGGTTCTTATGTTAAAATATTGGACGGCGAGCCGTTCCTCATCGGCGCCATTATCGCGCCCTACCAGCCGGCCAACACTCCCGCCGATTACGACCCCCAACGATCCCGCAAATTACTTTTATCCAAAAAACAAATAGCAACTTTGGTCGGCACCTCGCAAGCTCACGGGTTGACCCTGATCCCTCTCAAACTCTACGACAAAAACGGCAAAATAAAACTTCTCGTCGGCATCGCCCGCGGCAAGAAAAAATACGACAAACGCGAAACTCTCAAAAAGAAAGACATCGCCCGCGCCAGGCAAAGAGGCATTGAAGAATAGAAAATTAACGCTATTCGCAATCCGAGCATATTTTACAAACAAATAATTGACTTTAGTAGCTTCTCTATGTTATAATTAAAACGCAATCAGAGAGGTTGCGGAAAGGAGGAAAAATGCTAAACCGCATCAAAGTCCGAGATAAGGACTTCAAGACGGCGTCTTTTTCCAAGAACAATCCCAAGACATGCGTCGCCGTGGCAATCAAGCCAGACGGTGTTGCTGTTCGTAACAGCAACGACTCGGCGAAAGATACGGTGTTCTTCACCCGCGACGAATGGTCCGCATTCGTCAAAGGCGTCAAGAACAACGAATTCGACGCCTAACAGCCGGTCGAAGGGGCAGAAATGCCCCTTCCATTTTAACCATTAACTTATGAAAACAATATTTTATCCAGGGTTAGGAGAAACAAGAAAAAACTACCAATCATTATCTAAGCACTTAATCATAGCTGATATTAATTGGAATACAATAAAAGCCACATCGTCAAAAGGCTGTGACACAGTTGTAAGTTTTTCGCTTGGAGCTGTTTTTTCTCTGGACGCAGCTCTTAAAAGAAAACTAAGGAAGCTTATTCTCTGCTCGCCTACCCCGTTTGAATCGTTAGGTACACATAAAGCAGAACAAGTGATTTTTATAATTGGTGAAAAAGAAAAATTTTTACAAAAAGTATTTAAACCGTTATGCAAGAAAAATGTAAAAATGATCATAGTGCCAAAAGGAAATCACGGGATAACTAAAAGTTATGAAAAAATACTTTTGCAAAACATATAGGACAAATAATTTATGACCAGACAACACAAAACCCGCCTTTTAGCGGGTTTTGTGTTGGTGGAGATGGGCGGAATTGGACCGCCGTCCGAAATTTGGCTCAATGGACATCTACTTAGTTAGTTGATTTGGTGTTTCACTTGAAGTTAAAAAATCAATCCATTCGATTTCTCTCAGGATTGTGGCGAACCACAACAAAATAACTTCAAGCTAATTTTTCATATTTCTCAACCGGTGATCGGAAAAACAACGATTACCGGTCCAGCTCGCTGAATAACACCTCTTAACCTGCCAGCGAGTATCGCAGAAGAGATGGCTTATCCCAGTACCATCTGCCTTTCGGCAGAGCTACGGGACTTCGCCTAAACGATGTTAGGCGAAAGCGTAATTAGGTGAATAATTGGCACCTATATAGTTAGCCGGTGTTTTTAAGCGGTAAAACGGCCATCCGCTCCAAGCATCCATTGTTAAAAATCTCGTCGAGGCCTTTCATCCCCATATCTTAATTATATCATAAAAATCAGCATTTTACAACCCCTTGTACTATCGGCTTAAAAACTCTCGCCACCCCTCCGGCCAGTCAATCCCAATCTTCTTAGTCTCCCCTGTTGTGGCGGTTTCAAATGTCAATTCGGTGGCGCAAAGAGCGATTGACCCATTGGACAATTGCTCCTTACTGCCATATTTTTTATCTCCGACAATAGGATGGCCGATTGCCGAAAGCTGAACGCGGATTTGGTGGAAACGGCCGGTCTTAAGTTCTATTTTTAATAACGAGATTTTTCCGTTCGTTTTGACGGTTTCATAATCAAGCTCCGCCAAGTCCCCCTCTCTTTCTTTGACTATTTTGGCGATTCTCTTTTCCTCGTCTTTTTTTAAAAAATTTCTCAATGTGCCGCTTGGCGATTTCATTTGTCCATCAACAACGGCATGGTAAATTTTGCGCATTTCCCGCTCGCGGATTTGTTCAGAAATCCTTGCCGCTCCCTTGGAAGTTTTAGCGAATAAAATAATTCCCGAAACCGGCCGATCTAACCGATGCACCAAGCCGAGAAAAACATTCCCCGGCTTTTTGTATTTTTCTTTCAGATACTCTTTCACTTCATCCATCAATGTCGGCTCGTTTCGCTCGCCGACCGGCCTGTTTCCCTGCACCAAAACCCCCGCCGGCTTGAAAACCGCGATTAAATGATTGTCTTCATATAAAATTTCTAGCTTGAGTTTTTCAGTTGTCATCCCATAAAAATACACATTTTAGACAAAAATTGCCAGTTATGCTAAGATACCTCATACTTCTTAATACCTTGCAGAAACAATTACGAATCAACAATCAAATACGATCGCCGGAATTGCGGGTCATTGATGAAAATGGCGCCCAGCTTGGCGTGTTAAAAATGTTTGATGCCTTAAAAATGGCCCGAGAGAAAAACCTTGATTTGGTGGAAGTCGGACCGAATGTCCAACCCCCTATTGCCAAAATCATGGATTATGGTAAATATATATATCGCAAAGAAAGACAAGAGAAAAAAGGAGCCAAAAAGCAAAAAGAACAGGAAAGAAAGACGATCAGAGTTGGGTTTAAAACGGGAGTCCACGACCTTGATTTTAAAGCCAAGCAAGCCGAGAAGTTCTTAAAAGAAGGCCATATCGTCAAAATAGAGCTTACTTTGAGGGGCAGAGAAAAATCGTTGGCCGGCATGGGCAGGGAAAAACTGGAAAACTTTTTAAAATTAATCGCCGAAGAATTCACCGTTCCGGAGGGTATTAAGAAATCTCCGTTCGGCTGGATAATCATGATCAAAAAATGACCTGGATTCGCGGAAACAAAACAAACAAATCATTGGCAAAAAGAGTTAAAATCACCGGCAGAAAAAAGATTATGAAAAGACCCCCGGGACAAAATCATTTTAACGCCAAGGAGCCCGGCCAATCTTCCCGTTTCAAAAAGGGATTTTTAGCAGTACCCAAGAGCATAGAAAAAGATATCCGAACACTTTTACCAAATACTTAATTTTTAGAACTTATGCGTTTGGCCAAGTTTGAGGCAAAACCGAGCATCAAGCGAGCCATAGTTAAACTATGGCGAGCGAGGAGCGGAGGTTTTAACGAAAAAATTGGCCAAACCCGAAGGGCTGATAAATCATTAGCCGTGCATAAGCCGGCTTAGAATGATTTATCAGCGAATAAGTTATAACATATGCCAAGAGTTAAACGAGGCACAATCCAACACAAACGACGCGAAAGGTTGCTCAAACATACCAAAGGTTTTTTGTGGACCCGCAAGTCTAAATACCGCCAAGCCAAGGAAGCCTTGCTTCACGCTTGGAGTTTTCAGTTTGCCGATAGAAAGAAAAAGAAACGCACAATGCGCAATCTTTGGTCTATCAAGATAAACGCCGCCGCAAGAGAAAACGGAACCACTTATTCCAAACTCATCAATAAACTTCTCAAAGCCAATATTGCGCTTGACCGTAAAATACTCGCCAACCTTGCCGAACACGAACCGGATGTCTTCAAAAAAATAGTCAGCGCAGTCTCCTAATCAAAAACTGCCGTTGCGGCAGTTTTTGATTACTCGTTGCTCACAAGAATCTATAATGAATCGCTCCATTGAACAAGTGCTGAAAAATCTGTAATTAATGAGTGTTTTAGAATATAAAACAAAGACATGTTCTATTTAGATGTCTGATTAACCGCCAAAGCCCTAACCGCCTTTTCTAAAATTTGAACTCTTTTTTGAAGGTTTAAAATGTCATTCTCTTCAAAACGCTTGAGAATGTCATAGACTTCATCCATCTGATAATCTAATTTATCAATCTTCTTTTCTATGGAATTAATTCTGTTGTCTATGGAATTAATTCTGTTGTCTATGGAATTAATTCTGTTGTCAAATTCGTCCTTGCTAACCAATCTTACCTCCATATCTTGAAATCCCATGGATATCATCCCCGCCAAATCCTCATTAGTAATTATGTTTTTTTTCTTAACCATGAATTAAGACTATCAAATTAAAATAAACATATCAAACCAAACAAAATTAAACCAATAAAAAAGCCTATCTGTAGGTTCTTTGGTAGCGCCACGGAGAATCGAACTCCGATTCTAGGCTTGAAAAGCCTATGTCCTAACCGTTAGACGATGGCGCCGGCACAAACTGCACCTGATAAATCTTACTACTAAAAAGCGTGAAATTCAATATTGTATTTATTTCACGATCGTAGTATAAATCAGATTATGAACAACTCAAAGAAAATAATCTTTTCTGTTTCAAAGATAATTCTTGCCGTCCTGTGGGAAACCGGCAAAATTACAGTTCAATCGTTTTTCCCTTCTCAATACGCTAAAAAGTATGGCTACACAAGTCTAAACAGAAACTACTTTCGCAATTCACTATATGGACTAAAAAGACGAGGAATTATTAAAAAAGATGATTATGGCGTTTACCGACTGGCCGAGAAAGGAGAAAAAGAAGCTTTCTTCGCCCACTTAAACGCCGAATCAAGAATATACAGACCAGAGCAACAAAAGTGGGATAAAAAATGGCGCATTGTTTTCTTTGATGTTCCGGAGAAAAAAAGACGATATCGGGATTTCCTTAGAACAATAATCAAAACCGCTGGTTTTAAAGAATTCCAAAAAAGTATTTGGATTTATCCTTACCCCGTACCAAAATTTATAAAAGAATTGCTGTTTGAAGAAAATATAAAACAATATGCAAGATTTATAACAACTTATGATATGGAGTACGACCAAGATTTAAAAAGAATGTTTAATTTATAAAAACAGGTAAAACAAATATCTGATTTATTTCACGATCGTGAAATAAATCAGATATTTTAAACTGAATTTACGACAATATTTTATTTATTTTTAATAAATACCTTAAAAAAAATAACTCACATTAATAAATAAATTATGAAAATCCTTGGCATTGAAACATCATGCGATGAGACGGCAGTGGCGGTGCTGGAAATTAAAGGAAAAAATAACATTACCGTTTTATCAAATATCGTTTCATCGCAGGTAAAACTTCACGCTAAATTCGGCGGAGTGGTGCCGAACTTAGCCGCCAGAGAACATGTCAAAAACATAAGACGGGTTTTTGAACTTGCCCTTAAAACCGCTGGACTCAATCCGCCAGCCACCGCTTTCAGCGGGGCCCCGCCAAGGGCGGTGGCTGGCGGATTTAAAAAAGAAATTGATATGATTGCCGTAACCCGCGGTCCCGGCCTCGGTCCCGCTCTTTTAGTTGGCTTATCTTTCGCAAAAACTCTTGCCTGGCTATACGACAAACCGGTCATCGGAGTAAACCATCTTGAGGGACACATATTTTCCAATTGGCTGCCGCCAATTAGAAAAATAAACAATTATCAATTAACAATTAACAATGCCTTCTGTCATATCTTTCCCGCCCTTAATTTAATCGTTTCCGGAGGACACACGGAATTGGTTTTGATGAAAGATTATGGAAAATACGAATTAGTCGGGGAAACACTTGATGATGCCGTGGGCGAAGCGTTTGACAAGGTGGCCCGACTTCTCGGACTTGAATATCCGGGCGGACCGGCAATATCCAAAATTGCAAAAAACGGCAATTCTGATAAATATCCCCTGCCCCGTCCGATGCTTAAATTAAAAAATTATAATTTCAGTTATTCCGGATTGAAAACGGCCGTTTTATATTTAATCCGTGATTTAAAAAAGGACTTGGGACTTTCAACTTTGAACTTGAAGCAGAGAGCCGACATCGCCGCCTCTTTCCAAAAATCCGCAACGGAAGTTTTGGTAATAAAAACCATCCGCGCCGCTAAACAATACGGAGTAAAATCAATATTATTATCCGGCGGCGTATCCGCAAATGAAACCCTGCGAACCAAACTTGAGAAAAATGCCGAGCAAAACGGTTTTAAATATTTTCAGCCGCTTATGAAATATACCGGCGACAATGCCGCAATGATCGCTCTCGCCGGATATTTTAGTTATAAAGCCGGGAAAAAGCCAAAAAAAGATTTAAAATGGGATTTGATTGATATGGACGCCAATCTCCGATTGAGAAATACTCCTCTTTAAGATACAATCATTTTATGGAGGAACTTCCAAAATCATACGATCCCCGAACCACCGAAGACAAAATATACAAGCTCTGGGAAAAGAGCGGTTTTTTTAATCCAGACAATTTACCTGATGCAAAAAATCGCCCGCCATACACCATAATGATGCCCCCACCCAATGTTACCGGCGTTCTCCACATGGGTCACGCCTTGATGCTAACCCTTGAAGACATTATGATTCGCTACGCGCGCATGCGCGGCAAGCGAGCCCTTTGGTTGCCCGGAACAGACCATGCCGCTATTGCCACTCAATCCGTCGTTGAAAAAGATATCCTTAAAAAAGAGGGTAAAAACCGCCATGATCTTGGTCGGGAAGAACTTCTGAAACGCATTGAAGCGTTTGCCCGCCAAAGCCACGATACTATTGTTTCCCAAATAAAAGTTATGGGGGCATCCTGCGATTGGTCGCGCGAAGCTTTCACGCTTGACGAAAAACGCAGTTTGGCCGTCCGCGCTATGTTTAAAAAAATGTACGATGACGGTTTGATCTACCGCGGAAACCGCATTGTAAATTGGGATCCTAAAGGCCAAACCACCATCTCCGACGATGAGATAGTTTATGAAGAAAGAAAAGCAAAATTATATACTTTTAAATATTCAAAGGACTTCCCTATCTCAATCTCAACAACCCGTCCTGAAACGAAAATCGGCGATACGGCCGTAGCCGTCCATCCTGACGACAAGCGCTACAAACAATTCATAGACAAAGAATATGACCTTAATTTCTGCGGAGTACCGTTGCATATCAAAATCGTTGCCGACTCTGCCGCCGATCCTGAATTTGGCACCGGCGCTGTCGGTGTTACGCCGGCTCACAGCATGACCGACTGGGAAATCGCCCAGCGGCACAACCTGCCGGTTAAACAAGTCATCAGCGAATACGCCCGCATGACCGTAGGCGACGAAAGAATCTTAGACAAGAAAGCCACGGAAGCTAGAGAAGCGATTGTTAACTGGCTCAAAGAAGAAAGTTTGCTGGAAAAAGAAGAAGAAATTAACCAAAGTGTAGCCACCGCCGAAAGAACCGGCGGACTGATTGAACCCCTGCCTAAACTGCAATGGTTTATTGATGTTAATAAGCAAATCCCCGGCCGCGCCAAATCGCTTAAAGATTTGATGCGCGAGCCTGTAGCGGATGGAAAAATAAAAATAATTCCTGATTATTTCGGCAAAACATATTTTCATTGGATTGAAAATCTTCGCGACTGGTGCATTTCGCGCCAAATTTGGTATGGCCACCGAATTCCAGTCTGGTATAAAAACGAGGAAACATATTGCGGGATTGAAGCGCCCCAGGGCGAGAGCTGGATTCAAGATTCGGATACATTGGATACTTGGTTTTCTTCCGGCCTTTGGACTTTTTCTACGCTTGGCTGGCCTGAAAAAACCGAGGATTTAAAACTTTACCATCCAACCGATGTTCTTGAAACGGGCTATGAAATTTTATTCTTTTGGGTTGCCCGCATGATCTTGATGACCGGCTATGCACTGGATGATATTCCTTTTCGCGCCGTTTATCTTCACGGTACCGTCCGCGATGCCAAAGGCAGAAAGATGTCCAAGTCATTGGACAACGGCATTGACCCCATTGAAATCGCCCAAAAATTCGGCGCCGATGCGGCTAGAATGGCTTTGGTCGTCGGCAATACTCCCGGCACCGATAGCCGCATTTCAGAAGACAAAATTAAGGGCTACAAACATTTCGCCAACAAGCTTTGGAATATCGCCCGCTTTATTTTGATGAATGTTGAAAACCCCCAGCCGCAAGACCGCGCGCCCGAAACCATTACCGAAGATGATAAAAAAATACTTGCCGACATGGAAACTGTCATCAAATCTATGACAAAAAATTTAGACGCTCTTTATATCCACGAAGCAAGCCAAGAAATATACCAGTTCGCTTGGCACAATTTCGCCGATATTTATATTGAAAAATCAAAACTCCAGCTCCAAAATCCGGAACAAAAAGAAAACACTCAAAAAATTCTTATTTATTGTTTAGAAAACATTTTGAAACTCCTTCATCCGTTCATGCCGTTTGTGACTGAAGAAATTTACTCTAAGCTTCCACTAAAAGACCCCAAGTTACTCATGATTGAAAACTGGCCAAACTCAAAATAGATCTTAAAAATAACCGGATAATATGTTTTTCGGGCACGACATAAATTCCTGCTGGAATTTCGTCTTTAACTCGCAGGCGATTCCCGCGAAGTTCCTCGCGTGAACCTTCGCCTTTCGGCCGTCGCCTTCCGTAAATCCCTCAAAACATACTATCCGGTTATTTTTACTCAACAGCTCGGCTCACATAGGTGAGCCGTTGAGATTTAGTAATTTGATAATAGCGAAGCCTCTCTCCCCGTTTCCTTGACCCGGAGCCAAGCAAATGACGAGGATTATTGATTAAGTTTATCCAAAATAATAGGTCAAGCGTTCCGAAAGAGAAATTAAGCATTGGAATACCATGCAATATGTCTGGGGTTTAAAATGCTTGTATATCTTTAATCAAATTTCTCTTTCGGTAGTGGCTTGTCCCTAGCGCGGGTTACCTATGATTTTGGTTAAGAAACTTTTCAATACATCCGAGGCATTTGAGAAGGTGAGGAAAGGGCAAGGAAATGGGGAGAGGGGCGGAGCGAGAGTTTTCCCATTTCCCGCCGAAGGTTGTATAATAAAGATATGTCTCCGATTTTAAACAGCGCCGTTCTCGTATCATTGGGTCTTTTGCCAAGCTTGCTTTGGCTGTCTTACTATTTGAGAAAAGACTGTCATCCCGAACCGAAAACCATTTTAACCAAGACCTTTTTGATGGGAATCATCATTTCGCCCATCGCCATTTTATTGCAATTGGGTTTTGTCCAGCTCGGACAAATTTTTCAGTCGGATATTTTTTCCCAAAACAGCGCGTCTTTCTTTTTGTGGGCGGCATTTGCGGAAGAAATCATTAAATATTCGGCGGTTGCCCTGATAGTTCTGCGTGATCCGGCATTTGATGAACCGATAGACGCGATGATTTATATGATCACCGCCGCCTTGGGATTTGCCGCCATAGAAAACATACTGGTGATGTTCAGAATAATTCCCGATGGAGCCAATGCGGCACTAAGCATCTGGGCTCTGCGCGCCACAGGAGCCACTTTGCTTCATGCTTTGTCATCAGCCCTTTTGGGATATTTTTTGGCAATGTCGTGGTTTTTCCAAGACCATAAGAAAAAATTAGTTGTTATCGGCATCACCATGGCCTCGTTATTCCACATGTCGTTTAATGTTTTTCTTTCTGTTTTTGAAAATCGCCTCACCGGACTTATCTATTCAACCTCTCTATTGATAATCATGGCTTTTCTTATTTCAATTTTATTTGATAAAATACGGGAGAGGCACAAGCAGACATCAGCCGGCGCAGTATTGACGGCCACGCCGATAAAACGAGAATTAAATTTTATAAAAAAATAAAAACTTGCTATATTGCTGTCTTGTTATCTTGATATTAAATTCAAGCTAACAAGCTAACAAGCTAACAAGCTAACAAGTTTTGGAAGATTTTTTTAACGAAGACGGCGGATTGGATGTGGAATTGGCAGTCGCCAAACCAAAACCGCCAAAACAAAACGACGGCCAACTGACCATTGATGTTTTTCAAACAGACGATGATGTGGTAATTCAGTCAACCATCGCCGGAGTTGACCCTGACAAAGATTTGGATATTTCCATCACCAAAGACATGGTTACAATAAGGGGCAGCCGCTCGCAGGAACAAAAGATCAAATCCTCCGATTATTATTATCAGGAACTTTATTGGGGAGCGTTTTCCCGTTCCGTAATATTGCCGGTTGATGTGGACACCGAAGGCGCCAAAGCGTCGTACAAAAACGGCATCTTGACTATCCGGTTGCCCAAGCTTGAAAAAACAAGGACTAAGAAAATAAAAATCACAGGGTAATGTGATGTCTATTGATATGAGCGGAATTAATTTTCTGCGTTTGCGAAGTTTGACTTACCGGTTAGCGATAACCGGTATTGTTATAATCGCGGCCTTTAACTTGGGAGCGCGAACCTATATTTATTTAATCAATCAAAAAGACGCCAAAATCCAACTGGCGGGCTTGTCTGAAAAATTATCGGCCGCAGTTTCAAAAAATCTTGAGCTTAATGCCCAAGACAAAAACATCATTCTCAAAAAAAATGAGCTGAAAAATTGGACAGAAACATACCTTAGATCTTACACCGGAAAAAATGATGTCAGACTTTCTTTCCTGAAAATTAACAAATATCTTGATTCAATCGCTTCAACGATAGACCGAGAGCCGGTCAACGCCAAGTTTGAAATGGAAAACGGACGAGCTAAAGTTTTTGTCGGTTCCATTCCCGGGAAAAAATTAAATATCTTGCAGTCGGAAAATGAGATAGCGCGGGCGCTTATCGCCGGCAAAGATTCGGCTCGGCTCGTTATTGACGATATCCAGCCGCTGGTATCTCTTGAAAAAATAAACAGCCTCGGCATCAAGAATCTTTTGGGCCGCGGAGAATCGGATTACGGCAAATCCAGCCCGTCAAGAATTACAAATATTAAGGTCGGCATTGCCAAATATAACGGCCTTATCATAAAACCCGGAGAAGAATTTTCATTTAACCGATTTCTTGGCGGAGTTGACGCCGAAAACGGCTTTGAGCCGGAATTGGTAATTAAAGGCGGCGAATTGGTTAAAGAATACGGCGGAGGAATCTGCCAGGTTTCAACAACATTATTCAGGGCGGCGATTCTTTCCGGCTTGCCGATAACCGAGAGAAAGCCTCATTCTTTTCCGGTTCAGCATTATAATCCCCAGGGATTTGACGCCACCATTTATCCGGGCGTAACGGATTTAAAATTCGTTAACAACACGCCAAATTACATTCTCATTCAAAGCCGAGTTTCGGGAAGCAAAGTAATTTTTGAAATTTACGGCACGGATGACGGGAGAAAAATAACCATGGACGGCCCTCATCAATATGACCAAAAAGAAAACGGCTCAATGAAAGCGTATTTCGTCAGAAAAATTTCTTTTGCGAACGGCGCCGCCAAAGAAGAACGATTTGATTCGGTTTATAAAGCTCCTATGCCCCTGGCAAGAAATCCGCTGGAATAAAATAATTACCGGCTTGTATTTTTCCCATAAGAAGTTTAGTGTCTTAAACAGATAAAAGCTCGTTAACATTCGGAGGAAGCCATAATGAAAACATGGCCGATGGTTCTGATATTTTTGGCGCTTATGTTTTTTAACGGTCTTGGTGTTTTCGTTATGAATTGGCAGATAAAATATGTACCGGCCAAAATGTCGTTTAGGAATTTTTTAATTCTATACGGCCTTTTGATGGCTGTTTTTGTGGCGCCGATCAATGTCCTGTTTTATAGAATAGTTTACGAACATGGCGGACACAAAATCTGGACAGCGCGAGTGCTGGCTCAAATTTCAACATTCATCGCCGCCTACTTTTTAACCAAATGGATGCTTGACGAAGTGCCGGCAAAAGGAAATTTTGTCGGCGCGATTCTTGCTTTCGTCGCCGGATTATTCACGATTTTCTGGCGTTGAAACCCCCGCCCCATCTCGGGCGGTTTTGTTTTAACATATGGAACTTATTTTTATCAGACCTCTTTCTCTTTTCTTTCTTTTCTTAAATTTTAGCGTACGCTAAAATTTAAGAAATTAAGAAATAATGAATAGTTTTGACATTTCCAACGAGAAGTTGACGCCATAGAGCGTCGCATGCTCTTCGTGGTGCCGAGGGTGGGATTTGAACCCACACGCTCTTGCGAGCGTCAGCTCCTAAAGCTGATGAGTCTGCCAGTTCCTCCACCTCGGCATTATAAAACCGTTCTCTTTTCACTAATAATATCTTAATTTCTTTCCAAAAAACAACCCCGCCTCTTTTGAGGGGCGGGGTTGTTTAAAATACTTAAGATTAAGCATATTCGCTTAATTGAAGAAAGTTCTTGTTACCAACTTTGCCACCGTTTGCAAAATTACTCCGACACCAAGGACAACCGCGGCGCCGATTACTCCGTTCTTAATTCTATTTTTGGCCGTGGCAACCGCATCATCGTTTCCTCCCGCCGCCATCCAGGTAACGCCGCCCCAGATAATGAAGATAACAGCCAAAATTACGCCAACGACAATCAAAAATTTTGCTATCGTCTCAATGATTGATTGAATTTCAGTCAAATCAATACCTGAATCCGCGCCTCCTATCGGAGGGGTCGGCTCATTCAATGCCAACGCAAAAACCGGCATTACCAATACCGATAACAACAATACAGCGTATCCTAATTTTTTAATATCCATCATAACCCACCTCCCTTCATTGCCCTCCGAAGCTTGATGCCAAGGAGAGTTACAATTAATAACCTATTACCCAAATTACCGGAAAAAGTCCCTATTAACCAGCACGGCTATTGTCTGAATGATTACCCCCACACCCATAACTATCGCGGCTCCAATAACGCCGTTCTTTAACATTGTCTGCGCCTCCCCCACTTTGGCGCTGTCCGAACCGGCATACATATATTTTACTCCCGCTAAAATTATAAAAATAACCGCCAAAACCCCGCCAATTAGAATCAAAAAAACAGCAATAGTGTGAATAATAGCTTCCACCTCTCCCAGTGTTACCGGTATGCCTTCCGGCAACTCGCCATAAGCGGAGACAAAATTAACCGCTCCGGCCAAAACCACAACTGCGACCGCCAAGACGCCAAGCATTATATTTTTTTTGTTTTTCATGAAATAAAATATATTGTTAATTGTTATCTTGTTAATTGTTAAAATTTTAGCAACCAACAATTAGCAATATAGCAAGTTAACAAGCTAACAAGTTGAATCAATACGCGGTACAATCAAGGGGAATAATCAAACTGTAATCGGCGCCTAACCCGTTGGCTATCGTAGCAATTATAGTATAAGTTCCTAAAATAACCAAGATACCCACCAGCCCGTAAGTAAAAGAATTCTTCGCTTCTCCGAATTTTGTCGCATCGGCTCGAGCCAACATAAACTGAATGCCGTAATAAACTATCATTACTACGATAAATATCAACGCTACTCTTGTGAACCAGCAAACTAAACCGGTAATAATCCCGAACACGCTCTGGATGGTCAGGTCAACTCCAGGAAATTCGTCGCCGTCCACGGCCCGCGCCGTAAACGCGCCGAGCGAAACAAACCAGGAAACCACAACCATCGGTAAATTTTTTAAATTTATTTTTTCCATCTCTTATTCGTATTATAGCACAAAAAAGTAGATAAACCGTTCTGCGGGCACGACATAAATTCCTGCTGGAATTTTGTCTTTAACTCGTCCCGTCGGACTCCGTAAATCCCGCAGAACGGTTTATCTACTTTTTTAAAAATTGCGCTTACTTGTTAAACTGACTTTTTACGGTGTTGGCGGAGCGCCAAGTTCCAAAATACTCTTAATCAGCGAGATAAATCCTGAACCGATTAAAATAATTGCAAGACCGATGACGGCGTATTGAAGCATCTTTTTTGCTTCGGTCACCTTACCAATATCGCCCTTTGAAGTGAGGAATAAGATTCCAGAATAAACAATCACAGCAACAGCGATGGGGATAGCGAGAGTGAAAATCCATTTGACAATTATGCTTACCAGCTCGGCGATGGTATTGGCTCCGCCCTGCAACGGATTGGGCACCTCAAAGGGATAATCTTTTGTCTCGCCGGTGGGACAAGGCTCCAGGGGCGGCGCGCCACAGTTGGTATTCCCCCCACCAGTACCGCCACCGATAGTTACAAGCTGATCACAAGCATAAGTTTGTTGTCTCATGCAACCGCTATCAAAAGAAGAACAATCTATTCCCGGACAACTATTATCATTAAGCGTTGCGCTGCATTTAAATTGTTTTTGATTCGTATTGGCGGTCAGAATAAAGCATCCAAATTTAAAATCCGAAGCGGGATTATTGCACTGGGTTTCTCTGATGGGCGTACATCCCGTTGTCACACCGGCCGCTTGCGCATCAGCCGTGCATTGGGTATTTGAAACACAACTGCCATTACTGTCGGGATTCCCTTTACACCTGTAATACTCGTCAGCCGGGTCAATAAACCCGCACTGCATTGTATCCGCGCCGCGAGCTAAAAAATCTTTTTGAGTCCTCATGGCGTGGTAAGGTTGCAATAGGGAGCCAGGAGAACCCACGCTAACATTTAAAGTAAAAGGCACTTTTCCATCTTTATTACTGTCTTTTGCCTGTACATTAAAAACCGACGATTGATAACTTATTGTCCCTTCCGGCGGGGTAAGGTCTCCGCTACTCCATCCTTCATCATTTGAAAGTTTGACGGTCAATCCCAAATCTTTACAAGATGAAACATAGTCCGAATTCCACGCCACAATAGCATTGACTTTAACTGTCATGCCCGCCGCTCCGCTTCCGGGAACAAGAGTAATGTTGGCGCTAAGACGAGAATCTAAAGATTGGTCAAACGGATTGCGAAAACAATCTACAAAATTAGCATCTGCCCTTTTAACAGGAAAAAATAATAAACTGATAACAAATACCGCTACAAATATAATTTGGAAAATAATTTTATTTTTCATAATAACTTTATAGTGTCGGATTCCCCGGCAACTGACTCGGCGGAATTACCGTTCCGGCGGATTTTTTCTTGCGCCACAACCGCCAGGCATACCACCCGCCAAATGCCGCCCCTCCTCCAATTAAACTATAAATCAAAACGGTTGCCAATCCCGGAGGACCGCCGCCGGAAGAAGGAACCGTCGGCGCAACTGTCGGCGGAGGCGTTTGAAGCAATTTGCAATCGTTGCGGCAGGTCGTCGTGTCTTCTCCCGTATCGCTGTTGCAGATACCGTCATCGTTGCAGAAGGAACTTTGGCTTACAAATATGGAAACTAATTGCTTCCCCTGGCTGTCGTAAAAATTGACTTTCTGTCCGTCAGGAGCATAAGGAGCTTTAGCGGTGAGCTTGCCTTTTACAAATTTGATATTCCCGCCCTTGGGGTCAAATTGGAACACCGAAACAACTTGGTTTAACAAATTAACAACTTCTCCCCGATACGGGAATTGGACGGTTGTGGTTTCGGGAAC
>Ga0209211_10005141_pt1 | contig 19806 bp, 23 predicted proteins | sample RifGroA2_FD_183992 | JGI IMG/M metagenome (GOLD analysis project Ga0209211, IMG submission 183992) | Groundwater microbial communities from Rifle, Colorado, USA - Groundwater A2 (SPAdes) (version 2) | ecosystem: Environmental > Aquatic > Deep subsurface > Groundwater | place: Rifle, Colorado...
ATCGGCAACAGTCTCAACCTGAAGGACATCAAATCCAAATCCTTTTGCACTCCCCTCTCGGGCTTTTGCAATAAGTTGACCGGGATCGACTCCCGCATTTCGCATGAGTTGTTTAAATGGCTCCTCAATTGCTGTTTTTACAATTTCAAAACCGATAATCTCGTCTTTGGTTGCTTTTGCTTTTTCAAGCTCTTTAATATTCATGCGTTGTGCGATGTCAAGTAATGCAATAGCTCCTCCGGGAACGATTCCTTCCTCTAAAGCGGCTTTAGTTGCGGCAACGGCATCGATGACCCGTTCTTTTTTATCCTTCATCTCAACTTCAGTTGCGGCGCCAACATTGATGACAGCAACTCCACCTGAAAGTTTGGCAAGACGCTCCTGATATTTTTCACGGTCAAAATCAGAAGTTGACGCTTCAATTTCACGCTTAATCTGAGCTATGCGAGCAGTAATTGCTTTTTTATCTCCCTTGCCTCCGATTATGCTTGTGTTCTCTTTATCTGATTTCACTTTTTCCGCACGGCCACAATCTTCAATCTCAACATTCTCAAATTTTTTACCCAAGTCTTCAGAGATGACAGTTCCACCTGTCAATATGGCAATATCCTGAAGCATCTCTTTGCGACGATCACCAAATCCAGGAGCCTTTACCACAAGAGCGTTGAATGTCCCACGGATTTTATTAACTACAAGAGTTGCAAGCGCTTCGCCTTCCACGTCGTCTGCCATGATAACCAAATTCTTGGATACCTTTACAAATTTTTCCAGAAACGGTAAGAGGTCGGCGATTGCGGTGATTTTTTTATCGGTGATGAGAATATACGGATCTTCAATCTCCGCAATCATTTTGTCAGTATCAGTTGCAAAGTAGGGAGATGCAAAGCCTTTATCAAACTGCATACCTTCCTTGTGATCAACTGAGGTGACAAGCCCCTTTCCTTCTTCAACCGTGATAACTCCATCTTTGCCACCGACTCTTTTTAAGGCGTCAGCGATGAGATTTCCAAGATCAACGTCACCTGCTGAAATAGTTGCTACATTTGCGGCGTCTGATAGAGTGATTTTTTTTGAGAGCCCTTTTAATTCCTGGACTACGTATTCACTTGCTTTTAAAAGTCCTCTGCGCATCACCATAGGATTGGCGTTTGCAGTGATCATCTTTATCCCTTCGGCAACGATTGCACGGGCAAGAATGGTAGCGGTAGTTGTACCGTCTCCCGCAACATCTGCCGTCTTTGACGCGGCTTCTTTTACCAACTGTGCGCCCATATTTTCAAATGGATCTTCGAGTTCGACTTCTTTTGCAACAGAAACGCCGTCGTGCACGACACTTGGTGCTCCCCATTTTTTATCAAGAGCTACATTTCGTCCTTTGGGACCAAGAGTGGTCGCAACTGCATCGGTTAACTGATTTACACCCGAAAGTAATTTTGTTCTGGCATCTGCTCCGTATTTAATTTGTTTTGCCATAAGTTCTAATTTTAAAATTTATAATTTTTAATTTGAATTCAAATTTCGAATTTCAAATTTTTAATTTTCAACAATCGCCATAATATCTTTCTGTTCTACGATCAACCATTCCTCAGTCCCTACCTTTGTTTCATTACCGCCCCATTTTTTATACATGACTTTTTGACCAACTTTGACAACCATAGGCATAAGCTTCCCTTCCGCATTATAAGCACCCGGACCAACAGCCACTACTTTACCCATCTGGGGCTTTTCTTTTGCCGAATCAGGAAGCACAATGCCTGAGGGGGTAACTTCCTCGGAAGCAAGCGGTTTAAGAAGAACGTAATCAAACAAGGGTTTTATTATTGAGCTTTTTTGTTTTGACATAGAATAAATTTAAAAAAACTTGTAATATGATTAATAATAGTGATGGTTCTTAATTTACAAAAAAATTTTCATTTTGTCAAGTGGATAATTCATCTGCTAATCAAGTAAACCCGCAAAATAGCCCGTCAGAGATAGAGAAATTAAGGGCTCAGTTGCAGTCAGCACAGTTGCCTGCTAGTCTCCATGACAAGGCGCTTCAACAGATTGATCGCATCAGTCTTACTCTCAAATATGGGGGAAATTTGGCACAGCTTGATATTACCGCAAAATATATTGACTGGATAACTAATCTTCCCTGGGATAAAAAATCAGAAGACGTGCTGGATATTAATAAGGCAAAAGTATTCCTCGATCAAAATCATTATGGGCTCGAAGCAATCAAAAGAAGGGTACTTGAGTATTTGTCCGTTTTAGCACTTCAGAAACAAAATCTGAAAACCGAGAGCTTCCACGCGCCTAATTTGTTTTTTGTCGGACTTGCCGGAACGGGAAAAACAACTTTCGCCAAATCCATAGCGGAATCCATGGGGCGCAAATTGGTGAGAATTCCTTTTGGAGGTCTTTCCTCAGCACAGGATCTTCGTGGTCAATCTAAAACTTCCCCTGAAGCAGAACCGGGAATGGTCATGAAAGCCATACGCCGTGCAGGAACAAAAAATCCGGTGATTCTTTTAGATGAATTAGACCGATGTACTCCCGAATCACGTTCCTCGATCATGGGGGTTTTGATTGAGCTTCTTGACCCGCAACAAAATTCCGCATACGTTGATTATTTTATAGATTATCCGTTTGACCTTTCACAGTGTTTGTTTGTAGCAACCGCCAATAATAGCAACTCCATTGCATCAGCCGTCATGGACCGCTTAGAACTGGTACAGATGCCTTCATATAATGATCAGGATAAAATCGAAATAGGAAAACGCTTTGTTTTTCCCCGCTTTATGAAAGAGTCGGGACTCCTCCCTGATCAACTTAAAATTGAAGATAGTGTGTGGGCTAAGATGGTACGACCTTTAGGTTTTGAACCGGGTATTCGATCACTCGAACGGGAAATTGAAACTATTGTGCGTAAAATTGCTTATAAAATAATATCAGGCCAAGGAATTGCCTTCACGATAAACGAAGAAAATATGAAAGAATTTGTGAGCTAGCTTTTTTCAATTTCAATAAAAGTCATCTCCGTTCCCTTTTCATAGTATGCTTTATATGAAATAATTTTGCTACTGTTTGAAAAAATATGCGGAATGATGTGTTTCAACTCAGGAAGAAGTTTATCTAATTTGGTGATTTCTTTTTTTGTGAGCCATTCAAATTTTCCGTCTGCATCGCTTGTTTTTAATTCTCCCCCTGCATAGTCTGCAACCAACATGTGAAAGAAAAATTCCTGTTGAATATCTTTTACATAAGCATTCCCGATTGCTTTTACTTGGATGTTTTTTATCGTCAATCCAGTTTCTTCAAGCACTTCCCGACGAGCACACTCAAATAATCCCTCATTGAACTCACGGTGTCCACCCGCCGCCATCCATATGTCCGGCATGATGCGTTTATGTGCTCCGCGATGAAGCATGAGATACTTGTTTCCCTTTTTCACAAAACACTCAAGGGTTACTACAATGTTTCGTTGCATATCCCTTATTATACAAATAATCGTCCACTTCGATTAAACGTTTAATCGAAGTAATTATTTCTTCATCATTCCCGAGCTCAAACGTGCAAACTCAAAGAACATGAATGAAAAAAGTAATATCATCACAACGGGCGCAATCGCCGAAAGATAGTTTTTCTTGCCTGGCTTATATCCTCGCAGAAGTAACGAGTTAGTTACCACTGAAATGGATGATAACGCCATCGCAAGACCGGCAAGTTCGGGTTTAAGGACTAATCCAATACCCGCAAATAATCGGGCGGCAACCGGTATTCCCATCACGTTATAAAACAAGGCAAAGAACATGTTTTGTTTGATTTTATTCATGGTGGTTTTGGAAAGATCGATGGCGTTTGCCACGTCGCGCAAATCATTTTTGATGATAACAATGCCTCCGGCTTCCATAGCTACATCTGTCCCCGAGCCCATTGCAACTCCAAGATTTGCTTGGGCCAAAGCGGGAGCATCATTGATTCCATCTCCCACCATAGCAACCCTTTTCCCTTCATCCTGAAGCTTTTTAACGTTCTTCGCTTTATCCTCAGGTAATACTTCTGCAAGAACATTGGTTATCCCAACTTGAGACGCAATTGCTTTTGCAGTTCGTTCGTTGTCTCCCGTTATCATATATACCTCAATTCCCAATTTCTTCAACTTTTCAACAGCCTCCTTTGATGTTTCTTTTACCGTATCTGCAACTCCAATCAGTCCTAGAATATCCGTTTTGTTCGCAAGTATCATTACCGTTTTCCCTTGTTCTTCAAGTCGACTCATTTTACGGTGAATTTTTTCAGTGGATAATCCGACTATATCACTCATGAGTTTACGGTTACCGAAATAATATTCCACTCCATTAATTAATCCCCGTACTCCATGCCCTGGAACTGCCTTAAACCCTTCGACTAAGCTCAGGGCAAGTCCTTCTTCATCTGCATAGGTGTAAATCGCTTCGGCCAATGGGTGTTCCGATTGCTTTTCGAGTGACGCGGCAACTGCCAGCACTTCATCTTCATCCATTTCCTTAAATGGAATGACGTTGGTTACTTCCGGCTTACCTTTTGTCAAGGTACCCGTCTTGTCAAAAACAATTGTATTGATTTTGCATGCCGCCTCCAAAGGCTCTCCTCCTTTTATTAGCATTCCATATTCTGCTCCTTTACCTGTACCCACCATGATGGCGGTTGGAGTCGCCAGACCCAAAGCGCAGGGACACGCAATGACAATAACGGCGGTGAATGCCATTAAAGCGAATGACAACGTAGCACCAAGCACAAAATACCAAATTATAAATGTAATTATGGCAATACCAATAACGGCAGGAACAAAATAAGCCGATATTTTATCTGCAAAGTCTTGGATAGGAGCCTTTGATCCTTGAGCCTCCTCAACCAAACGAATAATTTGTGATAGGGTTGTTTCAGATCCGACTCGTGTTGCTTTAAATTCAAAACTTCCTACTTTATTCATCGTTCCTCCGACTACCGTATCATTCACCTGCTTTTCAACCGGTAAACTTTCTCCCGTAATCATCGATTCATCCACGGCGGATGACCCCTTTACAATAATGCCGTCAACGGGAACCTTCTCACCGGGACGAACCAAAATAATATCATCGTGCACAACTTGGTCGATGGGAATATCCAGAGTCTGTCCGTTGCGAAGTACCCGCGCCGTCTTTGCCTGTAATCCCATAAGTTTTTTTATGGCGTCAGACGTCCGACCCTTTGCCTGTGCCTCAAGCCATTTTCCTAAAATTACGAAGGTAATGAGGAATGCCGCTGTTTCAAAATAAAGCTCAGGAATTTTTTCTCCTCCCAAACCAATCAGGGATTTAGTACTAAGATAATAGAAAATATAATTTATGACACTGTAAAAATAGGCAACTGATGTGCCAATTGCAATAAGACTATCCATGTTAAACGTTTTCATCCGTAAAGCAGACCACATGCCCCTATAGAATCCCCGCCCCATGATAAACTGAACAGGCGTACTCAAGATAAATGAAACGATGCCAACGTAGGGAAGAAGTAATTTGGTCCCCGGAAACCAAGGAAAAAAATCAAACAACATAAAATAGATCATCGGTAAACTAAAAAGAAAACTGATCGTAAACTTATTAAATAAATCTTTTATTTCTTGTTTTCTTTTCTTTGATTCAAACTCGGTATCTTTTTCATCCAGTACCGTCGCTAAGTATCCTGTATTTTTAACCGCTTCGATGAGAGCGCCTGGTTTAACGGATGTTTCATCAAACACGATTGATGCCTTCTCAGCCGCAAAATTTACATGTGCTTCTTTGACACCTGCTACTTTATTCAATGATTTTTCAATAATGAGGGCACATGAAGTACAGTGCATTCCAGATAAAGAAAGTGACACTCGCTTTTGAACGTTTTTATCGTTTGGTAATGATTCTTTGTGCTCTTTGGGGACCTCTTGACCTTCAACCTTTAATTCAAACATAACTCTTAACGGTTCATTTGCCTTTACCGTTCTTTTGATAACTTCTACTTGCTCCTTCTCCATACTCATGTCGTGAACCGCATCAATGATTGCGGTATAACCAGCCTTAATAATTGCTTTCAAAACATCATCGGTAGAATTTTTACTCTCATCAAGTATAAGGGTACCTTTACCCGTCTTATTGTCTATAGTTACCTCATTCACACCGGTTAGCTCAGAAAGTTCATCTTTGATAATGATCTCACATGATTCACAGTGCATCCCGGTCACAGAAAAAACAATATGCTTCATATTTTTACCCTATGCTTATAACTTTATAATGAGTATTCTGCAGGGCTTTCACTATTTCATCTTTGGTGATGGGTCTTGATGCGGATATTGTGGTGACCCCGGTTGATACTTGGACCAAAACTGTTTCTACATCATCAATCGTTTTTAGACGTTTAGATATGACCCGCTCGCACGCACTGCATGTCAATCCTGATAATTGCACCCTGGTTGTTTGTCCCATATTTTTACTTTATAAACTTTAAAAACTTTATAACTCGACTATGATCGATCCTCTTGGTACTCCCATCGCACAGGTTATCGTATACGTTCCCGGTTTGGTTGGCGTAAATGCTAAGGAAGTTGTTTTCCCTTTTTCAAAGCCTTGTGGGTTGTTGTCAAGTCCCGGAATCATGATGCTTCCCATGCAACCGGCCCCATCTTCTTTGGCCAGGACATCAAACCGGACCGGGCTTCCTGCTTTTACGGTAAATTTACTTGGTTTTACATCTTCATTCACCGAATACGTTGCCTTGAGAACTTGCACCGAATCTTTTTGCTCGGCTTTAACAGGAGGTGTTTTATCCGCGTCTAAAGCCGCTTGTTTTTGCGCTTTTTGTCCACATCCACATCCTCCCCCACCAGCTCCGCATGAGGCGCCAGCTTTAGTTTGTGGCGTCGTAGCAGGCTGACCAATATTGCTTTGCTCGCTTGAACTTGAGGAGGCGCCATTATCATCAATAACGTTAAAGGATCCGCTATACATACCCATACTACAGGTGAAACGAATATTGCCAGCTTCGGTTGGTGTAAATTCAATGATATTTTCTCCTGCTGAAAGGTTTTTCCGTATTCCTAATTTTGAGGAAACGATACTTGCCGCACAAGTAAATGCATCCTCTGAAGTAATAATCCATTTAACTGGGATTCCTTTTTTTATAGTAAATGAATTGGGTGAATACCCGCTTGCATTTTGAGTCATCTTTACAATCTGAACTCCGTTTTCTAAAGTTACATTCGGATCGGCTTGAGTTGTAACGGCCGAACTTTGATTTAAAAATGCATTCACGTTGATACCTGCTAAATTTAATCCATTTGAGATATTAAATATCGCCATAAATATAACAACCAATCCCGCGAACTTGAAAAAAGGTTTTGCAAAAGCACCTTTTATGATTGAAGTTAATCCACCTATTCCAAGAAGGCCTGGGGCCGTACCAAGCGCAAATACGCCCATGGTAAGGGCACCTGTTATTGGATTCCCACTGCTGATTGCAAAAAGTTGCATTGCTTGGGTGAATCCACAGGGGAGAAAGAATGTAGATGCTCCCAAAATGAATGAATTTTTATGACTATACTCTTTTTCAGATTGTTCTTTCATACCAAATGCTCTCGATACGCTCTTTGGAAGAGTAAATTGTAACCCGTTTAGTCGTGGGAAAATTTCAATAAGTTGTAAACCCAAAAGTACCATAACTCCACCCACTGCAATAGTTAAAAATCCAAGGGTTGTGGATGATAGCTGGAAGAATGATCCAGCATATCCGATTATTCCACCAAGAACAAAAAATGACGCAATGCGTCCCAGATTAAAAAATAAGTGCGGTTTGAATTTTTGTAGTATAGATGACTGCGGGTGCTTTTCTACAAATCGGGCGGAAGCCGCAAGCACTAACCCTCCAACCAAAGCCATACAGGTTGATATGCCGGCTGTAAGTCCCACCAGAAACACAATGGGAAGACTGCCATAATCACTGCCGGATTTTATTGAAAAATTAAATATACCCATCTCCTTCCCAATGAGATAAAGAAGTACGATAACCAAAAAAGCAAACCCTAGTTCCTTATAATCCTGCATCCGTTTTGAAAAAAGAGGCGCCTTTTCTTTTAACCCCAATTCATATCCCGCATTGCGCACCGCCTCTTCAATTTTTTGATGGTCAAGTTCCCCTTCATAGCATACGTAGGCGTTCCCTTTTTTCTCGTTCACTTTCACGTCAGTAACTCCGCTTATTTTTCGAAGTTCATCCTCAACCAATATTTCGCAGGATCGGCAATGCATGCCTTTGATATGTACGGTTGCTTTGTTCATATTTTCATTATTCAAATTAATAATTATAGTTTCCCTTATGCTGTGATGATACCAAATTGGTTATGAAGAAAACATGAAGAGTTCATATGCTTCATTTTAATAACTGATCCAACTTCTGTTTTATTTCGTCAAAGGAAAGTGCGCCCGGTATAATACTTCTATTCCCTGTTGAAGGAATAATAATAGTAGACGGCGTACCGGTTACTCCCCCTTTTGCGGCACTATCTATTTCTTTTTTAACTTTCTCTTCGTAGGTTCCCTTATCTAAACAGGTTTTAAATTTTTTTCCATCTAATCCCAACTCTTCAGCGAGAGGTACTAATTTATCAAGAGCAAAACCTTTACCATTTGACGTTGTTCTGTCAAGAATCTCATCGACGTAATTCCAAAAAGTTATATTACCTCCCTGGTCAGCCGCACATTCGCTGGCCTCGGCTTCTTTTTGCGCATTTTCATGAAACGGGAGCGGATAGTGCCGATACACCCAGGCTACTTTATCTCCATATTCTTTTAATACTTGTTTCATCGTTTGGTGAAATTTCTTGCAAAAGGGACACTCAAGATCCGAGTACTCAACCAAAACAATTTTCGCATTTATGTTACCTCGTATATGATCTTTGCCTGTTACATTTGGTATGACATCATAGGTTTGAGGGGCAGGAGTCAAAATAGGACTATTGGGAACTGAAGTAATTATTTGAGGTACTGTATTTGCCGTTAAAGCGCTTACTGTCTTACGTTCAAGCGCCTGTACTTTCATATAAAGATATCCAGAAAAAATCATAATTATTATTAAAAGAACAAGTTGAATGTTTGGTGGTTCCGACTTTTCCTCCTCTTTATACGCAACAATATAAGGACTATTCATAATAAAAAAGATACCAAATGTGATATGAAGAAATTATGAAGAAAAAAAGAATCTTTATTCATAATCATCTTGACAAGTTTGCAAAAACATACTACAGTATGTAGTATTATCATTTCTCCTTTTCCCATGAAGAAAGAAAAGAACGTATATTCTCTCTGGTTTATTTTCCAAGTTGGTCTTAAAAAAACATTTGCCAAACCCTATTGTTGGGCTTTAGCACTACTGACTGCAGTTAGCGTTCTTTTCTTTTATTACTTCCTGCTTATTCAAAAAACAACTTGGGATTCATTTTTGCAGTCAAACAACCAGATATATATATGGCTGCAAATTATGTTAAGCATCGTAAATGCTATTTTGATAGGAGTGTCCATTGCAATGTTGTTCAGCATCATTGAAGAAAAGAAAAACGTATCCAAGGGTTCATTCATTCAAACTTTAGGCTCACTCCTTTTCTCCGCCGCCGCAACCGGGTGTTCCGTCTGCAGTGCCTTTCTCCTCCCCGCACTGGGAATTGCCGCGTCTCTTACCGCCTTGCCTTTTGGTGGACTTGAGATAAAGGCCCTTTCGATACTTCTCCTTATCTATGCAATATATGAATACGCAAAATCAGCGAACGGACTTTGTGAGATATCAAAAAAAATATTTCCACAATTGAAGTCATTCATACTACTTCTTCTTTTTATTGTAATAATATACTCGCTCCCTAAAGTCCCTCCTCAATTTCGTATCCGTATGCAGAATGAAACAGTATCTGCCAATCAGCAAGTAAAAAATTCAGGGCAAACTCAAAATACCGTCCTTTTTAATCAGATTAATCCCCCCGAAGGATATGAAATTAATGCGAGTTTTGGAGATATCGGTCCACAGATGATTGATATGGGTGTTATTGATTTGGATAAGTTTAAAATGACCTATGATAAAAGCGGACAGTCCTTAACTAAAGAACAACTTTCCATTTTAACTAAAGGATCAAATCAAAAAATCAAAATAACTCCTGAAAATTCATATTTTCTATTGAATTTCTTTTGGGCGTTTGGATTGGCTAATAAAAGCAAACTTCTCACTGAAGGAGATATGATAACGCAGAGCAATGGACAACCAGGTACATTCGCCTCAACCGGCGGATGGACGCTTACCAAAAGCGGGGACTCCATGCAATACTATGCAAAACGCGCGCTTGTTTCCCTTACCGCGGATCAGGAAAAACTCGTCTATGATGTTGCTTCAAATGTCTACCGCCCTTGCTGTGGTAATTCTACCGCTTTCCCCGACTGTAATCACGGTATGGCACTTCTGGGAATCTATGAGCTTATGGCTTCTCAAGGCGCGACTCAATCTCAGATGTATCAGGCGGGCAAATACATGAATTCTTTCTGGTTTCCGAGTAATGCCTTTGATGCGGCGTTGTATTTCAAAAGTAAGTATGGTCAGGAATTTAAAGACATCGACCCAAAAGCTTTTTTAAGTAAAGATATCTTTTCTGCTTTTGGTGCTCAAAGTGTAAAAACATATCTTGTTGAAAAGGGTATCCAAGAAAAACCACCCGCAGGAGGAGGAGGATGTGGAGTATGAAGACAATACTTTTTGGGTTGCTCGTTCTTTTCGTAATTATTTTTTTGGTTAAACTCACATTACCGGAAAATTCAAAAGAACCGAAGCCAGGGATTTCAAATGAAGCAGTATCAACAACAAATGAGAGTATCCAGGAGATTAATATTATTGCCAAGGAGTTTAGTTTTTCACCAAGAAATATACGTCTTTCTTTAAATAAAAAAGTAAGATTCCGTATCACCTCGGATGATGTTACTCATGGATTTTCATTGCCTGAGCTTGGTATTGATCAAGTTATTGAGCCCGGAAAGGAAACAGTTATTGATTTCCAACCAACCAAAAAAGGAACATTCACCCTCCTCTGTTCAGTCGCGTGTGGAGTAGGCCATACGGGAATGAAGGGAAGTATCATTATTGAATAACAATGGATAAAGAACTTATCATACAGAAAATCAATGAACTCAAGGGAAAAGCACAGCACAATCGGCATGAGAGAAGATACTTAGCAAAATTAGAAAATAAAATGAGCCCTTCTAAAATAACGTCAAGTATTCCATGGAAAAGTATTCTGACAAAATTCTTCATTGTTTTAACCACACTTTTTCTTATAGGGGGACTTTATTTGTATATAAAATCCCTCCCCCATTTACCACCTATAGATATGAGTGGACATATCGAAGAAAATCCTCCTTCTCATATATTAGATACTGCCATGTCTGAGGTTATCCAAAAACATATGCTCGAGCATGCTGATGGAAAGGGTGATCCGGGAATTATTATCCAGTACAACTGCAATAAACCTTATAGATGTGAACCCGTGTTGGTAAATAAACTTAAACAACTGGTTAAGAAATATCCTAAAAATGTATATCTTGCTCCGGGAAATTATTCAGGTATGATTATACTTACAAGACTAAATAAACGTGAAGTCTTAAATTCATATAATGAACCTAAGATGCTTGAGTTTATAAACATGAAGTAGTACTTATGGAACAAAAGTCGATGAGCGAATTGGAACAAGAGGTTATGGTCATTATTTGGAAATGTAAATCCTGCTCCGTGCGGGATATTATGGCTCAGTTCACCAATAAAAAACTGGCATATACAACCGTCGCAACTATTTTGCACCGTCTCTATAACAAAGGACTTGTTGCGAGAAAGAGTCAAGGGGTATCCTTTCGTTACTCACCTAAGATCGCTAAGGAAATGTATACAAAAAGATTTGCCCAAGCCTTTATCAAGAAGTTTTTTTCTTCATTTGCCGATACGGCAGTTGTTTCATTTGCCCAATCAATTGATTCACTCCCAACAGATAAAAAATCATATTTATTAAAATTGCTCCAAGAAAAGCATGAAAGCAAATAAGCATTTACTCATCTTTTTGAGTCTCTTCTTACTTCTTGGTACGTTGGTAAGCGTAGTTGTGTATAAGTTTTTTCCCCTCCTGGTTCATCATACTGTTTATTTCTGTCAAAAGATGACCCATGCTTTATCCCTTCAACTCCCGGGAAATGTGGGAATGTCTTTCTTTATTATTATTTTTATTGTGCTTTTATTCACTGCAATTAAATTTATTGCGACTCTTTTGAGGATCTATCGATTTCGCAGTCACCTTCTCAAAAATACGTCAAAATACACGCCATTTGCACCTCAATTAAAAAATCTTGGCCTCATCAATAAAGTGGTGACTGTCCAAAATGAAAAACCATTTGCCTTTTGCTTCGGGATCAGATCTCCCAAAATCTATGTCTCATCCGCGCTCATTTCTCTTTTTACCAAGGATGAGTTTGAAACTATTTTGCGTCATGAAAAACATCATCTTGAAAGCCGCGACGCCTTGACACTGCTTATTGCTCATATAGTCGAATCTCTTTTTCCTTTTTTTCCCCTTTTATCAGATCTGATCATGGCATATCGAACTGAGCGGGAAATGTTGGCGGACAAGGCGGCAGTTCAAGGAGGCGCTAACAAAAATCTCATATCAATTTTTCATAAACTGTTACGGTATGAACCTGATCATAACTATGCAATGGTCCCGGCGATTACCGATCCTCATACGCTGGAGGTTCGCATACGCTCATTGATGCATGGCTCTTTATACCATCCTATTGTTTCATGGAAAAACGCACTCTTAAGTCTCTTTTCCTTAGGCGTTATGTTCTTTTTTATTATGGTACCCGTAGGAGCTACCGAACTCCATTGTTTTCAATCTCCTTATTTTCAAACATCCCCAACGTATTCTTCACTACACTAGATGATACAGTTTGACTACTTGACAGAGTAAAAATAAACTACTACACTTTGTAGTAGTTATCTCATTTTTAATATTTATCTATTCCTATGACTGAGCAAAAAAAGTCTGTTTTGTTTCCCTTTACATTAAATTCCAATACTGTTCTTCTTCTCGTGTTGGTTGTTGCCTCATTTATAACAGGATCCCTTTATACAAAAGTACAGTATCTTGAAAAAAATAGTACCCCCCCACAAGTTGCGGCACAGGCCGCTGTACCTCAGCAAGGTGTTCAACAAGTTGCACAAGCTCCTGCGGGGAAAATAAAGGAAGTATCAAATGATGAACGCATCCGAGGAAATAAAAATGCAAAAATTACTCTTGTTGAGTACTCGGATTTTGAGTGTCCATTTTGCCAAAGATTTCATCCCATAACTCAGGAGCTCATGAAAACATACGGTGATAAAATTCGTTTGGTTTTCCGTGATTATCCTCTTCCATTTCATGCAAATGCCCAGAAAGAGGCCGAGGCAGGTCGGTGTATTGCCGAGCTGGGGGGGAATGAAGCCTTCTGGAGTTATACTGATAAGATATTTGAGCGAACTGCCTCAAATGGGACCGGGTTTGCTTTGACCGATCTGGGACCATTGGCAAAAGAAGTAGGGGTCAATCAGCAGTCATTTCAACAATGTCTTGATACGGGAAAATATGCAAAAGCGGTGAAGGATGAAGTTGCGGACGGTAATGCGGCAGGCGTAAACGGCACACCAACAACATTCGTTATTGATAGCAAAGGAAAGACTCAAATGTTGGTTGGTGCCCAACCGGTAGATGCCTTCAAGACAGTTATTGAACAGGTTTTAAAATAACGCAAGTGACGCTATTTTCCAGAAGGTTTATCATCCCTACGTTGTTAATCGCTTTACTTTATGTCGTAGTAATTACTTATTCGATGAATGTTCGTATTCTCAGGGATACCTTATGGGGAGAATATGATGTTGCTTATAAACTGAAACTATTATTTTCGCTTCTTAAAGGGATGTGGACAGCCATGAGTGGTCCGGGACTTACGGTGTTGTTTTTAGTTGCGCTATTAACAGGGGCCAATCTCACCTTACTCTTTAGCAAAGTGAGCTTGTTAAAAAACAATAAAAAATTACGATTGGTGGTTGGCGGCAACTCACTTCTCGGTATTGTGGGAAGTGGCTGTGCCGCGTGCGGATTGCCGATCCTTTCTCTTTTAGGACTAAGCGGCAGTGTTATATATCTGCCGTTTCGCGGAACCGAAATATCATATATATCACTGATACTTTTAACTGTCTCATTTTATTTGTTAATTAAAAATTCAAATCAAGCATGTATTCTTGCAAAAAAAATATGAATACTAAAAGTTACTATGCCTGATGGGAGTGTGGAAAATAAAGATTTCACGGTAGATGTACCGTAAGGAATAAAAAAAGTTACTTCAGAAGAATGGCGTAGTCGTAAATGATGAATATACGAGTGATTAAAAACTTATCATTCAAGGTGAATGCGATTGCACGCCCGTCTTCTGAAGTGCCAATGACTTTATCTTTGAGATCCTGAGGATCTTTTTCAACCAGTTTCTCAGCAAGTGTATTTATGTTTTCAAAATTCCAAGGTCCTTTTACGTTTTTTAAATTGTTTGATAATTCAGTGATCACTTCCGCTTTGCTATTTGTCTGACAACAATCGCTCGCGTAAGCCCCAATAGTTACCTTATCATCCATAAATGATGAAAGCTCAGAATAATTCTTTAACGGTATATATTGGCCGATTGCCCAGATCGTAACACTTGGGTTTACCATCTCTTCTTTGATAGTAGTTGGTAGTGCTAACTTTGTTATGCTTGGAACGATAGAGGTTGGATTTTGTGAAGATCTGATACCAAAGTAAAAAGTAAGTCCTATCAACCCAAGAACAACTATTATGACGGAAATACCCGTGAGATATTTATTCATATCCTGACTATATCATGATATCTATTTTTATTCAAACTCAAGTATTATCTCTTTTATTTTGCCTTATTAATGATATTTTGAATTATTTGGTCAATTTCAATTGGCAAATTGCCAAGATTGGCTTTTGGAAAAAATTGAGAAAGAACAATGGGGCGCATACCGGAAATAAAAGTCTGCTTGCCCGCCGAAGCTTTAGCGGAGGCGGGTTTATTTTTAACATACACATTTATCTTGCAGGGTAAACACAAACCAATTTTGATATCAGCTTGAAGGACAGCATAGGCGCTTTTGGCATTGCAGATTTCAATAATCTTAAACGGTTCAATTTGAAAGTTTTTCTCGGCTAATGTAGCGGCAACATCGTGAATATGAAGAACACGAAATCCTGCTTTTTTTGTTTCTTCCTCAACCGATCTTACTGCCTCATTGAATGATTTTTTTGTGCTGACGGTATATTCAAAATTGTTCATATTTATTTTTTTTTATTTAATCCTTTCCAATAATATTTTATTCCTAAAATTAAAAAAAGTATGATAAGGATCCAGGTTATAACTCCAAATATTCCTAAACCATTACTCATCATACCATATATTCGCCCACCCCATAGACTTTCCCCTCCCATCATTCCCAACATCCCCATCATCGGTAAAAAACCGGCATCTTGCGATGGAAATGCCGCGGTACTATTGCACCCACTCAGTCGTTTCCCCATAGCCTTGTGTGCCTGTTCTTCGCCTTTTTCACCCATCATGCGTTTCATCATTTCATTCATAGCGATGTGCCTTTGAGTATTGCCAATTGACTTACCCATAAAATATTCACCTATTTTCTCAAAATCCGGATCATTAAGTTGAGAACAGATAACTGTTTTATTTTTAATACCATCCAAAAACTTCTTTCCCTCCAACTCTTCTTGCTGTTGACTTTGTATAGCCGCATTATCAGATGATGAATTAAAATAACCCATCCCTTCGACTACGCTGAGGGCAAGCATCCCTTGGGCGGAAACGATAAAATAAGTCGATGTTATCAAAAACATAAATAGGATAGCCACTCCGATCACTATATTTTTTTTCATACGATATTTTATCTTAAAATGTTAAAACTTTGTCATAATTAATGACTAAATTGTATAAATCCACAATTCCTCCCGCAGGACATGTTTTATTTCCTTTTTGTTTTCTGACATTCATACATGTTTCGCAGGCAATAATTTTGGCATTTTTTGACTGAAGAAACTTATCAATCTGTTCGGTAATATTAAATTGAGGAGAACTGTTCTTTTCGTATTCAACACCTTCGCCAAGAAGGAATATCGTTACCATGTCCCCCTTATTTAAGGCTACATTTGTCAGTCTTAATGCGTTCCAATTGGTCTCTGTATTGTTGGTTGAAAGTATAATGGCGAGTTTCATACGTTTTTGTTACTTGGGAAATTCTTTTGATAACCTTCTAAAAAACGGTGTATGAGTTTATCTGTTTTGCTAAGTGAAGAGGCGGCTACCCCTAAGAATTCCTCTCCGTCTTTGGTAATCGCATAGGTTCTTTTATCTTGTCCAGATTTGTTTTTATTCCAGGAAGAAGTTACCCAACTCCTCATCTCCATCCTTCTCAAAGTCCTGTATAAGTTGCCGATGTCCACCTTTTCTCCACAGTGTTTTTCCAAATCTTCCATTAAGCCATACCCATGTGATGCGCTTTTTGAGAGGAGAAGGAGAATGCAAGGTTCCACAAAGCGTTCGATATTGCCAAAATCTCTTGACCGAAAAGAACAACCACAAGTTTTACACATATATGTAAATATCATATAGCATACGGTGTCTGTTGTAAAGAGTATTTTTTTGTTAACTAGGGATAAAACCATAGGTAAGAATATTATCACCAAACTGCTTATATCTTATATTTTTAAGCTTCATTGCCTCTGTTATTTTTCTTGCTCCTCTTCCCGCTATTGCACTTTTTGATGTACTACCCCCTATAAGAATCGGTGCTTGAAAAATATATGCTTTATTAATTAATTTCTTATCTATAAAACTACCAATCACTTCACTACCGCCTTCAACTAATATACTAATGATCTTTATCTTTGCTAATTCATGGACCAGTGTATTAACCGGTATAGTACGTTCTTTAAAAATCATTACTTTAATTCCTTTCCTTTGCAATTTATTTATTTTTTCTTGAGAAGCTTTGTGAGTAGTGGCAATAATGACATTACTGTCTCTAAATACCTGAAAATCTAACGGAATAGAAAGCTTTGAATCAAGAATTATACGTATAGGATCTTTGTATTTCTTATTTCGACACCCTAAATGAGGATTGTCATTCAGAATAGTATTTTTACCAACAAGAATAGCTTGACAAGTACTTCTTAGTTTTCGAGCATAAGATCTTGCTTTTTTATTGGTTATCCATTTTGAGTCCCCCGTTGAAGTGGCTATTTTTCCGTCTAAACTCGCAGAAAACGTTATTATAATAAAAGGACTATGATAAGTCATGAAGTGGTGATACATTTCATTTAACTGCAGGGCTTCTTGCTCTCTGCATCCGAGTGTTGTAAGGATACCAGCGTTCTCTAACATTACTCTTCCTTTTCCAGATACTTCTTGATTTGAGTCAAGCATAGCAATATGAACTTTTTTTATGCCTGATTGTCGAATATATTCGTAACAGGGGATTCTCTTGCCATGAAGATCGTAGGGTAAATGACATGGTTCAAGTGTCACATACATTATTCCTCCACGAAGATTTGCGGTTGCATTCATAATTGCGTCAGCTTCTGCATGTTCGTCACCAAATCGATGATGATACCCTTGTGCAATAATCTTATCTTCTTTTACGATAATTGCTCCGACCATTGGATGAGGATTGGTCCAACTCATGCCTTTTGTAGCCAACTTTAATGCTTCTCTCATGAAAAATTGATCTTTCTGACTAAAATCCATATTTATATTTGATTTAATAAATGACCAAGTTTCTTTTTTTTAACCAAGAGATAATTGCGGTTGACGTTGTTTGGTATTATTTGGAGAGGAACTCGCTCTTGGATTGTAATACCTGCTGATTCAAGTTGATTAAATTTACGTGGATTGTTGGAGATAAGTTTAATAGTATTAATATGCAAATGATGAAGAAGATCAATGGCGGCTTGATAATTTCTCTCATCAGGTTGAAACCCTAGCTGTTCATTGGCTTCCACAGTATCCCATCCTTGTTCCTGCAAAGAATAAGCCTTTATTTTATTAATAAGACCTATCCCGCGTCCTTCCTGATGAAGGTAAATAACGATTCCCTGTCTGTGTTCTTTAATCATTTTCATTGCATCATATAATTGTTTTTGACAATCGCATTTTAAGGATAAGAAAGATTCACCCGTGATACACTGTGAATGGATACGAGTTAAAATAGACTCAGAGTTAGATGGAGAACCGTACTGTAGGAGAATATGTTCTTTATTATCTGAGTCACTCTTCCATACTATGAAATCAAACTCACCTAATCGTGTAGGAAGTTTTGTGAAGGCAAGAATTGAAACTTTATATATAGGATATTTCATATCAACTCAACTAAACTCAATCAAACTTTCAATAGTAATAATTTTGAGATTATATTTAAGAGCGTATTCTTGAAGTTTTTTTCCTCTGAGCATATGTCCGTCATCTCCTATAATTTCACAAATCACTCCTGATGGATCCAATCCGGCCGAAGTTGAAAGCTGTATAGCTGCTTCTGTATGACCTCTACGTTTTTGTAATAAACCTTCTTTTGCCACGAGGGGAAAGATGTGTCCAGGCTTTACTAATTCTTTGACCCGAGAATTTGGGTTACCTAGTATTTGAATCGTCTTTGCTCTATCGTAGGGAGAAATCCCTGTTTTTATTCCGTCTCTTGCATCTACTGAAATAGTAAAGGAACATTTTGTATTTTCTTCATTTTCTTGTTCGGGGATCATTAATGGTAAATCTAATTGTCGAGCTCTTTGAGCGGTAATAGAAACACAGATTAACCCTTTACCATGCGTAATCATGAAGTTAATAATATCAGGTGATACATACTGAGCTGGAATATAAAGATCCCCTTCATCTTCCCTATTTTGATGATCCTGAATAATAATAATTCTTTTTTTATGCATTTCATAAACAGCGTCTTGTACGGAACAATAGGGATGTTTCATTTTTTAATCTGCCGTAATGTTTTTAATGTCTTAAGGACAGCCATCGCCCCTTCAATTCCTTTATTTTTATTGTTGTCAGATGCTCTTTCCTCTGCTTGAACTATATTAAATACTGCCAATACTTCAATGGCTATAGGAATGCTATAGTCAAGTGATAGGCGCATAAGCGCCCGGGCACATTCGTTGACAATCATATTAAAATGGTATGTCTCGCCTTTTACAATGATTCCAAACGCCACAATGGCATCAAACTTTTTTGTTTTAGCTATAGCTTGAGTAAGCAAAGGAATTTCCCAGGACCCTGGCGCAATAAACGTTTGAATGTTTTCTTTTAAAACACCTTGTTTCATCAAAGTACTTCTGCAATGCTCCTCCAAGTTTTTGTTTAATGTTTCATAATAGTTTGTTCTGACAATAGCAATCTTTAGATGTCTTGTAAATTTCAGATCAGAAATATCATGAGATTTTTGTATTTTTAGCATAAGAATAAAATGTTGAAATTTATTTTTTTATAAGTAACTTTTCTACATACTTCGCTAACACATCTATTTCAATATTGACATAATCGCCTATTCTTACTTGATGAAGCATCGTATGAGTCCAGGTGTGCGGAATAATGCCAACGGTAAAACGATTATCCATCGCTTGAATAACGGTCAACGAAATACCATTCACCGCCACAGATCCTT
>Ga0209211_10005142_pt1 | contig 19805 bp, 22 predicted proteins | sample RifGroA2_FD_183992 | JGI IMG/M metagenome (GOLD analysis project Ga0209211, IMG submission 183992) | Groundwater microbial communities from Rifle, Colorado, USA - Groundwater A2 (SPAdes) (version 2) | ecosystem: Environmental > Aquatic > Deep subsurface > Groundwater | place: Rifle, Colorado...
GCAGAGAGAGCAGCATATGGAAAAAGTATCCAATTGCCAACCCTCCCAGACCGGAAAAACCGGCCAAAAGAAACACTTTGGTTAGGTTCATAAATTTGGGTAAGTTCTATGCTCGGTTCCAACAAAGAAATGAAAATGAACATAAGACTAAAAAATTAAATCAATAAAATTACCTTTTTATACTACTAAATTAACTGATTTTTGTCCAGTTTTTCTAAAATATGTGGTAAAATAAAATTATGAAAAAAGATTACCGTCCCGTCGTCCTTGTCATAATAGACGGTTTCGGCGTGCCGGAAGAAAAATCAATTTCCACGTGGGAAGCGGCTGAACAGCCCAATTTCGCCGAGCTGGAAAAACATTTTCCTTTCACCACTCTGCAGGCCTCGGGAATAGCCGTCGGCTTGCCGTGGGGCGAGTCGGGAAACAGCGAGGTGGGGCATTTGACTATCGGAGCCGGGAAAATAATCCACAATTATCTGCCTAAAATTTCTTCCGCCATAAAAGACGGTTCGTTCTTCCAAAACGAAGCCTTCGCGAAATCCATAGACCACATAAAGAAAACCGGCGGCCAGCTTCATTTTATGGGTTTATATTCCACCGGAACCGTCCATGCTTATTTTGAACATCTATACGCCTTGCTTGATTTGGCCAAGCAAAACAATTTGACGGCTTATCTCCATCTTTTCACTGATGGCAAAGATGCTTATAGAAAAGAGGGGGGCAATTTTTATGCCGAGCTGGAAAAAAATTTGGCGGAAAATTATCCGAATATAAAAATAGCGTCAATCATCGGCCGGACATACGCCATGGACAGAAACGGGGATTGGGATAAAACCCGAAAAGCTTATGAACTTTTCACCAATGGAGAAGGAAATTATTTTGATTCAGCTTCCGAATACATAAAAAGCCAGTACGCCAAAGATTTGGGCGACGATGCTGTTGAGGCCGGCGCCAGCTCAAACCGAGAGGGGAGAATTAGAAACGGCGACAGTGTGATTGTTTTTAATTTCCGCGAAGACAGCATTCGCCAGATGACCCAGTCTTTTGTTGACGATACTTTCCAGTTTTTCCCTAGAAAAAAGCTGGAAAATCTATTTTTTGTGACCATGACCGAATACGACAAAAGCTTGCCGTGTTTTTCCGACAATTCCTGTCCGGCCGCTTTCAAATCCGCCGAGATTGAAAATCCGCTGGCTAAAATTATTTCCCAAAGCGGTTTGAACCAGTTGCATATCGCCGAAACGGAAAAATACGCCCACATCACTTATTTCTTAAACGGCGGCGCGGAAACTTCTTTTGACGGCGAAGACAGAATTTTGGTGCCGTCGCCGCCTGGCGGACATTATGAGTTGTCGCCGGAAATGTCAGCCGACAAAATAACGGAAAAAGTTTTGGAAAATCTTACGAAATATCATTTTATCGCCGTCAATTTCGCCAACGCCGATATGGTCGGTCACACCGGAAATTTTGAAGCAACTGCCAAATCTTTAGAAAAAGTGGACGAGTGTATAGGCAAAATAACTTCCAATGTTTTGGAGCTGGGCGGGGTGTCCATCATCACTTCCGATCACGGCAATGCCGAGGAGAAAATTTACAAATTTTCCGGAGAAAACAAAACAAAACATTCCCTCAATCCCGTGCCTTTTTTCTTGATCGGTCATAATTTTAAATCGCCCGAGCCGCTCGGAGGGGAAGCGATTGGCCGAAAATACAAAGAGGTGGCGGGAACACTCTCTGATATCGCCCCGACAGTCTTAGAATTGTTGGGGTTGGAAACTCCGCCGGAAATGACCGGCAAAAGTTTGATAGGGAGAATTTAAACCTTTTTTTCTTTGAGTACCGCGTCTATCATTCCGTATTTTTTGGCCTCTTCAGCGTCCATATAGAAGTCGCGGTCGGAGTCGGCTTCAACTTTTTTGATCGGCTGGCCGGTGGCGTCGGAGAGAATTTTGTTGAGCCGGTCTTTAATTTTTATCATATGTCTGGCCGTTATCTCTATTTCCGTGGCCTGACCTTCCGCTCCGCCCATCAATTGGTGAATCATCACTTCGGCGTTGGGTAGGGCGAATCTTTTGCCCTTCGTTCCGGCGGCCAAGATGACGGCGGCTCCCGAAGCGGCCACACCAACGCAGATGGTGGAAACGTCCGGCTTGATGTGCTTAATCGTGTCATACATCGCCAAAGTGGCCGTAACCGAACCGCCCGGCGAATTTACGTACAAATAAATGTCTTTTTTGGGATCTTCGTGCTGGAGGAAAAGCAGTTGGGCGATTACGGTATTGGCTGTGGCATCGCTTATCGGTCCAGAAAGAAAGATAATTCTTTCTTTCAAAAGGCGGGAGTAGATATCATAAGCCCTTTCCCCAAACTGCGATTTTTCTATGACTGTGGGTATCAACATAATGATTAAAATATATAGATGAGCGCTTCTTCTGTCAAACATCAAGAACGGTTATTGATGTTGCTTTACCCCTGTTGGCTTTCCAGTATTTGAAATAGTTTCTCGTTGCGCATTATGCCGGACAGATAATGTTTCACTCTTTCTTTGTCCAGTTCTTGGCCTAGGTTTTTGTGGTATTCAATCATCCCCGCCGCCTCTTTTTCCAATTCCTCGGCGGGGATTTCTATTTTTTCTTGTTCCGCCATTTGATCAAGAATTAGGCTGTATTTTACCCTTTTTACGGCATCTTTTTCCCAATCTTTCTTCAATTCTTCTTCCGTTTTTTTGATGTGTTTCAGATAGTCGTCCCACTTCAAGCCCATTTGAGCGATATTTCTTTTCATTTCTTCGGCCATTTTGTCTTTTTCCGCTTCCACCAGAAATTTCGGCATATCTTGCTTGATTTCTTCCGCCGCTTTTTCCAAAATTTCCATTCTTCTTCGTTCTTTTTCTTTTGTTTTCTTCTCTTCGGTTATATTCAATCTTATCGTATTTTTCAGCGCGTCCATATTTTCAAAGTTTCCCAAAGACTTGGCGAATTCATCCGATAATTCCGGCAAAGATTCTTCCATTTTTTCGTTCTTCTTGGCCTTGGATTTTCTTAAGTTTTCTATTGTTTTTTCTATCTCTTGGTCGCTGGCGGAAATTTTTTGGGCTTGTCCGCCCTGCCTCGCCGGCAGGCGGGCGATGAGGCGAGCTATCTTCTTGTAATCGGGAAGGGTTATCTCCGGCAAAATGGAAGTTGTCACCTTAAATCCAAGAGGGTTATTTTCGGCTAGTTTGGTTAAAGTTATTTCCGGCCGGCCAATGGCTTTGATTTTATGCTCGCTTATTATTTTTGGATATTCTTTTTCCAACGCGATAACGGCCATTTTTTCCAAAATTACTTCCATTCCCAAGTTTTTAATCATTATATCCTCGGGAATTTTTCCTTTTCTAAAACCGTCCATTTCCACTTTTTCGGAAAACTCTTTAACGGCCATATTTTTGCCGGACATAAAAATCTCGGCCGATATTTCGCCGATTATTTCCACTTCTGAATTGGGCAATAATTTTATTTCCAGCATTATATTATGAGCTTTATAACCACCCTTCTATCCAAACCGTCTCCAACGCTTTCCGTTTTAATATCCGGATACCCGCCTAAAACAGAATGAATGATTCTTCTGTCGTAAGCCGACATTGGCTCCATTTCCATCTCTTTTTTGAAAAATATGACTCTTTGGGCGCTCATTCGGGCGATATTCCTCAACTCCTCAATTCTTTTCATCTGATAATCGTTGACATCCAAAAGAAAAGGCAGGTCTTCCAGATTATCCTTTTTAAACTTGTTTTCAACTATTTTTTTGACGATATGGCTTAGAGCGATCAGGTGTTTTCCGTCTTCCCCGATCAATATGCCGGCTTCTCTTGTTTTAATGGTGAAAACCGGTCCGCCGTCCATTTCCGAGTTTTCAACATGGCCGACAACGGTCATCTTTTCAAGCAGTTCCTCCAGTAAGGCTGATATTGTTTTTATTTGGTTCTCCATATAATTTTTCCGCCTTTCTTCTCACTATCGCTTCATGAACTATAGCAAAAATATTCATCGTCGTCCAATAAAGAGAGATGCCGGAGGAAAGCTTTAAACCGATAAAAAATATGAAAAACGGCATAACATATCTCATTTGAACATTCATACTCTTGGCTAAACTGTCTTTAAAGGTGTTGCCCATATCCTGTTTTTTAATGGGCGGTATGGCCAATTTCATTTGGTAAAACTGGGTTAAGGCGGCCAAAACCGGCATAATGTAGCTTTTTTGAGTCACATCAATAAGACCTAGAAATTTAACGCTTACGAAGTCCGGGACGGCGACGAAAGAGTAAAGATGGGCCGGATCAAAAGTCGTTCCGCCTAAAAAAACCTTATACAAAGCGAAAATTATGGGAATTTGGATGAATAGGGTCAAAATGCCGGCCACAGGATTAATGCCGTGCCTTTTATAAAGCTCCCTTGTTTTTTTAGCCTGAGCTTGCGAATCGTTTTTGTGCGCATTTTTTATTTCTCTAAGCTCCGGCTCCAGCTTCTTCATTTTTATCTGGGTAACGGTTGATTTGTGGGTGAAAGGTAAAATAACAAACCTCACCGCCAAGGTGAGAATAATTATGGCCAGCCCCATACTGTGAAGAGGGAGGTATTTTATCAATAAAGCCAAGCCGTTTAACAAAGGCTCAAAGAAAACTAAGTTGTATAAATAAGACATAATGATTATTCTATATTATTTTCGCTTTTTTATAAAGGCTTATCAACTCTTCTTTTATTTCGGCGTATTTCTTGCTGATTATCGCCGGCTTAAAAAAAATCGCCGCGCAAATTCCGGCAGGAACACGCTCAAGCAGGGGATAAGTTATCGCCCTCGCCCTTCTTTTCAACTTATTGCGTTCTACGGCCTTTTTAGACACCTTCAAAGACGCGACAAAGGCGAAAGATTTGTTTTTTGGGCAACTATAGGCGACTTTTAAATTAAGATTGTCTGAAGAAAAAGTCTTTGCCTTTTTCATAAACTCCGGAAATAGCTTTTTATTAATCCTATTTTTTTGGGGAAGCATATTGTCATCAATATTAACACGTTATCCACAAGATATTAAGATAATGGTATTTTTAAGCCTGTTTGATTAAAAATATCTTTAAGTATAATGGAATAATCATGTTGGATAATTTTGAAAAATTATGGAAAGACGCTCTTTTTGAGATAGAGCCTAATGTTTCAAAAGCTAATTTTTCCACCTGGTTTAAAGACACTTACATAAGCAAATATGAAGATGGCGTGGTGACAATAAACGTGCCTAACGATTTCGTGAAAGAATGGTTGTCCACAAAATATTATAAATTCGTAATCAGTTCTCTTCGCAACCTTAACCCCAGCATCCGCCACGCCGATTACTTAATAGTATCCAAACCCCCTCAAATTAACCAACCGGAAAAAAAACAATATTTCAAACAACAAGGAAACAACGAGGAACAGTTAGGATTCCAAGAGCTTAATACCGATACGGAAGCTAATTTGAACCCTAGATATACTTTTGACTCTTTTGTGGTGGCTTCTTTTAATGAAGTAGCCCATTCTGCCGCCATAGCTGTTTCAAAAAGCATAGGCAATCTTTACAACCCGCTCTTTATTTATGGCGGAGTTGGCCTTGGAAAAACCCATCTTTTGCAAGCGATTGGCAATGAAACAAAAAAAAATAATCCGGCGACCAAAGTTCAATATCTGACTTCGGAAAAATTCGCCAACGATTATGTTTTATCCATTCAAAATAAAAATATCCATCTTTTTAAAGAAAAATACCGCAAATACAATCTTTTAATAGTTGATGATATCCAATTTTTTTCCGATAAACTTAAAATCCAAGAAGAATTTTTTCATATTTTTAACGCTTTATATGATGGGAATAATCAAATTATTTTTTCCTCCGACAAACCGCCTCAATATATAGTCGGTCTGGAAGACCGGCTTAAATCTCGCTTTGAAGGGGGAATGATGGTTGATATTTCTCAACCATCATTAGAAGAAAGAATGGCTATTTTGCGAGTTAAAATGCAACAAAGGGGTTATTTAATATCGGATGAAATAATAGATTTTATAGCTAAAAACATTAAAGAAAATATCCGCGAACTTGAAGGGGCGCTTAATTCTGTGATTGGACAATCAAAAATAAGAGGGAGAATTCTTAATTTAATTGATGTTGAAGAAATATTAAAAAGAAAAATTAAGCCGATTCGGGTTATTACCGCTGATAGTGTTATTAAAATAATAGCTAATTATTATAATATTGAAGAAAAAAAAATAAATGAAAAAACAAGAAGACAGGAAATAGTCAAACCAAGGCAAATAGCGATGTATTTATTAAGAAATGATTTAAACACTTCTTATCCTTATATTGGCAGAAGATTAGGGCAAAAAGATCACACTACAGCTATTCACGCTTATAAAAAAATAACTTGTGATATAAAAAATGACAAAAAACTTGAACAAGAGATAAATAATATAAGAGAAATAATTTCTAAAAATTAAAAATATGTGTGGAAAAAATGTTAATAAAAAAATAATAACTATGTGTGTAAAATTAAAATAAGTTGTGTTTTTATTTTTATGTTTTTAAAAATATTTTTTAATTCACAAAATTATTACAATTAACACTTAGATTATTCACATTTGATTTATTAAAAATAATTATTATTAAAGCCGTAAATTACTTTTATAAACATATCCACATATATAATAATAACTATAATATATGTATATATAAAAAATTAATTATTAATACTATTAAACAAAAAAATGAAACTTATATGTTTTAAAAAAGACCTTAAAGAAGCTGTTTCTATTTGCGACAGGATTTCCGGAAAAAATCTTAATTTACCAATTTTAAGCAATATACTTTTAGACGCTGATGGAAAAGATTTAAAATTAATATCAACCAACCTTGAATTAGGGGTGGAAATAATAATCCAAGCAAAAATAGAAAATAAAGGAAAAATTACTGTCCCATCAAATATTTTTAATAGTTTTTTATCTAATATTTCAGGAAGTGATCAAATAAATCTAGAAATTAAAAATAATAACCTAATAATTTCCACCAATAATAACTCCACTCTTATTAAAAGCCAGCCAATTGATGATTTCCCTAATTTACCAAAATTAAAATCAGACAATAAATTTTCCATACCAATAATTGATTTTATATCAGGTCTTAAAATGGTGTTTTATTCTTGCTCTTTATCCACTATAAAACCTGAAATTTCTTCAGTTTATTTATATTCAAATAAAACAAATATGATTACTTTTACCGCAACAGACTCATTTAGGTTGGCGGAGAAAAAGTTTAATTATTTTTTTCCTGAATTAGGACCAATCCTTATTCCATTTAAAACAGTGGTTGAAATAATAAGGATTTTTGAAGGAAAAGAAGGTGTGGTTGATATTTTATTTAATAAAAATCAAATCAATATTATAAAAGAAAATATTATTTTTATTTCAAGAATTACTGATGGTGTTTTTCCTGATTATAATCAAATAATTCCAAAAAAATTCACTACCGATGTGATTATAAATAAAGATTTTTTTATAAATTCTTTAAAAATATCAGGTGTGTTTTCTGGTAAACTTAATGAATTGAATATAGTTGTAAATTCAGAAGATGGTTTTTTCACTATTAAAACGTCAAATAATGAATTAGGTGAAAATATATCAAAAATCCCAGCGAAAATAACCGGCGAAAGCGTGAAAATAACTTTTAATCATAAATATATTTATGATTGCTTGCCAAATATCAACTCCAAAGAAATAGTTTTAAGATTTTCTGGTGAAGGTAAGCCGCTTCTTATAACTGGCGCCCAAGACAACACATTCCAATATTTAGTAATGCCAATGAGTGTGTAATTAAAATTTATGGCTTGGAAAAACATCTCCGGTTATTTGGAAAAATTTTTCACAATCACACCGCCGGGAAAATTTTATCAAAACGAAGCTGTTAAAGCGCTTAATGAAATTCTAAACATAAACTTATCTGAAAATGATATAGAATACAGATTTGGGGTAATATATATAAAAAATAATCCCGCTATAAGCGGGATGTTAAAAAACGAGATATTTTTAAATAAAGATAAAATAATCCAGCTTTTGTCTCAAAAAATAAAAAAAAGCGGGGTAAAAGATATAAGATTTTAATAATTAATTTTAATTGGTATTATTTTTTCGCTTTTATTCCTCACTTTGTCGTAAGTTATTATTTTTATTTCCGACGCATTAGCCGCTGTTCCTAAATCAGACGGTTTAAATGTTAATATATAAGGCTCTTGGCTTAATGAACCAAGATAATTGTTATTGAAAAATAAGTCGGCTTGGCCAAACGCGAATTTTCCTTGAGAAGAAAATTTTACCGTTATGTCGCTGTTGTAATTATATACCTGGTTTTCTTTTGGTGATTCTGCTTTGATAATCGGCGCATATTCCGGCTTATGAACATCGTCTTTTTCTTTTGGGAGATCATTTTCCGTTTGGTCTTTAATATTAGCGCTTTCCGCCCACCTTCTGACTGGAATTTCCCACATTCTAAACTGAGAATCATTTTCCGGACTGGCTGGCCTGCTTCCGCTGGGGTTGTTTTTATCCAGCCAATATAAAATAGAATGGATTTGCGTCAAAACTTTTTCTTGGACAAGTTCCGGCGGAGTAAACTCCGTCGCTAATTTTCCAGAAATTTTATCCACAAGATAAATCTGTCCGCCCAACCATTGGCCGTTTAAAAAAGGTTTGTTACCTTTTAAGTTTTTTGGCTTTTCAAAATATTCTTTGGGTAAATCTTTGAATACTTCCGTTAAAAATTCGTTCCACATCGGAGCGACAATGAACCCGGCCACCATTTTTTCCATCGGGGTGTTGTCGTTGTTGCCAAACCACGCGCCAACGGCTATGTTTGGCGTATACCCCAGCACCCAGGCGTCTTTATAGTCATTAGTGGTGCCTGTTTTGGCCGCCACTGGCCTGTCAGGGAAGTATAAAGGCGAAATTGCCCCAAACGCTGGCGTCCGCGCTTTATTGTCGGAAAGAACGTCGCTTATTAATAGGGCGATATTTTTATCCAAGACTTGTTTTGATTCGTCGCGGTATTCCTCCAAAACATTCCCGCTTTTGTCTTCTATTTTTAAAATGCCAACCGAAGGGTTTCTAATGCCGTTGTTTGCGAAAACAGAATAAGCGCTTGTCATTTCCAATAAACTCACTTCACCTCCTCCTAAAACAAGAGTCAATCCATAGCGGTCGGGGTCGGTCAAGGAAGCGATACCCATATCTTTCATAGTATCAAGAGAGTCGCGAATGCCGGCCAAGTAGAGAGTTTTAACGGATGGAACATTTAGAGATTGAGCCAAGGCCTCGCGAAGCGTTACGGGTCCGCGGTAATTATGGTCGTAGTTTTCCGGCATATAACATTCATCTTTCTTGCTGGATGATGAACCCGCCTCTTCGGCGGGCAGGCTTGAAGTGGCGTATTTATCTAGACAGGACGGATTGAATTCAGTCTGAACATCAAAAACGATTGTATTGGGGGAGTAGCCTTTTTTAAAGGCGGCGGCATAGACAAAGGGCTTGATAGACGAGCCGGGTTGGCGATGAGCCAAAGCCACGTTGAAATTGCCTTGGTCTTCTTGGTTGAAATAATCTTTAGAGCCGACCATTACCAGTATTTGTCCTGTTTTCGGGTCTATGGCCACAATACTGTTGTTGGAAGCATTGAACTTTTCTTTATTTTCTTTTGCGTATTTAGCCGCTAATTCTTCGGCTTTTTGTTGAAGGGGGTAATTTATCGTGGTTATGACTTTAAGCCCGCCTTGTTCCACGACGTCTTTGCCGTATTTTTCTTCCAAATAAGATCTGATATAAACGGAAAAATGGGCGGCTTTGATGGAATTCTGGCCTTTGTTTATAAAAACAACCTTTTCTTTTTTGGCCGACTCGGCCTCTTCGGGGGTTATAAAACCCAATGCGGCCATTTTACTCAAAACAAAATCCTTTCTTTTGGCCAGCTCTTCTTGGTGGTTGCCGTAGGGGGAATAGTAAGTGGGGGCTTTGATCAAGCTGGCCAAATATGAAGCTTCAGCCAAACTGATATTGGAAGCATTTTTACCAAAAAAATTACGGCTGGCCGACTCAATGCCGTAATTGCTTCCGCCGTAAGGCACGGCATTCAGATAAAGCTCCAGTATCTTGTCTTTGGAAAGTTTTTTCTCGATTTTTAGCGTTAAAATTATTTCTTTTATTTTTCTAGCGAAAGTCTTGTCCGTGGTCAAGAGGGTGTTTTTGACCAACTGCTGGCTGATAGTGGATCCGCCCTGGCTTAACTGACCTGATTTCAGGTTAACCATAGTCGCCCTTAAAATACCGGAAAAATCAATGCCCCTGTGCTGGTAAAAAGAAGAATCTTCTATTGCTATGGCGGCATTTTTAATGTGGCGGGAAATATCGGCCAAGGGCACCACTGTTCTTTGGATGTCATTATGAATGTCCCAAAGTATTATTTTGCCCGTCCGGTCGTAAATTTTTGTGGACTGGGCGATTTTCAAGTCGTTTAAAGAACCGGCATCGGGAATTTTTAGGGTGGCTACCCAAAAAGCGACAACTGTTCCGATAAAAAGAAAAACGGCGAACAAAAAAGAAGCCACCCCAACGAGTATCTTAAAAAGCTTTTTCCCTTTGCTCTTTTTGGTCATAATGATGGTATTGTATCAAAAAATTGGTAATAAAAAAACACCCCTAATGATGACATCGGGGGTGTTTTTTTTATTAATTTTCCCAACTGATCATGTCTGTGTCTTCTTCCTCTTCATCGTCGCCGGTTTTTTCCATACCCTCTTCGTCAAAATCTTCTTCGCCTTCCTCGTTTATTAATAGAGCGCTAGCTCTTATTAAATCGTCCATATTTATTAAATTATTTATTAAATAAAACTCCGACGCTATATTTGTAGCAAGTATAAAAAATTTGTAAAGTACTTCAAGCGCGACCCTGTGAATAATTTTTAACGGGGCAAGTTAAAGCTATGGCGATGGCGTCAATTTCATCGTCCAATTTACCCGCCGGAGAGGCGGGCTTCTTATCAGTGCTTATTTTAAGTATAGCCAAGACCATTTTTCGGACTTGGTCTTTCTCAGCCCTGCCATAGCCGGTCATCGCCATTTTCACTTCCAGCGGAGTGAATTCAAACACCTTTAAATCATTTTCAGCGGCCAAAAGAAGAGCGACACCCCGCGCTTCCGCCACTTTCAGCGCCGTTTTTTGGTTGGCGGAAAAAAATAGTTTTTCTATAGCCATAATGTCTGGCTTGAAATCTTTTATTATTTTTTTCAACCCTTCGGCCAAAACAAGAAGCCTTTTTTCGTGGGCAGCGCTTCTTGATGAAACAAGGCAAGTGGAATAAATCAGCTTCTCGCCGCTGGGCGATTTTTCCAAAATAGCGCAGCCCATTCGCTCAAAACCGGGATCAATGCCGATAATTATCATAAAGCGTTTGTATAAACTTCTTGCGTATCATCAACTTCACTCAACACTTCAATCAGTTTATCTAGGGAGTCTTTGTCGGCAATGGATAATTCCACAGTTATTTTGGGGTTTATTTTTTGAGCCGTAATGTCAAATGCCCACAAGACAGAGCCTTGTTCGGCGAATTTGGCGTTGTGTTCGGCCAAAATATGCTTGATTTCAGCCACGGCGCGGTTTTTGCTGTCGGTAATGACATCAATGATAATCGCCGCCCCCCCTGGCCCATAAGCTTCATATCTGGCGCTTTCCAGTTGTCCGCCCGCGCCCGCGCCGGAGCCTTTGGCGATGGCCCTTTCAATATTATCCAGAGGCATATTTTCCGCTTTAGCTTTTTCTATTGCCGTTCTTAATTCAAAGTTTGTCGCCGGGTCGGCGCCCTTTCGGGCCGCCAAAGCGATAATTTTGGAACACTTAGAAAAAACCTTGCTCTTTTTTGAGTCAGTTACCGCTTTCTGTCTTTTTATCTGGGTCCATTTATTGTGTCCAGCCATAAGGACAGGTTAATAAATTGCCGACCAATAATCAAGGGAAAGTAAAATGGCAGCCCACAGATTTTACGGGCTGCCATTTAATATTGTGGAATTTATACGAGTTTAAACGCGCACAAACCCGGCAAACCCTTTCTGATTTCATCGGCTTTTGTCACCCTAAGTGACAAAAGGGTGCTTATTACCGATATAAAACTTATAAATTCACTCTCCTTTTTTAAAAACTCAACGATAATTTTATCGTCATTGTTAAGTGTTCTTACTTTTTTAAAACCCCCGTAAACAGATAAGTATGGCACGTGCCCATTGTTGTTGTATACTACCATACCCCCCGAGATAATGGGCATTTTTTCCACATCAAATATTGGCATAACTTTTTCTCCCTCAAAAATTTAAAAGGTTTACAATAAAATTTTGTACATCGCTTTCGTCAACAAGCGGTGGATGACTCTCCAACATCCGGGCGTTATACCAGTCCTTTGCCGCATCGTGAAGAGGAATATGGATCCCTCTTCAACATTGAGTTCTTCGTTTACTTCAAAAAAGATTCCATTTAATAATTCCGCAAAAGAGCGGAAAGAAAGGAGGCAGATTATAAAACAGTAGCAATAGAAGGCTATTTTGTGTCTGCCTTTTGTTGTGTCTGTCCATATCTTTGTTATCATATAAGAAATGAAGAAAGAACTGGCGGAAAAACTAAAATCGCTTAAGGAATACTTTGAAAAAAGGCCGGATGTGGAGATGGCTTTTCTTTTTGGTTCAAGAGCGAAAGGGCAGGAAACAAGCGAATCGGATGCCGATGTTGCCGTTTATTTTAAACCGAAAACAGGCCGGTTTGAATGGGAGGAAGCGGGGGAGTATGAAAACGAAAATAAAATATGGAATGAAGTTGAAAGTATTTTGGGCATCCCTACTGATTTTGTGGTGCTTAATCGCGCGCCGTCAACGCTGGCTGATTCTGTGATGAGAGAAGGCCGACCGATAATTATAAAAAACAAGAAGCGGTATCTTGATTTTTTCTTGGCTATTACTTCCACCGCCGTTGATTTTAGGGAATTTGTCAAAGATTTTTGGGAAATTAAACAACGGTCGCGCTCATTATCCGAGCAAGACAAAGAAAGATTGATAAGAACATGTGATTTTCTTGAGGCGGAATTAAAAGATTCCAATGATTTTAAAAATTTAGACCAGTGGAATTATGAAGAGAATCATAATTTAAGAAGAAGCGCGGAGAGGTGGGCGGAAAATATAGTTAATGCGTCGGTTGATATGGCAAAAATAATTTTGGCTTCACAAAAAAAGAGAATTCCTCAAACTTATAATGATGTTTTGCGAGATTTGGCCTTAATTTCCGGCTTTGATAAAGAAATGGCGGCAATTATGGCCGACTTTACAAAGCTTAGAAATATTTTAGCCCACGAGTATTTGGATATCAGGTTTAAGCAAATCAAGAAATTTATAGACGATGCCCAGCCGGCCTACCAATATCTTTTAAATTTCGCCAAAAATCTTTTAAAAAATTCAGAGTAACTGCGCCAAAAACTGACATCCGATGTTGGTTTTTGGTTACAGCAAGTTTTTTTGGATTTGGGGCTGGCCCAAATGTTTATAGGCGTTTTCGGTGGCGACGCGGCCGCGGGGAGTGCGTTCTATAAAGCCAAGCTGAAGCAGAAATGGTTCGTAGACTTCTTCTATAGTAGCCTCGTCTTCAGAAGTGGCGGCGGCCAAGGTTTGCAAGCCTACCGGGCCGCCTTTGAATTTTTCTATGAGAATGTTTAAAATTCGCCGGTCGTGATTGTTTAGTCCCAGCTCGTCTATTTCCATCAAGTCCAAGGCTTTTTTGGCGAAATTCAAATCTATCCCGCTTCCTCCGTGCACTTGGGCGAAGTCGCGGCAACGTTTCAAGAAATGATTGGCGATTCTGGGGGTGTACCGGCTTCTTTTGGCGATTTCTTCGGCCGAGTCGCCGGAAATTTCCATTCCCAAAATGCCGGCCGAGCGGGTGATTATTTTTTTGACCTCTTCGTTGGTGTAAAATTCCAGCCGGAAGGTGCCGCCGGAAAACCGCGATCGGAGCGGGGAAGAGAGCATGGCCACTCTAGTGGTGGCGGCGATAAGAGTAAACGGCGGAAGTTCTAATTGGATGCTACGCGCCGACGGGCCTTTGCCGATAATGATATCCAGCGACCGGGATTCCATCGCCGGATAAAGGACTTCTTCAATGGTTTTGTTCAACCGATGAACTTCGTCTATAAAAAGGATGTCGCCCGGAGAAAGATTGGTGAGAATGGAAGCCAAGTCGCCCACGCGCTCTATGGCCGGGCCGGAAGTGGTCTTTATCTGCGCTCCCAGCTCTTTGGCTATCAAAAGAGCGAGGGTGGTTTTGCCCAATCCAGCCGGGCCGTAAAAAAGCAGATGCTCTATGCTCTCTTTTCGCTCGGAAGCGGCTTGAATAAGGATGCGGAGGTTCTTTTTTATCATCTCTTGGCCGATATATTCGTCCCATTTTTGCGGTCGCAAGGTCTGATCCAGCGCCTTGTCCAAAGAAGCGCTTGGTTTGGAGTTGTTAGAGTTATTGTTTTTTGGGCTTGACATTTGTGTTATTGTTTGCTAGTATATGGTAAATTATAGAGTTTTTCGGCTTGTCCCGCCCGGCGGGGCAAATCCTGCTGTTAGCGGGGTAAATCTGCCCTATAAAACTCTAAGCAACGGTCCCGCTAAAACGGGATTTACGGAATATCGTCAAAGGACGCTTTGGTGTCCCGCTTCGGCGGAATTACTGGGGCTATCCTTAGAAGTTATTCTAAGCTTTTAGTACGCATATTAAAAGAAGTTGCTTAGAGATTTATAGGGCAGATTTTTTAAAGTTCAATCACTCTTTCCAGTTCATCCAGTGAAGTGATTCCATCCAAGACCTTCAATACCCCGTCTTGCTTCATGTTCAAGATGCCTTGTTTTTCCGATTTTTTCAGAATTTCCGTTTCGGTGGGGTTAAGAAGGATAAGAGGTTCCACTTCCTCGTCTATCAATATCGCTTCGTAAATCCCGATTCTTCCTTTGTAGCCGAGATTGTTGCAAAATTTGCAGCCCTTCGCTTTCCAGACAAATATTTCCGCGATATCAGGTTTTTCCCTGTTTAAAGGGAAAGTCTCAATCACTTTTTTGACGGCGATTGCTTCCGCTTCCGAAGCCGGATATTTTTCTTTGCATTTGTCGCATAATTTTCTTACCAATCTTTGGGCCATAGAGATGTTGACGGCCGGGGCAATGCTAGTCGGATTAACCCCAAGATCTATCAATCGGGGGATAGTGCCGGCGGCGTTGTTGGTGTGCAGGGTGGACAGAACGAGATGTCCGGTCAGGGCGGAGTTGATGGCGGTTTTGGCCGTTTCCAAATCGCGGATTTCACCCACCATTATAATATCCGGGTCTTGTCTTAAAATGGAACGAAGCCCGGCGGAAAAAGAATAACCGATGGATTCTTCCACTTGAGTCTGAACGATATTGGGGAGATGGTACTCCACTGGATCTTCCAAGGTGATTATTTTGGTCTCCGGGGTGTAAATTTTTCTCAAGAAGGCGTAGAGGGTGGTAGTCTTGCCCGAACCGGTCGGACCGGTGGTTAGAATCATGCCGTTAGGCTTGCTTAATTCTTTTTCCAAAATATCCATCAATTTCTTGTCTATCCCGAGTTCGTCAAAAGCTATAGCGATTGATTTCGGATTAAGAATTCTTAGAACGATTGATTCGCCATAAGCCTCCGGAATAACCGATGTCCTGACGGCTATTTCTTCCTCGTTTACTTTTATGCTGAAACGGCCGTCTTGGGCTTGGTTGCGGACATTCAGCTTCAAGCCGGAAACAAGTTTGATTCGGGAAAGAAGAAGGTTGTAAATTTTGTAATCAAACAGCAAAATGTCGTGGAGCACCCCGTCAAGGCGGAAACGAAGCCGTATCTGTTTCTCCTGCGGTTCTATGTGAATGTCGGACGCGTCGGCGCTTAAAGCTCCGGCCAGAATTATCTCCAGCACTTCGGAAATTTTCCGGTTTTTCTGGGTGGTGGCCGATGACACGAATAAGTTTTTCAGTTCTTCTATGGATGATGTTTTTTTCAAAAAATCATCCAATTTCTCAGAAGAAACGTCTATGACACCCCTTTGCGTTTCTTCATACTCCGGCACTTCGCTATATCGTTTCCATGCTCGAGACAAGCTTTGTTCGGAAACCAAAAAGATATTTATTTTGTAGCCTTTTTCTTGGAGGTTTCTTAATATTCTTTGAGTTGTTTCCGGATTGGGGCTTTCTATGGCCACTTGTAGCTTTTGGCCAACTTTTTGGAAAACGGCCAACTTGCCCACGCGAGCTTCTTCTTCGGCCAGAATTTTAAGGGCATCTATGTCTATGGTCATTCGGGAAAGGTCAAGATAAGGCAAGTTATATTTTTGCGATAGAAGTTTGGCCAAGTCTTCAGCCTCGCTCTTTCTCATGCTTTCCATTTGCTCTTTATTTTTGTCGTCGTTAAGCAATGCCATTTGTTTTGTTATTTTATCTCTTTACGCGATCTCTTTCAACACGGTTTGAATTTTAAGCTCCGCTTCGGAGAAATTTTTGTACGGACCGGAGATTAAATTGCCGTTTTCTTTTTTGGCCGACAAAAAAGCGCCTATTTTTTTTGTTGACTCATTATTATCCGGCGACGAAACAGAAATCATCGCCCAAACTTCTTGTTTTGATTGCCAAATCAAGACAAAAAACGGGCGAAATTCCAAAATATTTTTTATTTTTTTCATTATTTTGCCAAAAAGCGCTGGAGTAGGTTCATTGCCAGTCTTTTCCAAATCCTGATCGGCGACAAATGTCCACATGCTTTTGAGCGATTCGTTCGGGTAGCTTCTGGCCAAGGCGCGGCCGAGCAGTCTGGCAAAAGACGGGCTTTTATCGCTCATAATGCCGGCGATTTTTTCTTTGTCCGCGCCGAGTTTTAGAAGCGAAGAGGCCAGCGCTAGAGTTTCCGCGCCGATGTTGTTTTGGAAATGGTCTGTTTCCTCCATCAAGGCGGCCAAGACAAGATCGGGAACGGGGGATTTTTTTACGGAAAAATCCCCGCTTGATTCAATTATATTGATTATGGAGAAAACTTTTTCCGCCAGAGTTTCTTCGCCGGCGCTAGAGAAAAGGGTTATTATGTTATCCGGTTCCGCGGCGGTTATTTTCTTGGCTATTTCTTCCGGCAGGTTGCCGTCCTTGTTTTCTTGGCCAGGCGGCAGTAAGTAAGGAGTTTCTCCTTGTTTTGACATCGCTCGGACGCTACGCAAATTGCTATTTGCGCGCGCTCCTCGCTCGTCAAAATAAAAAACTGCGTCAACCTTTGCCGGTAAGGTTTTGAAAACGACATTTTCTTTGGATATTTCTTCTTTGCCGGCGCTGATATTGATGCTGACATAGCGGTCGTCTTCGGTGTAAGATATTTCTTTTGTCTCTATTTTGTTTTTCGGTATCAATATGGAAGTGGAGAAAACGGCAGACGCGCCAGTTCCAGAAGGAAGAATGGCCGCCCATTTTTCCGCGAAATCTTTTTGCCTTTCGGGGTATGAGTGAACAGGTAATCCGGCATTTCTTATCGCCTCCGCGAGCGCTTCTTGAGCCAAATAAGTTTCTTCCGGCGCTTCATTGTTTGAGACAACGGCAAAAGACCCGATGTTGGCGCAAATTTTTCTGATTTTTTCTTCTTGCTCGGGAGTCATAAAGCGTTTATGCTCCATTCCTAGCATGACTTGGAACTTGATTCAACTTATTTAAAAATAAAAATGTAAAACTAGTAATATTTACAAGAAAAAAATTAGTGGTAGCATAAAACAAATGAAAACAAATACAAATTACACCTTTCGCATAATTATAGAGCCGGATGAGAACGGTGCGTTTCATGGTTATGTTCCGGCGCTTTCCGGTTGCCATACTTTTGGCGCCACAATAGAAGAAACGCGCAAAAATTTAAAAGATGCCATTTCCGTCTACCTTTCCAGTTTAATTGCCGACGGGGAATATGTGCCCAAAGATAACAGCTTTGAGTCTTTTGAAACTGTCACGGGAAAAGAATTAGAAACGGCTTATGCCTAAATTGCCCGTTGTAAAAAGCAAGGACTTGGTCAAGATTCTAAAATCTGTCGGGTTTTTTGAACATCGGCAAAAAAGCACCAGTCATTTGGTGATGAAACATAGTGATGGCAGACGGACAATTGTGCCTATCCATTCCAACAAAGACATTCCGAAAGGCACACTGCTTGCGATTCTTAGAGACATTCAAATCACGAAAGAAGAATTGATAAAGGTTTTGCAATAAAAAAGCATTCATGCCCAGAAAAATTTGCCGGCATTGCGATCCAATTGTCAGCCATCCGTGGCATTTTTCAGAGCGGGTGGGAAGTTTTTTGTTCCCGCTGAAACGGTTTTTGACGCCCGCAAAGTTAAGGCTGGAAAACAAATTTCCAAAATTTATTTCTGTTCTTCATAAAATTATTTTATACAATTTATTCAGAGCGCTTCTGGTTGTCCGGATATTGAAAGAAGCCGACATTGCGGATAACGACGAAACCATCTCCAACAGAACGCTTGTCGTCGCCAGAGAGGCGGCCCAAAGGGGTTTTCCCGTCAAATCTTTTAAATTTTTAGGCGGCGAAAGCACGAATTTTTTCTCCATAAAAATAAAAAACAAAAAAATATTTTTTGAGGTTTTGCCGACCGAAGAAGTGGCGAAAATTGCCAAGATAGACTTTGACGACAAGTATGAATTTAAGCTAATTTTACAATCCGCCAATTTGCCCCGCGCGAAAGGGGATTGTTTTAGCAAAATTAAGCCGGCGCTCGCTTACGCCAAGAAACTGGGTTTTCCTTTGGTTGTTAAGCCGAATAATAGTTCATTGAGCAAGCACATCACCTGCGGCATCCAAAACGAGGCCGATTTGAAAAAAGCGATTCGCGTCGCCCAAATAATCAATCCATATTTTATCGTGGAAAAATTTATCAAGGGCGATACGCACCGCATTACCTTGGTTAATCACAAAATGGCGGGGTTTTGTATGCGAGAGTCTCCAAATGTTACAGGCGATGGGGCGCATACTGTCGCCGAGCTGATTGAAATAAAAAACAGGCATCCGTGGCGGGGAGAGGCTCATCAGAAAAATTTTACTTTGCATAAAATTGTCGCGGACGAAAATGCGCAATTTTTTCTGGCTAAACAAGGGCTTACTTTTGAAAGCGTTTTGCCAAAAGGGAATAGGGTGTATTTGCGGGATAAGATTATTTTAAAATGCGGCGCGGACATCCACGACAAAACCGACGAAGTTCATCCGGACAACATCGCGCTTTTTCAAAAAGTTTCCCGCCTTTGCGAGGCTACACTTATCGGCTTGGACTTCATCTGCCAAGATATTTCCCGCCCGTATCATCAGCAAGAATGCGCCGTTTTGGAAGCCAATTCTTTGCCCTACATTGATATGCACCATTATCCCGTTACGGGCAAACCCAGAAACGTCGCCGGCTTGATTATGGATTATGTGTTATCGGCTTAAAATAAGGCTTTAACACGAAAATCCTTGACTTTTTAGTAATTCTTGGTATACTTTCATCATAAAGTGAACCCTGCCGCAAGGTCTCAATCCGAACACCAGATTTTTTTCTTAACGCCTGAATGTCATGGCGTTTTTTCTTTTTCTAAACCGTTCAAGAGCTTCATAAGGGGTTAAAAAATCCAAGCACTCCATAATTCTGTTGTTTAACTTCTCCTCGGTCTTTTTAAC
>Ga0209211_10005144_pt1 | contig 19802 bp, 14 predicted proteins | sample RifGroA2_FD_183992 | JGI IMG/M metagenome (GOLD analysis project Ga0209211, IMG submission 183992) | Groundwater microbial communities from Rifle, Colorado, USA - Groundwater A2 (SPAdes) (version 2) | ecosystem: Environmental > Aquatic > Deep subsurface > Groundwater | place: Rifle, Colorado...
AACCTTTTGCTCTTGTTTTGATAGCTGCTCGCGCAATATCGGTGGGGGCTAGGTGCCAATTTGGCTTAAAACTACGGGCGCTTGGTGAACGACAGCGTCACCTCACCCAAGCGCACACCGAACTTGCTCATGGTGGCCTTGTTGAGCATCACGCTGTCGGTCATCAGGTACATCCAGTCGTCAAACTTCACGTCGTAGACGGAACCATCCACCGGAAGGCTCAGCGTGTAGGCCCAGTAAAACGCATTGCCCCGGGCCTGGCCCTGGGCGGTGCCCACCACGTCGTCCGCGGTGCCGGTATAGCGGCCATCGGCCAGTTTCTTCAGACGCCAGATGCGTTTTTGTGTGGTGCCATCGGAGTAGCTGAAGTCTTCGTCCAGCACCCCCTCGTCACCCTGCCAGCTGCAGCGCATCACCACGGTGAAGCGTTTGACCACCGCGCCCGAGCGGTCGGTGAACACGCCGTAGGCATCCAGCACGCCGTTGAAGTACTGCTGCAGGTCCAGCACCGGTTTTTCCTGGCGGTATTGGTCAATGGTTTGGGTGCTGCAGCCGCCCAGCGCAAGGGCGCTGGCTGCGGTGGCGGCGCTGAGGAGCAGGCGTCGTTTCATGGGGTCTTTCGGATGATGAGGGTGTAAAGCAGCGCGGCCGCTGCCGCCTTGAGTGCGCAGGGCAACAGGCAATACGCGATGGTGAGCACCTGCAGCGCAGCCGGGTCGCGCGTGCCAGGTGTGTAGCCCAGAAGGCCCAGCAGCGGCAGCGCCACACCGGCGGCCAACGCGAGGTTGAGCTTGGTGGCAAAGTTCCACCAACCAAAGTAGGCGCCTTCGGTGCGGCCGCGGTCCCCGGCGGCGGCAATGGTGCCGGCCAAGAGTGCGCCGGGCAGGGCCAGGTCGGTGCCCAGCGCCACGCCGGACAGCACACACACGGCGACAAAACCCAGGGTGTCGCCCGCGCCCAACTGTGTGGCAAACACAAACACCGCCATGGACAGCAGCATGCCCACCAGCCAGGTGCGCGCCAGGCCCAGCAGTGGCACCACGCGTAGCCACAGCGGCAGCGCCAGGGCCGCGCAGACAAAATAACTGCCGAGGAACAAGGCTTCCATACCCGCTGGGGCCTGCAGGCGGTCTTGTACAAAAAACAAAATCAGCGTGGCGGGCACAGCGCTTGCAATGCCGTTGACGACAAAGACCGTCAGCAGCGCGCGAAACGCCGGGCGGGTGAACGGCAGCCAGACCGAGGCGGGACGTCCGGCGGAGAAACCTGCCTCAGCCGCAGTGGCCGCCCCCACCGGGGGCTGGCGTGCAATTCGCCAGGCGGCCCAACCCACACCCAGTGCTATCAAAAACAGAGCTGCTGTCGCAGGTAGTCCAAGGGCTATTGGCGCAATGGATGCCAAAACGACACCTAGCAGCCCGAGCCCTTCGCGCCAGGCCACCACGCGGCTGCGCTGCACTTCGTCCCCACCCAGCCGCGCGCCCCACGACTGGTGCAGGATGCTCAAAGCGCTGTAGGCCGCATAGGTGACGACCAGGCACGCCGTGGCCCACAGCACTAGCGCGCCTGGGCCTTTGACGGGCGGGAAAAACAGCAGTGCAAAACCTGCGCCGAGCACCACGCAGGCCAGCGCGGCCCAGGCCAGCACGGCGCGCAGTGACTGGGCAAACAGCCGGTCGCTCCAGCGGCCCAGCAGCGGGTCGATCAGCGCGTCGAACAGTCGTGCCGCCAGCAGCACCGCGCCCAGTGTGGCCAGCGGCACGCCAAAGGCGGTGGCGTAGTGGTTGGGCAGCGTGACGTACAGCGGCAGCGCCACAAAGGCCAGAGGCAGGCCCATGAGGCCATAGCGCCAGCCGGCATGCCAGTCGAACGGCGCGGTGGCCACGGGGCTGCGGGTCATGGCGCCAACCCCACCAGCAGCGCATCACGCAAGCGTGGCTCACTGGTCCACGGTGCGAGCCAGATGCCAAAGAATTGCGGACCAAACGCCGGGTCGGCCACGGTGGTGCGCAGCGCGCCATTGAAGAAGAAGCGCGTGCCCGCGCCCGGCGTGTGCAAACCGGTCAGGCGGTCGCTCTCTTTCACATCGGGAAAGGCCTCCCCCATGGCCTGCAGCCAGCGCTGTTCGGTGGCGTTATCGAGGGGCCCGCCGCGGCGCATCTCTTGCAGCGAGCGTTCGGCGATGGATTTTCCATTGAGTGCACGCAGGTAGCGCAGCTCCAGCGCCATGGGGTGGGCGGCGTACTGCGCGGCGTCAAAGCCCTGCGCCACCCACAGCTGCGCGTCGTAAATGGCCAGGCCCAAAAACCGCATGCGCGTGGCACCGGCGCGCTTGGCCTGTGGCAAGTGGGCTTGCACTTCGGCCGGTGCGCTGTTTTGTGCGCGTGTGCTGTCTGCCACCGCCAGGATCACCACGCCCGTGCTGAGCTGCAGGCTACCCTGCAGCAGCTGGCGACGGGTGAGCGAAGAGAGGCAGTGCATGGCGCTTGGCAGGGGTTCTGGCTCAGGCCGCGCGTTTTTGCAGCGTGTACTGCACCACGTCGATGTTGCGTTCATCAAATGCAGCTTCGCAGTAGGCCAGGTAGAACTCCCAGATCAGCATGAAGCGTTGGTCAAAGCCGGCCGCCATCACACGCTCGCGCTCGGCCAGAAAGGCATCGCGCCAGCGGCGCAGGGTCTCGGCGTAGTCGGGGCCGAAGGCGTATTCGTCCACCACCTCCAGCCCGGCAGCGCGGGCCTGCGCGCGGAACTCGCGCGGGCAGGGCAGGCAGCCACCGGGGAAGATGTACTGCTGGATGAAGTCGGTGGAGCCGATGTAGCGGTCAAACAGCGCGTCGTCGATGACGATGCTTTGCACGCAGGCGCGGCCACCGGGCTTGAGCAGCTTGGCCACGCTGGCAAAGTAGTTGGGCCAGTACTCGCGGCCCACGGCTTCCACCATTTCGATGGAGCAGATGGCGTCAAACGGTGCTTCGCCAATGTCGCGGTAGTCCTGCAGCCGCAGGTCCGCCTGGTCTTGCACACCAAAACGCTGCATGCGTTCGCGCGCAAAGGCCAGTTGCTCAGTGCTCAGCGTCACCCCGGTGATGGAGGCGTTGAATTCGGTGGTCGCCATCTCGGCCAGCGCGCCCCAGCCGCAACCAATCTCCAGAACGCGGTCGCCGGCCTGCACGCCAGCCATGGAGAGCGCCCGCCGCACCTTGGCCTTCTGCGCTTCGGCCATGGGCTGGTCCGTATTGCCCGCGAAGATGGCGGACGAGTAATTCATGGTCTCGTCCAGCCACAACGTGTAGAAGGCGTTGCCCAGGTCGTAGTGGGCGTGGATGTTCTTCTGGCTGTTGGTCTTGGTGTTGCGGTTTAGCAGGTGCTTGATGCGGTACAGCAGGCGCCCGGCCCAGGTGCCGTAGATCACGCCTTCCACCTCGGCACGGTTTTTCACCAGCACGCGCAGCAGCTCGGTCAGGTTGGGGGTACTCCAGTCGCCTGCAATAAAGCTCTCGGCAAAGCCGATGTCACCGGACTTGATGGCCGCGCCACACACATTCCAGTTGTGCAGCTGGATGCTGGCGTGGGGGAGTGCTTCGCCGCCAAAGCGCTGCATGCTGCCGTCGGGCAGTTGTAGGGTCAGGCTGCCGTGGCGCAGTTGCTGCAGCAGTTTGAGCACGGTGCGTGCCGCCGCTGGCGTGCCGCGGGGCAGCGTGAACGAAGGTGCAGTGGAGCTGATGCTGTTGGTGTTCATGGGAGGTCTCACGCGGTGATGCAAATTCGTGCAAAAGGGTTAGCGGGTGGTCAAGGTGGCGGGCGGCAGGGGCTTGCGAAAGAACGGGACTTTTTTGAGCCACAGCTTGAGTGCTTGCCAGTGGATGCGTGCCACCACACCCAGCGTCATGGCCGGGTAGGCCCACAGCGCGCGGCGCACGCTGTGGGCAGTCAGCGGCTCCAGCGTGCCGCTCACACTGGTCTCAATGAGCGGGCCTTGGGCGTCGTCGTAGTCCACGCGTGCCACGGTGCGCTGCAGGTCGGGCGTCAGCATGAAACGAAAGCGGTAACCACCCTCTACAGGGCAAAATGGTGACACATGGAACACCTTGTCCGTGCGCAGCTCGGCGCCATAACGTGGCTGGTCCAGCAGGTAGCAGTGGCGTTCGCCAAAGGTGTTGTTTACCTCCACCACGATGGCGCGCAGGCTGCCGTCGGCACGGTGGCAGTACCAGAAGCTCACCGGTTTGAAGGTGAAGCCCAGCACACGCGGGTAGCAGTGCAGCCAGACTTCGCCATCGGCATCGTCAATGCCTTCGGCGTGCAACAGCGCGTCCAGCCAAGCCAATGCGCCACCCTGTTCGGGGCCACGGCCATCGCCATGATCGCGGTCATAAAAACTCAGCGGGGCCCAGCGGTTGCGCGCCAGTGCACCGGGGCCGTGGGTCTGCAGGCTGCGCATGGGCAGCAGGAGGAAGTAGGTGCCGTAGGCGAAGGCATGGTGGGCGGGCCGCAGCCGCGTGTGGCGCACCTGCCCAAAGCCCAGCAGGGCTGCGTGGGGCTTGTAGGGCGTGGGCACAGCGGTTGTCATGGCGCAGCTTCAGGTGGCCAGCACGGCCTGCAGGCGCTTGGCCACGTTCAGGCCAGATTTCAGGCCATCTTCGTGAAAACCGTAGCCCGTCCATGCGCCGCAGAAATAGGTGTGCTGCTGGCCTTGCAGCGCCCCCACCTCGCCCTGCGCGCGGATAGCGGCCAGGTCAAACACCGGGTGGGCATAGTCGTAGCTGCCGTGCACATGCGCGGGCGCGATCTCGCGCACCGGGTTCAGCGACACCACCACACTTTGCGCAAACGGCAGCGGCTGCAGCATATTCAGCAGGTAGTGCAGGCAGACGCGGGTGGCGTCCTGTGCGTTGTCTGTGCTGCGTTCGTAGTTCCAGGCGGCCCAGGCGCGGCGGGTGCTTGGCAGCACCGTGGTGTCGGTGTGCAGCACGGCGCGGTTGGCCTGGTAGCGAATAGCGCCCAGCGTGACACGCTCTTGGGCCGTGGCATCGGCCAGCAGCGCCAACGACTGGTCGGAGTGGCTGGCCAACACCACCTTGTCAAAACGCTCGGTCTGGCCTTGGCTGGTGATCAACACGCCATCGGCCGTGCGCTCGATCAGCTGCACGGGGGTGTTCAGCCGTTTGTCAGCGACCTGAGCCACTATTTTTTCTACGTAGTGTTTGGCGCCGCCGGTCACGGTCCACCACTGCGGCCGGTTGCTAACCTGGATCAGGCCGTGGTTGTGGCAGAAGCGAATCATGGTGGCGACCGGGAACTGCAGCATCTGGTCGGTCGGGCAGCTCCAAATGCAGCCCAGCATGGGCAGGAAATACCAGTCGCGGAACTCGGCGCTGAGCTGGTGCTGCCGCAGAAAGTCGGACAGCGGCTGTTGCAGCTCGGCTTCGGCATTGCGTTGCGCTATGTCGGTTGCCAGACGGTTGAAACGCAGCACATCGCGCAACATGCGCAGAAAACGCGGATTGACCAAATTGCTGCGCTGGGCAAACACCGTGCTAAGCGTGGAGCCGCTCCATTCGAGTGGTCCACCGGCCTTGGCGCCGGGTACTTGCACCGAGAAGGACATGTCGGACTTGGCCGTGTCCACGCCCAGTTCGGCCAGCAGGGCGATGAGATTGGGGTAGGTGCGCTCGTTGAACACCAGGAAGCCGGTGTCTACCCCATGCGTGATCGGGCCTTGGGGGCCGGGCAGTGTCACGTCCACCGTGTGCGTGTGCCCGCCAAAGTAGTTACCGGCTTCGAATAACGTGAGTTCGGCCTGGTCGCGCAGCGTGTGGGCGACGGCGAGGCCGGAGATGCCGGAACCAACAATGGCGATTTTCATGGCGCGAGGAACCAGAGAAGAGGTTGAGAAAAGCTGATGTAGACTATAAAGTAATTATGTGACTGTGTGGTAATTATTTAATTCGATAAGTCTTTGGTATGTCTGTAACGCGCAAAAACCTTGTGCCTTACATGGAGGCGTCACATCTCTGTCAACGCCCTGACACACAGCCCGTCTAGAATTCCGCGAAATTGGAACTGAAAGGTCGCCATGCTTTACCCTGAACTCTTCAAACAGCTTGAATCGGTCCGTTGGGACATGGACAAGGACATTCCCTGGGCTGCCTTCGAGGGTGACAAGTTGTCCGATGAGCAGGCCGCCACCATCAAGATGAACGCCATCACCGAATGGGCAGCGCTGCCGGCCACCGAGATGTTTTTGCGTGACAACCGTGGCGACAGTGACTTCTCCGCCTTCATGTCGATCTGGTTCTTTGAGGAGCAGAAGCACTCTTTGGTGTTGATGGAGTACCTGCGCCGCTTCCGCCCCGACATGGCGCCTACCGAGGAAGAACTGCACGCCGTGCGCTTTGAGTTTGACCCGGCGCCCGTGCTGGAAACGCTGATGCTGCACTTCTGCGGCGAGATTCGCCTGAACCACTGGTACCGCCGTGCCAGCGAATGGCACACCGAGCCCGTGATCAAGGCGATTTACACCAAGCTCAGCCAGGACGAGGCCCGCCATGGCGGCGCCTACCTGCGTTACATGAAACGTGCGATCAGCAAGTTTGGAGTGGAGGCCAAGAGTGCCTTTGCCAAAGTGGGTGTCCTCATGGCGTCGGCCCGCCGCACGGCACAGGCCCTGCACCCCACCAACCTGCACGTGAACAAGGCGCTGTTCCCGCGCGACACCATCCAGAGCCGCCTGCCCAACCCCGAGTGGCTGGAGCACTGGCTGGACAAACAAATCAACTTTGACGCGGTGTGGGAAACCAAGGTGGTGGAGCGCATCCTGCACAACATGAGCCTGCTTATGGAGCGCAGCTTTACCACCGTCCAAGAGCTCAACAAGTTCCGCAAAGAGCTGGCGCGCGACCTGGGCGCCAACCTGGATTCGGCCTCACCACGGGCGGTCTGAGGCGGGAACTGCGGTGAGCGGCAGCAGCCGCTCCAGGTTGATCTGTACCTTCACATCGCGGTGCGCCACGCTGGCCACAATGCGGTGTTCCTTGATGCTGGAATCACGGATGGTGGGCTCCACGGTGGGAATGCCGCTGCGGTTGACCAGCACCGCCACACGCGGTGTGGTGGTGTTGGCACCGCGTTTGATCACCACGGCAATCTCGTTCGTCGCCAGCCGCACGTACGAGCCTGGCTGGTAAATCCCCACGGCCTTGATCAGCGCCGCACCGGCCTCGTCAATCGCCTTGGTTTCGTCAAAGTAACAGGCCTGCATGGCGGCTGCCGGTGCTAGGGGCACCCGTGCGGCACGCGGCGCCAGGCGGGCAGCAAACATGTCGGCACGCTGGATCAGCCGTGCCAGGCGCTGGGGCCGGGTGCGGTCGGCCAGGCGGCCCGGCGCTTGCCGGTGGTGGTCGCGCACGGTGGCCAGCCAGTCGTGGTCGCCCACGCCCATAGCTTGCAGCATTTGGGCCGAGCGTTCGGCGTGGGTGTCGATGGCGGCGCGCTGCGTGGCCGATGGCGGCTCCAGCTGGATCGCCAGCCGGTCCTGCAGGTCGGTCATGCCGATGTTCATGGTCAGTGCGGCCTGGGCCACCAAGATCTGGTCGGCCTCGGGCCAGTTCAGCACCTCCTTGGCGGCCAGGTTGCACATCACACTCACCAGCATGGCGTGGGTGGCGCTGTACATGCGGGTGTCGGTGGCCGAGAGGTAAATCAGTGCAAACAGGGTGCCGTCGGCATTGCGCTGCATATTGCGTTGCAACTGGCGCAGCAGGCGCACCATGCGTTCGCGGAACATGGCAGGCTGGGTCTCGCGCAGCAGCGAATTGGCCACCTCCTGCAGGTCCAGCCAATCCATGCGGTCGTCCGCGGCCGCGGCGCGCTCGGCTGCGCTGGGGTCGTTGGAGATTTGGGTGCCGGCAATCTGGCCCAGGGTTTTTTCATCGCGCACCAAGCCGTGCAGGCGCTCCACATAGGCGCGGTGGTGCGCCTCGGAGTCGGCCACGTCGATGTACAGGCCGCCGCCGCGTTGGGAGATTTCGTCCAGGTCCTGGCGCGTGGCCACCACAAAGGCTTTTTTGGCCAGCAAAACGCCGTTCTTGTCCATCAAGGGGAATGGCAGCGGCTGGCCGATGCGGATGGACTCAACGTTGACGGGAACTAGGTGCATAGAAGTCGCCGAATTATGCAATGCGCTGACGCGTGGTTTGGCCGGTGATCCGGCAAAACGGCGTGCTGCTAGCATCTTCGTTATGGAATCTATCGACCAGTCTCCCGCATTTCTTCAAAAAATCGTGCCATCGGACGCCTTGGCCACCGCTTTGGCCCATTTGCCACGCCCTTGGGTGTTCACCAACGGCGTGTTTGACGTGCTGCACCGCGGCCATGTGATGTACCTGGCCCAAGCCCGGGCGCTGGGCGGCAGCCTCATCGTGGCGCTGAACACCGACGCCTCCGTCAAACGCCTGGGCAAGGGCGACGACCGCCCGCTCAACGCCGAGGCCGACCGCGCCATCGTCATGGCCAGCCAGGAGGCCGTGAGCCTGGTGACCTGGTTTGGCGAAGACACGCCGGTAGAGATCATTGCGCAGATCCGCCCCGACATCCTGGTCAAGGGCGGCGACTACGACATGGCCAAGCTGCCGGAAACCGCGCTCATGGAGTCGTGGGGCGGGCGGGCGCTGGCGCTGCCGTTTGTACAGGGCTACTCCACCACCAAGCTGGTGCAGCGGATTCGGGCGGGCTGAGATAACGCGGTAAAAACGGGGGCAAGCGGGCGCGCTGCACGCCTGCCTTTGGGTCGCACCTAGCGGCTTTGCTGGTAGGCCGACACACCCCAGTTTGTCCAGCTGCCAAAGCCCGTGTTGCTCTGCGTGGGGCTGGCGCCTTGTCCCAGCGCGTTCAAGGTAGCTTGCTGGCTTTTGAGAATGCCAGAGCGCTGGTTCAGTGTGGACAAAGACAGGCCCACATTGCCATTGCCAGCCAGTTCTTGCGTGGCCGCGTTGAAGACCTGCTGGCCCAGCGTGTTCAAGGTGGTGCGCACAGCGGCCGGATCTGCCTTTTGTGCGGCGTCCAGCAGCTTGGTGTCCAGCACCAGGCTGCCGCTGGCGTTCAGGCTGAAGCCCACTTTCTTGAGCGCATCCACCGTGCCCGAGTCCGCGCTCACCGCACGCAGCAGGTTGTTGCTGGTGCGGTTGGCACTTTGTCCCGTTGCCGTATCGCCAGGCTGCGCGGCGGCTGTCTTGGCGCTGGCCAGGGCCGTGTTGAAGGCGCTGGTGAAATCACTGGCAGCAGACTTCTGCGCCGCCGCCGTGCTGGTACTGCCCAAAATACCCAACCCACGCGCGGCTATCTGCGTGCCTGACACGGCGGACTGCAGTTTGCCAAATGTGGAGAGTTGCGCGGTGGTCTTGTCCACCTGCGCCTGAATGCGCTGGTCCGCCTTTTTAAGCCCCGCTTGCGCCACCAGACTCAAGCCACCCGTGGCCTGCGTGCTGGCGCTGGCCCCCAGGTACTGGGAGGCCGAATGGGCTTTGACAAAGTCGTTGAGGTTCATGGCGTATGCGTCCGCAAAGCTGCGTGACGCGACCAAACCAGTCTATTCCTATGTGGGGGTGCTGGGAAGTGGCCCGTCGATTGGCATGGTTATGGTTGTGGATGTCTGCCGGGGCTAGGCTGCACGTCACTGTCTTGCGTCAAGCGGCCTGCGCTCATCCGCCGCTTACCGGAGCTGCCACCAGACTGACTGCTGTCCTAGCTATTGTTGCCCAGCCAGCGCCAGAGCGGACATTGGCATCCAATTTCTAGGGGCCACAATGCAGCAAGTTGTTCGTCGGAGTGAGTTGCCGCCATGGGCTGGAAGCTGAGATAGGCCGCGCTCTCAAGCAGTACTAGCGTGGAGTTGAGGCGCCTGCTCTGCTTGTCGCGCAGGTCAACTCGAACGTAGTGCTAGCTCTCTGGCTCATTGCGTGCGCTTTGGAGAAACGAATTGGAGGGCTGCGTCTCTTGCTCGCAGATTAGCCTTTGCGTCGACGCCAAGTGAAGGAGAACCCAACGCATGATTGAGTTCGGTCATAACCTGATGCATGCGGAGAAACTCCCCTGGCATCGCAATTCCTCGCTGCTTACCCTTCGCTTGTAGGTCGGCACATACCTTCGATGCTTTATATAGGCGTGGCACATCCAGCATTAGGAAGACGAATTTTTCGACGGGAGGGTACCCGCCACTAGCTTCCGGGGTGGAGAACACGCTCAGATATCTCTCCGACAAGGAAGATATCTTGCTGCCGAGGGTGTCGCACTCTTCGTGGCCAAACTGTCCCGCGATCAGTTCCTCGTCAAATTCACGCTCAGCGAGTTGGGATGGAGTAAGCAAGCTATCCCGTCTCAACGAAGCTTCCTGATCACGACAAAGCGCAACGCGACTTTCATCGGTACGTTTCAGTACTTCTGCTCTTGCCTTGGCGATAGTCTGCGCGAGTAAGATTTCGACGGAACGCCCACTTCGCTCTGCTGTGCCATTCAGGATGGATGCGCCGTTAGCAATTGCCTCCCGATGCGTCGTTAGATACTCTGATAGTGCCTGCTTCAGCGCCTCGGATTTCGCAGGAAATGCATCGGCGCAGCCTGCTACAAACTCTGGAGCAATCCGGCTCATCAGGTACATCTTCACGTAGTCGTCATCGGAAAGCGTTTGCGCGTGTGCTACGGCAGAAACCATTAATACTGCGAGCATGAATGAATACGTCCGAATGCCAAGAGTGCTAACGAGGCTGCAAAATTTTTTTTCGCGCGCCACATGGCTGCTTTGCATCCTGCGTAAATCGCGCTCTTGAAATTTGGCTTTCATGCTCTCAGTGTGCCGGAATTTAGCCCTTCCAGTCATATAGGTGATCAAGGCCCGCATCACCTATCGGAATTGTCGCCCCCAACTCGGCTTTGGATAGCAGAAGCAACAAAGTCACCGCCGAGGCTATCGCAATGTCGACGGCCTTCAATTCAATTGGCAGTTAATTTTGAATGACTGCTTACGCCGCAAACCCGCCCCTCCGGTAGAGCGAAATACAACGCCAGCGCATCTGGGTGGGCTAATACGCGTTCAACCCTCGACCTTGGCGCGCGGCTTGTAGACGTTGACGAGGTTGCCCACCAGCATCAGCGCGGCACCCACCAGCAACATGGGTTTGAAGCCCTCGCCATACAGTGCCATGCCCATCACACCAATCAGCGGCAGGCGCAGAAAGTCCAGCGTCACCACCACGCTCACCTCGGAGGTCTTCATCGCGTGGGTCAGGCAGAAGTGGGCGCTGAGTGCGCTCAGGCCAATCAGCGTGAGCCACACCCACTGCAGCGTCGTGGGAAGCACAAAATGGCTGGCGCTCAGCAGCAGGCCCAGTGGCAGCTGCACCAGGCACATGTAAAACAGGATGGTGAGGGGGGCTTCGGTGGTGGACAGCGCCTTGGTCGCCACATGGGCCAGCGCGTAGCAGACCGCTGCGCCCAGCACATACAGCGCTGCCGGGTTCACGATGTCACTGCCGGGGTTGAGGATCAGGTAAACCCCCACCGAGCCCAGCGCAATCGCCACGGCCTTGCGCGCGGTTAGCTTTTCCTTGAGGAACAGCGCCGCGATCAGCAGCGTCCACAGCGGCGTGGTGAATTCCAGCGCAAACACTTGCGCCAGCGGCAGCAGGCCAATGCCCAGAAACCAGCCGTACTGGCCGACAAAGTGGAACAGGTTGCGTCCCACCTGCAGCTTCAGCCGCTGGGTGCGAAACAGTTCGGGTTTGCCCGCGCGCCAGATGAGGACGCAAACCACCACCAGGCCAATCACGCTGCGCGACAGCAGGATCTGGAAGGTGTTGATGCCACCGGCCAGCTCGCGCCCGCCAATGGCCATTAGGCAAAACGAGACCAGGGCACCGGTCATCCACAAAAAAGCGCGCATGGGATTTAGACAACACAAAAAGGGTGAGGGGCTTCGCGGCAGCCATCTCGATGTGTGGGTATAGCGCTACAAAAAATATAGCTGCTTGCGCAACATTGGCGAGGGCTGGAGGCCTATTTTTATCACAATCGGCTGGACGATGCGACGCCACACACTGTCCGCAGTGCTTTCCGCTACAGTGGTCCGCACCATGCCGTCCCAGTGTCTTCGCCGCCCCCTGGCCCCCGCCCACCTGCGCGCGGCGGGGCCCAGTGTGTGGCGCTGGTTAGCCGGGAGCCTGCTGTGCGCGGTGTTCACCGGGTGTGCCTCGCTGCCCAGCGCGGTGGACCGCCCGGTGTCTATGGCCCTGGCCAACCCGGCCGAGACGCGGCTGGGCAGTGTGGTGGCGGCGCGGGCGCGGCAGGCGGGCACGCGCAATGACTCGGGTTTTGCGCTGGTGGGGGATGCAGAACTGGCGTTTAGCAGCCGCATGGTGCTGATCAAGGCGGCGCAGAAGACGCTGGACATCCAGTACTACGCCATCTTTGCCGACGCGACCACCGAGCGACTGTTTGACGCGCTGCGCGACGCGGCGGGCCGGGGCGTGCGCATCCGCATCCTGCTGGACGACTTCAACACCTCGGGCAAAAACGCGCAGGTGCTCAAGCTGGCGTTTGAACGCAATATCGAACTGCGCCTGTTCAACCCACTGCCCGGTGGGCGTGGCTCCATGGTGGGGCGGGTGCTGAGCAACCTCCAGGACGCGGCGCGCATGCAGCGGCGCATGCACAACAAGATGCTGGTGGCCGACAACGCGGTGGCCATCACGGGCGGGCGCAACCTGGGCGAGACCTACTTTGGCCAGAGCGAGGGCACCAACTTTGTGGACATCGACTTGCTGGCCGCTGGGCGCATCGTGCGCGAGTTGTCACGCAGTTTTGACCAGTACTGGAACAACCCGTTGGCCTACCCGGTCGAGTCGCTGATGACGCTGGAAGAGATTGATGCGCTTAAACCCCGGCCCGCGGCCCCGGCCGTTGACCAGGAAACCGCAGGCCCCGCTCCCGTTGCCGTACCCACCGTTGTGACCCTGGCGACGGCGCCCGAAGGCGTGACACCAGCGCCGTCAGCCCTGCCAGACACCACCGACCTCAGCCTACTGCCGTGGACTTGGGCACCGTCGGTGCTGCTGGTGGACAAACCTTCCAAAATCGCGGCCGATGCGGACGCTACCGAAGCCTCACAGGACACCGCGGTCGACGGCCTGCTGCAGCTCATGGCGCAGGCGCAGCGCTCGGTGTTGATCGTCTCGCCCTACTTTGTGCCGGGGGAGCGCATGCTGAAGGCTTTTGCCGATGTGCGCCGCCGTGGGGTGCAGGTGCGTGTGCTGACCAATTCCCTGGCCTCCAATGACGCGCCAGCGGCCCACGTGGGTTATGCGCGCTACCGCAAGGCGCTGCTGGGCCTGGGTGTCGAGCTGTATGAAATGCATGCTGAACAGCAGGGCAGTTTTCGCAGCATGGGTTCAGCGGCGCTGGGTAGCGGCAACAACAGTTCGCGCGCCAGCCTGCATTCCAAAGTGGTGGTGGTGGACGACGCGCTGCTGGTGGTGGGTTCCATGAACCTGGACCTGCGTTCGCAACTGCAAAACAGCGAGGTAGCCATCGTCATCCGCAACCGTGCCATCTCTGCGGAGGCCACCCGACTGATCACACCCACACTGGCCCACGGCGCCTACCGGGTGGAGTTGCGGGACGACGGGCAACTGCTGTGGCGTGCACCGCCGGGTGCACCCTTTGCCGACGCCTCCACGGAACCGTTTACCAGCCTGGGGCTGCGGCTGATGACCTTGCTGATGGCACCGTTTGCGCCAGACGAGATGCTCTAGGCCGGTCTGCCTGTTGCCAGTTTCGCTATCAAAAAAGAAGCTGTTCGCGCATGCTCCGTGCGGGCTAGAGGCCTAAAAGGCTTATAAGCCGCCAAACACGGCGGTCCACAGCGCCAGGCCTGCTGCACGCTCGGCGTTGACCGACTCGGCATCCACCTGCGTGGGTTCTTCGTTCAGCCGGGCCCGGTGCTGCAGCCGCCGCAGCTCGCGGTAAGCCTGGGCTGCGTCTTCCCCCACTGGCGCGGGCAGCAGGCCGCAGGCCTGGGCGCGCTGCAGCAGCGCAATATTGCCTACGTTGGGCAACAGCTCCGGATGGTGCTGGCCGTGGGCCAGCAGCAGGTACTGCACCGCAAATTCGATGTCCACCATGCCGCCCACGCTGTGTTTGACGTCAAACTGCCCGTCCTTGTCGGCATGGGCGCTGCGCACCTTGGCACGCATGGCTTCAATTTCCAGCCGCAGCGCGTTGGCATCACGTGGGGTGCGAATCACGTTGTCGCGCACCGTGTCAAAGCGCTGCTGCAGGCTGGCCGGGCCCAGCACGCAACGCGCGCGCGTCATGGCCTGGTGTTCCCAGGTCCAAGCGGTGTTGCTGCCGCGTTGCTCTTGGTAGTTGGCGTAGGCGGTGAAGCTGGTGACCAGCAGGCCCGAGTTGCCATTGGGGCGCAGCGCCGTGTCGATCTCGTACAGATCGCTCTCGCCGGTTTTCACGGTCAACCAGTTGATCAGTTTGCGCACCAGCGCGGCGTAGATTTCACCGGCACGTTCGTCTTCGTCGTCGTAGAGAAACACGATGTCCAGGTCGGAGCCGTAGCCCAGCTCTTTGCCGCCCAGCTTGCCGTAGGCAATGATGGCGAACTGCGGCTCGTCGCGGTGGCGGGTTTTCAGGCGGCTCCAGCACCAGCGGGTGGTGGTGCGCAGCACGGCCTCGGCCAACGCACTCAGGTCGTCGGCCACCTGTTCCACAGTCAGGCGGCCTTCCACGTCACGCGTCAGGATGCGGAACACCTCCGCATGGTGGGCGCGGCGCAGCAGGTTCAGCAAGGCCTCGTCGTCGTCTTCGGCACTGCCTTGCAGGGCGCGCAGGCGGCGTTCCAGGTCGTCCTCAAAGGCGACCGGGTCAAAACGCTCTTCCAGAATGGCGTTGCTGGCCAGCTCGTCAATCACACCGGGGTGTTTGAGCAGGTAACGCGCCGGCCAGCGCGCGGTGCCCAGCATGCGCAGCAGGCGCTCGTGCACGTTGGGGCGCTCCAGCAACATGGCCAGGTAACTTTCCCGGCGCAGCAGCGGCTCCATCCAGTCGGCCAGGCGCACGCAGGCCTCTTCGTTAACGCGGCCTTCGCGCAGCCACAGGGCCGTGCGTTGCACCAGCCGGCCCAGGCGCGCCCGCGACTCGTCTTTCAGGGCCAACACACGCGGGTGCTCGCGCCACAGGGTGATGCGTTCCTTGAAGCGGCCTTCCAGGTGTTCCAGCACCGCGTCCAGGTCCGAGGCCACAGCGCTGCCGCCGCCCTTGGTACAGCCGCGGCACTCGGTCTGGGTGCCTCCCAGTAGCGCGTCAAACTCCTGCGCCACCAGCTCGCGGTGTTTGTCCAGTTCTTGCAGCAGGGCCGTGCTGTCGGGCAAATCCAGCGTCTGGGCGATCCAGTGCAGGTCGGCCTCGTCGGTGGGCAGTACATGGGTTTGTTGGTCGTCCAGGTACTGGATGCGGTGCTCGACCTGGCGCAAGAAGACATAGGCCCGGGCCAGCGCATCGGCGGTGTCCTGGGGCATCAGCCCGGCGCGTACCAGGCGCTGCAGCGCGCTCACCGTGGGGCGGGTGCGCAGCTCGGGGTATTGGCCGCCACGCACCACCTGCAACAGCTGCACGGTGAATTCGATCTCACGGATGCCACCGCGCGAGAGTTTCACATCGTTGCTGCGCTCAGGCCGGCCTGCGCTGCGCTTGGCCGCGTGGTCGCGGATCTGGCGGTGTAGGCCGCGCAGAGAGTCAAACACGTTGTAGTCGAGGTAGCGGCGAAAGACAAACGGCACCACCACGCCGCGCAGCTGCTGCGCGCAGCCAGAACCAATGGCCTGCGCCGGCGCCACCACCCGGCTCTTGAGCCAAGCAAAACGCTCCCACTCGCGCCCCTGCACATGGAAATACTCTTCCAGCGCGCCCAGCGACACGGCAGGCGGGCCCGAGTTGCCATTAGGGCGCAGTGCCAGGTCCACGCGGAACACCATGCCGTGCTCGGTGGTGTCGCCCACCAGCGCGTAGACGGCCTTGACCATCTTGGCAAAAAACTCCTGGTTGGAGATGCGGCCGCGGCCTTCGCTGTTGCCGGTGGTCTCGCCGTCCTGGTCGTAGATGTAAATCAGGTCAATGTCGCTGGACACATTGAGCTCACGCGCGCCCAGCTTGCCCATGCCGATGATGCAGAGCTGGCAAAAATCTCCCTGCGGTGTGCGGGGGCTACCGTGTTGTTGCTCCAGCGCCGCGTAGCTGTGTTGGTAGGCCAGGTCCAGCGCCAGCTCGGCCAGCTCCGTCATCACGCGGGTCACTTCGCCCAGCGAGGTGTGTTGGTCGCAGTCCAGGTGCAGCAGGCGCTCCATGGCCAGTTGCCGGGTGATGCGCAGGGCCGCGCCCGCGTCGAATCCTTGGGTCAGCAGGGCCTGCAGCAGTTCTCGCAATTGCGTGCGCTGCAGCGCGCTGTTCTGGCACAGGTGCAGCTGGTCGACATAACGGCGGCGGATACGCTGGCCAAAGCGCGAACCCTCGGAGCGAGGTGGCTGCTCATTGCGGGTCATAATTCCTGACATAGTCCCGATAGCACGATGAATGATTTGACTCCCGCTCCCTCGCTTTGGCTCAAGGCGTCTGCTGTAACCGCCAAATGGGTGCTTCGCTTGTTGTTAGCAGCTTGGCTGGTGCTGGGCTTGGCGTGGGCGGGACTGCATTTTTGGATTGTGCCCCGAATCGGCGAACTCCGCCCATGGCTGGAGCAACGGGCCTCCGAGGCGCTGGGAACCACCGTACAGATTGGTGGCATCGCCGCCATTTCCAACGGACTGATCCCCTCCATTGAACTGACCCAGGTGCGCCTGCTGGACCCACAGGGCCGCGATGCCCTCGTGTTGCCCTCCATCCAGGCCGCACTCTCACCCCACTCGCTTTTGCGCATGGGGGTAGAGCAGCTCTACATCGCCAAGCCCGTGCTCGACATCCGCCGCACTGCCGATGGCCGCTTCTGGATTGCTGGCATGCTGCTGCCCGAGGGCGGCAGCGAAGACAGCCCTGCGCTGGACTGGCTGTTTGCCCAGTCGGAGCTGGCCATCGTGGGCGGCACGGTGCAGTGGACCGACGAACTGCGGGGTGCGCCCGTGCTGGCTTTGCAAGAGGTCAATCTGGTCTTGCGCAACGGCCTGCTGTCACACGCGGTGCGGCTGGATGCCCAGGCCCCCGCCGCCTGGGGCGACCGCTTCACCCTGTCGGGCATCTTCCGCGAACCCCTGCTCGCGCGCGGCTCAGGCCACTGGCAAAGCTGGGACGGCCAGCTCTACGCCAGTTTTCCGCAGGTGGACTTGGCGCATTTGCGCCGTTATGTGGACCTGGGCGTGGACCTGGCCCAGGGCCAAGGCGCCCTGCGGGCCTGGGTGGACGTGAGGAAAGGCCTGGCCACCGGCGCCACGGCCGATGTGCAGATGGCGGGTGTGCAGCTCACCACGGGCGCAAAGCTGCCGACCCTGGCCTTGCGCACCGTGTCGGGCCGCGTGGGCGCGCAGCGTTTGGAGGGTGGCTCGGAGGTATTTACCCAGGCCCTGCAGTTTGAAACCGAGGACGGCCTGCGCTGGCCCGGCGGCAATGTGCGGCTGCGCCGTTGGAGTGCTGAGGGAAGCACCCCGGCCCGCGGTGAAGTGGTGGCGGACCGACTGGACCTGGCCGCGATGGGCGAGATTGCCCAGCGCCTGCCCTTGGGGGAGGCGCTGCACACCGAACTGAAGCAGTTGGGTGCACGCGGACTGGTAGAGCAGTTGGACGGCAACTGGCGCGGGCCCTTGGAGCAGCCAGAAACCTATGCCCTCAAAGGGCGGGTCAGCCAACTCACCATCCCAGCGCAAAACCACAACAACGTGTTGCGACCCGGCTTTCAGGGCCTGGACGTGGACTTTGACCTGAACCAGGTTGGCGGGAAGGTCCAGCTGGTGCTGGACAAAGGCGTGTTTGATGCCTTGGGCATTCTGGAAGACGGCCCCGTATTTTTTGAGCAACTGCGTGCCGATGTGGTCTGGCAGCGCCAGGGTGACGCCCTCACGGTGTCGGGCAGCAATGTGCGGTTTGCCAATGCCGATACCCAGGGGGAGTTGGTGTTCAAGTGGCAGTCTGCGGCCAGCGGACCCGGTGTGTTGGACCTGCAGGGCAGCCTTGCGCGTGCCGAAGGTACACGCGTGCACCGCTACCTGCCGCTGGAACTGGACAAAGAGGTGCGTGACTATGTGCGCGGCGCGGTGCTGGCCGGCACAGCGACCGGGGTCAAGTTCAAGCTCAAGGGCGACCTGGCAGGCTTTCCGTTCTCGGATGCCAAGCAGGGCGACTTCCGTATTTCTGCCAATGTGCAAAACGCGACCCTCGCGTACGTGCCGCCTTATTTGTTGCCCAAGGACAGCCTGCCCTGGCCGGCCCTGCAGCAGCTCAACGGCGAACTCATCATTGACCACGCCACCCTGCAGGCCAAGGTGGATAGGGGTGTGCTCGCGGGCACGGCTCTCCAGCTGGGCAAGGCCGAAGGGCTGATGACCAATATTTACGAAGGCGCGCAGCTGCAAGTCACGGCCGAGGCCAAAGGCCCATTGGCCGATGTGCTGGGCGTGGTCAATCGCTCGCCCCTGGGCGGGCTGCTGGACAACGTGTTGTCCACCGCCAGTGCCACGGGGCTGGCGGACTACAAACTCAAGCTGGCGTTCCCCATCGCTGATGTGAACCGCGCCACGGTGGCCGGCTCCATCGTGCTGGCTGGCAATGACCTGCAAATCACCGCCGACACGCCGCGCCTGCAGCGCGCCCGTGGCACCGTGGCTTTCACGGAGTCCGGCTTCAGCGTCACCGGTGGCACTGCGCGCGCGGTGGGGGGCGATGTGCGTATTGAGGGCGGCCTGAGTTTGCAAACCACCGCCCCTGCCAACGCGGCCCCGGCTGCGCGGGCGGTGCTGCCCGCCACCCTGCGCCTGCAAGGCACGGCCACGGCCGAAGGCCTGCGCCAGGCCAAGGAGCTGGGCCCGCTAGCCCGCCTGGCCGACGACATGCGGGGCTCGGCTGGTTACAACGTGGCCCTGGGGCTGCGGTCCGGCACGCTGGAGTGGCAGCTCAATTCCAGCCTGGTGGGTATGGCCCTGACCCTGCCCGCCCCGTTTGCCAAGCCAGCCGAGCAGGCCCTGCCGCTGCGGCTGGACAGCACGGCGGTGCGTGCAGCCCCCGGTGCGGCGCCCGTGCGTGCGCTGGAGCAGCTGCGCCTGGAGGTGGGGCGTTTGGCTTCGGCCACCTATGTGCGCGATGTGTCGGGTGTATACCCGCGTGTGGTGCGTGGTGCCATTGCGCTGGGGTTGGCCGATGACGAGTCGGCCCCGCTGCCCGACGAAGGGGTGGTAGCCAACGTCAGCATGGCGGTGCTGGACGCCGATGCCTGGAGCGATGTGCTGGAGCGTGTGGCTGGTGAGGCGCTGCCCACGGGTAACGCGGTGGCGTCCGGGACTGCGGCGGCCATGGGTTACCTGCCGACGGTGCTGGCGGTGCGTACCAAGGAACTCACCGTGGGTGGGCGCAAGCTGCACAACATGGTGGTGGGTGGTGGGCGCGATGGCCTCGTTTGGCGCGCCAACCTCGATGCCACCGAACTCAGCGGCTACCTGGAGTACCGCCAGCCTACCGGCACCAACGCCGGGCGCCTGTACGCCCGCCTGGCGCGCCTGGCCGTGGGGCAGAGTACGGCGCAAGACGTGGAGAGCTTGTTGGACGACCAG
>Ga0209211_10005148_pt1 | contig 19793 bp, 18 predicted proteins | sample RifGroA2_FD_183992 | JGI IMG/M metagenome (GOLD analysis project Ga0209211, IMG submission 183992) | Groundwater microbial communities from Rifle, Colorado, USA - Groundwater A2 (SPAdes) (version 2) | ecosystem: Environmental > Aquatic > Deep subsurface > Groundwater | place: Rifle, Colorado...
TCTCCTTGTTGTTAATGGGCAGTATCCATCTTAACCTCTCTTCTTTAATTGTTTTTGCCATTTTTATACACATATTCCCAAGCTAACGCTTTGGGAGAAAAACCGCCATATGTGTGTGGACATTACCCGGTGGACTTGACAAACACATTATAGTGTGCATAATCAAAGGTAAATTTGCCCCACACACCGAAGTTAATTCAATGAAAGCTATTTTAAAACAGAATATCAAACAACATAACTGCCTTTAACTTATTTTTAAATTTATTTAATCCAGAAAGGAGAGGTTGATGAAAGTTAAACCGATTACAGTAAGGGAAGTAAAGCGAAGAAGAAAAGAGAAAAAAGAAAGAGGAGAAGAAAGAGGAAAAATTGTTGAATTTCTGGTGGATAATAATATTCATTGGGCAATCAAATATGCTCACACTAATGGATGCCTTGATATGATTCCTAAAAAATATTTAGAACAGTATTTAAAAGAGCTTGTGGGAAATACCTACACCAGCCTAATTTTTTGTGAGGACAGGGAGCGTGTAAATAGATTGTTTGATGTATACAAAAGAATCGCAGGTATTGAGAAAGATAAAATGAATGAAATGAGGTCAAAGCTGGAAAGGGCGGTGAAAATAACAGATGTAAAAGTTGCAGAAGAAGTAATTCGTGCTATGACAAATGGAATTTGTTAAAAAAGAAAGAGATTGAATTTTAAGGGTGCGCATATTGTGTGTTATATGCCACCCTTTTTTTATTTGACATAAAACAAGAAAGTGTATATCATTCAAATATACCCCGTTTCCGTCAAAGGAGCGGGCGATTTATTAGAAAGATATAAAGATTAAGAAAATAAACATATGGATTTAAAAGCTCTGCAGGCCGCCTTACAGCAATTGGAAACGGAAAAGGGCGTGTCCAAAGACAAAATAATAGCGACTATTGAGGATGCGCTTTCAGCCGCCTACAAAAAAGATTTCGGCAAAAAAAGCCAGATTGTCCACGCCAAATTCAATCCGGAAAACGGCGAAATGTCATTTGTCCAAGCCAAATACGTGGTGGATGAATCAATGCTGAAAACGGAAGAGGACACCAGCGACGAAAACGAGGAAGAGGAAATAAAAGAAGGTGAGGTAAAAAAAATCCGCTTCAATCCCGAACACCACATAATGCTGGAAGAAGCCAAAAAGATAAAAAAGAACGCCAAAGCCGGCGACGAGATAACTTTCCCACTGGAAACGAAAGAAAATTTCGGCATGATAGCGGCGCAAACCGCCAAACAGGTCATCATCCAGAGAATAAGAGAGGCGGAAAAGGAATCAATCTACGGCGAATTCAAAAAACGCCAAGGAGAAATAATTAGCGGAATCGTCCAAAGAATGGAAGGCGGCAATGTGTTCGTTGATTTGGGCAGAGCCACCGCTATTCTCCCCCGGGAAGAGCAGATAAGAGGAGAGAGATACCGGATAGGAGAAAGGACGCGGGCTTTGCTTTTCTTGGTGGAAGAAACTCACCGCGGGATAAATTTATTTTTGTCCCGTTCTCATCCAAAATTCATCGCCAAGCTGTTTGAAATAGAGATTCCGGAAATTTCCAGCGGGGCGGTGGAGATAAAAAACATCGCCCGAGAAGCCGGCTCCCGTTCAAAGATAGCCGTCGTTTCCAAGCAGGAAGGGATTGACCCGGTCGGCTCGTGCGTCGGGCAAAAAGGCGTCAGGATAAGCACCATCATCTCCGAATTGGGAGGGGAAAAAATAGATATTATAGAATGGTCGGACAATCCGGAAGAACTCATCGGCAACGCCCTTTCTCCGGCCAAAATAATTTCCGTCAAAGCCAACGAGAAAATAAGGGAAGCGGAAGTAACCGTGGACGAAGACCAGCTTTCATTGGCCATAGGCAAAATGGGCCAAAACGTCCGCTTGGCGGCCAAAATAACCGGCTGGAAAATAGACATCAAATCAAAAGCCGGAGAAGTCGTGGCTCAAGCCAACGAAGAAGGAGAAGTGACGGAAACAAAAAAAGAATAACAAGTTTTTAGATTTTATTTTTAAAATTTTAGATTGAAACATATGTCATTGTTAAATGTAAAAATCGGAGACAAGGCGCCGGAAATATTTAATGCAATAGTGGAAATTCCCAAAGACAGCCAGAACAAATATGAGATAGACAAACAAACGGGAATGGTTTCTCTTGACCGAGTTTTATATTCCCCAATGCATTATCCGGCCGATTACGGATTCATCCCCGAGACAAAAGCCGAAGATGGCGACCCGGCCGACGTGATGATCTTGGGAAGCGACCCTCTGTTCCCGGGATGCGTCGTCAGGGTAAGGCCTGTCGGCATGCTCAAGATGATAGACTCCGGCGAGCAAGACAACAAAATTCTCGGCGTTCAAGCCGATAATCCCCGCTTTGACAGCATTAAAGACATTTCCGACATAGAAAAATTCCACACTCACCACCTGAAAGAAATCGCCCACTTCTTCCAGACCTACAAAGAATTGCAGGGCAAGAAAGTGGAAATTCTCGGCTGGGAAAACGCCGAAGCCGCCAAAAAAGAAATAGAAAGAGCGAGGAAGATGTATAAGTAAAATAAAATTCCCCGACGGCACTGTCGGGGAATTTTATTTTATGTTTCCTTGACCGCTTGTTTTTTGCGGAAGTTCAAGTCGTCAAGAACTTCTATGACCACCGCCGCCAAAGGAATCGCTAAAAGCAGACCGAAAAATCCGCCGATTTGGGCGCCGATAACCAAGGCCAAGATAACCATAATGGAAGGCACACCCACGATTTTCCTCACCACCAGCGGATAGATCAGGTGATTTTCAAACTGCTGGATGATGATATATAAAATACCGACTTCCAAAGCCAGAAAAGGGCTTTGAACCAGGGCAACTATCACCGGCGGAATGGCCGATAAAATCGGTCCGAATATCGGTATCAATTCAAAAATCGCCGCCAGCAAAGCGAAAGTCAGGGCGTATTCAACTTGCAATAGAGTCAGTCCGATGTAGACCAAAACACCGACGATAAAACCAAGCAGTATCTGACCTTGAAGCCATAGCCCGATTTTCTTTTTCCATCTCTGCCATAAGCCGACGGCGTAATTTTCGTGCCTGGCCGGAATGACTATTTTCAAGAAATTTTCCACCCCATTCTCCTGCATTGACAAATAAAAAGACAAAACGATTACAAGAATAAACGAAACCGCTCCGCCCGCCGCCGCAGAAGCGATGCCGAAAAATCCGGTGGAAAAACTGCTTATATAATCGGATATGTTTCCCAAAAAGCCGCCTAGAGCGTCTCTGGCAAAAGACGGCAAGTTGCCGAAAATCTTGTCCACCGTTCCGGCCTCAAACGGCTTTTCCAAGTAAGACGGAAATTTGTCGGCGAAAGAAGTCAACTCTTTGAAAGTGTTCGGGATGATAAGATAAAACATCCCTCCAAGAAATGAAAAAGTTATCAAGTAAACGATAATAACAGCCAAAACTCTCGGGATTTTTCTTTTCTGAAACCATGTGGCAGCCGGATCGACTCCGGAGGCGATGACCAAAGAAAACAAGACAGACATCATTATATCTCTGATAAAATACAGAAAAACGACCATTATAAGCACGGCTATTATCTTGATAACCGTCCCTGTCGTAATCGTTATGGAAAATTTTTTATCGTTCATTTTTAAATTTAAACACCGGCCAATATTTTTTTATAAAGCTTGTCTGTCTTTTCGCCGCCCTTGTGCCTTCCTATTACCGACAGATTTAGCTTTTCCGGCCTAAACAATTCTTCGGCGATTTTTAAAACATCTTCTTTTCCCACCGCTTCTATCTTCTTCAAAATGTCCGACGGCTGTTTGATTTCATTATAGAACAATTCTTGGCCGGCCACAAAATGAGCTATCTCGTCAGAGGCCTCAAATCTCAAGGCGGTCTGCCCTCTCAAATAACTTTTGGCGGAATCCAAATCGCTTGAGGATATGTCGCCTTTTTTTATCTTGGAACAGATTGAAGCGATATTTTCAACCACCGCCGAGAGTTTATCGTGCGGCACGCCGGCGGCCATTCCCAAATAACCGCAGTCTCTAAGCTGGTCGCTCCAAGAATAAACATAATAAGCTAAGCCCAGTTTTTCTCTTATTTCCGAAAACAAGCGCGAAGATGAATTACCTCCAAGCAAAGTGGAAAGCAGGTCTAGGGCGTATCTTTTCTCGTCATACATATCGTAAGCTCTCAAGGCCAAAGCCAAGTGGGTCTGGTCGGTTTCTTTGTTTAAAATTTTAACTTGAGTTTCTTTTTGAAATATTTTGGCTTTGACAAAATTCTTGTTTTTTCCTTTTTTAACAGGACTGAAAGCCAGATTTATCTTGGCGAAAACTTTTTCTTTGTCAAAATTGCCCGCCGCCACGACCGTCATGTTTTCGGAAAGATAATTCTCCGCCTCGTAATGGATAATGTCTTCTCTTTTTATTGACGCCACCGATTTTTTGCTTCCGGCGATATCCCAGCCGACGGGCTGATCGCCAAAAAATATATTTTCCAAATTTTCTTGGACTTTTCGGCGCGGATTATCTTCATACATGTCTATTTCTTGAAAAATAACGTTTCTTTCTTTTTCTACCTCCTCTTCTTTAAATAATGGCTCTAACAAAATGTCAGAAACAACATCCAAGGCGACATCAAAGTCTTTGGCTGAGGTTTTGACCCAGAAACCGGTCGCTTCTTTGGTGGTAAAGGCGTTGTGGTCGGCTCCTATTTTGTCCAAATCTTTGTGGACTTGCCCCGGCTCCGGCCGGCTCTTGGTGCCCTTGAAAAACATATGTTCCAGGAAATGCGAAACGCCGTTTATTTTTTCCGTCTCATATCTTGAGCCGACGCCGACTAAGACCAAAAGCGTCACCGCTTCGGTATTATTCATCGGGGCCAAAACCACTCTCAACCCATTATCCAAAACTTTTTTCTCAAAATTTATCATTAACAAAACAATATCACCGTCCCACATATAAATCAACCTTTCTTCCCCTCGACATCCGATGTCGAGGGGATATAATAATTTCAATGAGAAAAGAAAAATTTATCCCAAACGAATACTATCATATTTACAATCGAACAATTATGAATGTTCCTGTTTTTAAAAATAGTCAAAACGCAAAACGGATTAAACAATCCATGCTGTTCGCAAACTCAACAATATCCAGTAAAATTTTTCAATTCTTAAGGGACAGTGAAAAACAATCGGAAATAAAATTTATTGAAGCTGTAAACATGCTAACAAAAGGAGAGAAACTGGTTGATATATTGTGTTATGCAATTATGCCCGATCATTATCACATGCTAATTAAAGAAAGGGTGGACGGCGGAATAATAAATTTTGTCCGCAAATGCGATATATCAATAACTAAACACATAAACACCAGAGACAAAAGAAGAGGACCGATTTTTGAAAGCTTGTTTAAGTCAAAACACCTTGATTCAAATGAATACTTAACTCATTTATCCACTTACATACACCTTAATCCTCTGGACGTAATAAGCGGAAAAGAGTGGCGAAATCATAAATTGGAAAACTGGAGTAAAATTAGAAAAAAAATCATAGACTACCCATGGTCAAGCTTAAAATTTTTTCTGGAGGACAAACCTGATCCTATTGTTTCTGGAGAAAAAGCGATATTGGAACAATTTAAAAACAAGAAAGATTACGAATCATTCCTTCGCGAATGGTCAGAAGATTCTTTTAATAATACGAAAGATATTGCACTAGAGTAACTCTTTTCACCCCCCCCCCTCGACATCCGATGTCGAGGGGTTTCTCAATTATTTATATATTATTTCTTTAACCTTATTGCCAATATGCACTTCTCTTTTTGTTTCTTTTTCCGTTTTATATTTTCTTGTATCAAAAGTGTAATAGCCCTTTTTGGCTTCCGTAGAAACAGGAATGGCAAGATCTTGAATGAGTTTATCTTTCTCTCCTGTGTTTTCTGTGTGGCCAAACCAAAGAAAGACCGCCCCTTTGGTTTCTTTAATCGCTTGATTTGTTTCCAGTTTATTCCCCTTTCCGTCTACAATGTAAATTTTATTTCCTTTCACCTGCGCATACTCTAATATTGTTTGATTGTATTGAGTCTCATTTTCGCCGAGTTTCATTAGTACATTTTCGGGCGCATTCTTCGATACCCAAGACCAATCAGGGATAAAAACTAACGCATCCTGCGGCTCATAATGCTTATTTTCAACTTTTTTATATCTTTGCGTACGTCCATCGGGTAGGTATTGATACACTGAACCTTTTTCAGTTTCAATATAGTTTACTGTTTCTTTTCTTTCTTTGCCTTTCATTTCTTGTTCCCTTTCTTTTTTTGCCCGTTCAATTTGTTCTTCGGTTAATTCCAAATTTTTTTGACCAATTTCGTCAAATTTATATTCCGCTCCATCCTTAAGAAGTTCTGCATCAAATAAAGTTCTTGCTTTTTCTATTTCTGCCATCTCCTCTGGTGATGGCATTTTTGGTGTTTCAAAATTCATAATTGTAAGGTTGCGCCCTTCGCGCCCCTCGACATCGGATGTCGAGGGGCTATCGAAAAAGCGTCACCGCTTCGGTATTATTTATCGGGACCAAAACCGCTCTCAACCCATTATCCAAAACTTTTTTCTCAAAATTTATCATTTGAATCTATATGGTCACAATTTGTGACCTCAACTTTATTTTTTTCCATAAATATCCTTTTTCAACATATTTGCCAGTTCGTTCGTTTTCACTCTCTCCTGTTCCCCTGTATCCCTGTCGCGGACGGTAACAGTGTCGTTTTCCAAAGTATCAAAATCTATCGTCACGCAAAACGGCGTGCCGATTTCGTCTTGCCGGCGATAGCGTTTGCCGATGTTGCCATTGTCGTCAAACATTATCGGCCGGATTTCTTTTTTTAATTCCGTAAAAACTTCTCTGGCTTTATTCACCAATTCCGGCTTGTTTTTGAGCAATGGAAAAACGGCGACTTTTACCGGCGCTATGTTTGGCTTAAATCTCAACACAACCCTCGCTTCTCCGTTCATCTCGTCCTCATCATACGCATCCGTCAAAAGCATCAAAACAGTACGGTCAACTCCGACTGATGTTTCAACAACATGGGGAATATAGCGTTCTTTAGTCTTTTCGTCATAATAAGTCATATCAACGCCGGAGAATTTTTGATGCTGGCTCAAATCATAATCGCCGCGATAATGGACTCCCTCCAATTCATTCCAGCCGAACGGATACTCATATTGGATATCCCAGGCGTCTTTAGCGTAAAAAACAAGATTATCGTGTTGTTTCCAGCGCAGTTTTTCCTTTTTTATTCCCAAACAGTCATAATAGTCCATACGCTCTTTTCTCCACTCTTCATATGCCGAAGGAGCTTCTTTGGGCGAAACAAAATATTGCATTTCCATCTGTTCAAATTCGCGCTTACGGAACAAAAACTGCCTCGGACTGATTTCATTGCGAAAGGCTTTGCCCACTTGCGCAATGCCGAATGGAATTGAATACATTCCGGAAGCCAGCACGTTTTTATAATTTATAAAAATTCCCTGCGCCGTTTCTCCCCGCAAATAAACTTCCTCGTCTTCGTCTTCAAATCTTCCAAGAGTTGATGTCGCCAGCAGACTTTTGGCGACCACTTTACCAAAATCTTTCTTGCCGCAGGTAGGGCAGTGCAGTTTCGTCCGGTGTTCATCAAATATCGCATTGATCTGTTTTTCAGTCATTTTTTCATCCGCCACAATACCTATCGCATCAAGCAAATGATCGGCCCTAAATTTCGTATGACAATGATTGCAAACAACCATCGGATCGGAAAATCCAGATATATGCCCGCTCGCTTCCCATACTTTCGCGGCGGTGAAAATACTGGAATCCAAAAATGCCATATTATCATGCGACTGCATGGCTTCCGTCCACTCATTGACCACATTCCTCCGAAGTTCCGTTCCCAGCGGACCCCAATCGTATGTCCCCGCAAACCCCCCGTAAATCTCCGAACCAGGAAATACAAACCCTCTCCTTTTGCAAAGCGATATTATTTTTTCCAATTTGTTTTCTGTGTTTGTCATTTATTTTATTCCCTTACTTTATCATCTCCGCCTTTGGCTTGCGGGTCGCCGCTTAATTTTACGGTCAAGGCCGGAATCTCGGCGGAAATATTTTCATCGGTGAACGAATCGCGCGCTTCCACCTTGGCGCTATTCACCAAAACCGGCGTTTCCCCCGTTTGCGTAAGACTGGGCGAAAAAGAAATTTGGAAAGACACTTCTTGGGCCGGCATTATTATGCCCGTTCCGGCCGGCACATCTCCGACATTCCAAATAAGCGTCGCATTTTTTTCGTCAAACCGCAAATCGGAATCTTCAGGGCTTACCGAACTCTCCTTGCTGACATAAGGCGGCAAAGAAGCGGTTATTTTAGCCTGCGCCAAATCATTGGCGTTGTTGGCCAATGACCAGACAATGGTATAGGTTGTTTCCGCGCCGACTTTGGGCGGAACTTCGCCGGAATTTTGGAACGGTCCTGAATAATGCAAAGTTTTTCCAACAGCTTGAATAATTGAACCTATTTTAATTTCTTTTTTTGCGCTGTCTTCTATTTGCTTATTCTCAAATTCATCGGATGTCCCGAATCCTATTATTCTCGCTTCCGCAGTAATGGAAAAATCTTTGTCTCCTTGTTTGTAAATCGGCAGAGGATTTTTTAGGGAAAAACCGAGCTGGGCTTTACCTGAGCTTCCCGGGGCGATGGAAGCTAAATCTTTCAGGCTGGCGGAATTCCACACCGCCTTGTTGTCATAACTTCTATAAGCTCCTTTGGTTACGGAAACGGATCTTTGGTCGTAAGCCTCGCCTTTTATTTCCAGCTCAATTTGGACATTCTTTATGCTTGAGGAAAGATTATTCACCCACCCCAAATCAACTCTTATCATTTCTCCGGCATAAGCCGTATTGGCGGAATCGTCTTTTCCGTTGATGGAAACCGATAAATTAAGCGGAGATTTTTTTATAGCCACTTTTTCCGAAGCCGTTCCAAAAGGCTTGAGGATTCCGTCGTCGCCCGTTGTTCCGACGGCCGCCGTGAAAGTTCTCTCTTCGGAATTTTCCCCCTCAATCGTTCCCTCCACGGTTATGTCTCTTTTTTGCGAAGGACCTAGATCGCCCAATGTCCAGACACTGTTGCCCTTGCTGGGGCTTGGTTCGGCGCTGTTAAACCTGAAGCCGGGCGGATACTTCATTTCCACTTTTAAATTTTTGGCCGTAGATTCGGAGTTGGAAATAACGGCTATTTTAATGGTAATTTTCTGGCCGGAAACGGCGTTTTTGGGCGCGGCTAAAGACAAGCCCAAGGGCGCTTTGGAAATCTTGACGGAATAATCTTTGCTTTTGACGAAAGTGGCGTTGGACTCCGCGAATCGGTATTCCAAATTGGCGATTATTTTCTTTTCCTCGTTTTCCAAGCCGAAAAAAACAATGTCCAATGATTTGTTTATCGCCGCCCCCGGCTCCAAATCTTCCAGGGGTATGCGGATGCGGGTTAAAGAAGCGCCTTCGGCCGAATACGTGTTGGCCGGAAAATCAAAAATCAAATCGGCCGCTTCCAAAGAAACGCTGTTCTGATTTCTAATTGTGAAATTAAATCTGGCCGACTGGCCGCCGTCCACATAAATCGGCCCGTTGGCATCAATGGAAACATTGGAGGAAGAAACTATATTGCCTCCGGAATACATAATGTAAGCCGCCGCCCCGCCCGCCAAAACGACAAAGACAATGAGCAAATAAACAAAAATTTTCAGGCGCTTAAAAATATTGTTTTTGGGAACGATAAAATCGCCCATATCAATTTTTCCCGGCCTGCCTGCCGGCGAGGCAGGTTCTTCCTTTTGCCAATACGGACTGGTTTCATTTTCTTCTTGACGATAATTTTCTCTTTCCAGCCGGTCGGGAAAATCCTTATTTTTTTGATATAATTTTTTCTTTAATTTTTCAAGATTATCCATAGCCATAAACTTTACAAACTTTCTACTTTATAGACTTTATGAACTTGCTAATTATAGCATACTTTCTTTTATGGCTCTATTTATGGCCGATATAATAACCTTTCCAGAAGACGGTATTTCGTCCATATAGCCGAGAGTTTTCAAAATAGCCGCTGTTGATTTTATTTCCAAATCTTTCAAATCTTCTTTTGGGATATTTTCCCTGATTAATTTTAGAAATATTTTTTTTAATTGGTTCCAAAGCTCTTCGTTTCTCTCTTCTCCTTTTATCATTCTTGTCAGAAGATTGGCCGTTCTGGCAAAAACTTTCACCTGCCCGCCGATGAGGCGGGCAGGTTCAGCCGAATTGCGATTCAGTTTCGGCGAAATTGTTTCTCGCGCGTCCACCAGCCGCCAAAAATCTTTGGAAGAAATGACAGCGTATTCGCCGTAAGTAAAAACATCTAAGTTCCCGCGAAGTTTTGACTTTTCCAGCCGGACGCCCTTGGCGGATGCCATTATCATCCCGAATTTTTCGGTATAAATCCAAAATAGCCTGTCCGCCTCGCCAAAATCTCTTTTCTTCAGAATTATTCCCTCCGTTAAATAAATTTGATGCGCCATTTGTTAAAAATTACCGCTCTATCTTCGCCTTTATCACAAAGCCGTCGGTGGAGATTTCTTGGCCATCTTCTAGGGTGGCGTGAAATTCCAGCTTTTCCAATCCTGCCGATTTTTTTATTTCTTCGGCGAATTTTTCCATAAACTCTTTGGCTTGTTCTTCAGCCTGAATAAGCAGAACAATTTTCTGTCCGGGCATTAAACCCGCTTTTTTTCTCAAATCTTGAAGACCGCGAATCAAATCTCTCAAACTCCCTTCTTCTTTAAGTTCCAGAGTAATTTCCGTGTCCAATTCAACCTCGCCTAAAATTTTCTCATCAAAAATAATCTCTTTGACATTCAGCTCGTCTTTAATAAGCCCGAGCAATTGTTCTTTATTTTTTAGATTTGACCTGCCTGCCGGCGAGGCAGGGATTTTAGATTTTATTTTGAGCGAAGCGAGCGGCTGTCTTACTTTTATCCCCGCTTTTGCCCTGGCTTCAAGTCCCAAAGAAACAATTTTTCTCACCTCTTCCATTTCTTCAAATATTTTTTCTTCAAATATTAGATTTGAGATTTTAGATTTGAGATTGAGCGAAGCGACTGCCCATTCTTCCAAATGGACGCTCTCTTTCTTTCCCGCTCCGCCGCCCTTGTAAATCGCCTCCGCCGTAAACGGCATAATCGGCGCGATAAGCTTGGTCAGTTCGTTTAAAACTTCTCTCATTGTCGCCAAGGCAAACTGTTTATCCTTAGCATCCGCAGATTTCACTCTTTCGCGAGATCGCCTCACATACCAAGTGGAAAAACCGCTGATGAAATCTTTGATCGGTCTTCCCGCTTTCACTGTATTATATTCATCCAAACTGTCCGATACTTCAACAATCAAATTATCAAGCAAACTCAATATCCATCTATCCAAAACATTTTCGCTTTCCCTTGCCGATGTTTTACCGTCATATTCCGCTTTGTATAAATCATAAAATTTAAAACTGTTCCAAAGAATGTTTATGATTTTCCCGTGAGTTTCCTTTAATTCATTATCGGAAAATTTAATGTCTTCCGCCTGCATTACCGGACCGGCCATAAGGTAATAACGAAGAGCATCGGCCCCGAATTTGTCCATATTGAGCAGCGGGTCGGTAAAATTGCCTTTGGATTTGGATATCTTGCTTCCGTCTTCCGCTAAAATAGTGCCGGTGGAAACCACATTCTTGAAACTTATATCGCCGAAAAGCATGCTGGCGATGGCATGCATATAGTAAAACCAAGTCCTAGTCTGGGCGATATATTCGGCGACAAAGTCTCCGGGAAATCTTTTTTCAAACTGTTCTTTGTTTTCAAACGGATAATGATATTCGGCAAACGGCATAGAAGACGATTCAAACCACCCATCCAAAACTTCCGGCACTCTCTTTGTCTGACCTCCGCAATCGGAACAGATCAACTCCACTTCATCTATATATGGCCGGTGCAGATCAAGAGTAAAGTTTTTATTATGAGGCAAGAGACATAAATCCAATTTTTTTATTTCACCTGTTTTTATTATTTCGTTGTCGTTGTTTTTTATTCTTATTTTGTTTCTCAACACAATTGATTCTTTTTCGTTCAGACCTCCTGCTACGGAAAACATCATCCATATCGGTCCGGCATGGCTTACTATCAATATATTTTTACCTCTAAATTTTTTATCAATTTCATAAAGAAAATCGCCGACTCGTCTTTTTAAATCGTTCAAGTTTTCTCCGTTGGGAGAATTTTTATAAAACTCTTCTTCTTTTTCTTTAAAATAGCTTCTATACTCTTGTATTTTTTTCTCGTCAAAAAAATGGGCGTCTAATTCGCGCAGTCTTTTGTCAGCTATCAAATTCTCAACACCTAAATCCAAATTTTCGGCAACCAAAAAAGCGGTTTCTTTTGTTCTTAAAAAATCGGAATATAATATCAAATCAATTTTTTCCTTTTTTAGTTCTTTGATGCCGTCCAAAACTTGTTTTCTGCCTTTTTCTGTCAGAGGATATTTGTGACTGTTTTCAAAACTAAAATTTAGCGCATCCTTAATATTATGTTCTCCTTCCCCGTGTCTCATCACGAAATATCTATTGCCGGATTTTTTCGTGTGCTTTTTCAACTCATCAATGGAGCCAATTAAAATTTCTTTCCCGCAAGAAACTTTTCCTGATTTGAGATTTGACCCGTCAGCTGATGGATTAGATTTGAGATTTTGTTGGCACTTCCAAATCGGCAATGGCGAGGCCCAATATCTGTTGCGGGAAATATTCCAGTCCGGCGCTCCTTCCACAATATTCAAAAATCGCCCGTGTTTAAGATGCTCCGGCTGCCAATTTATTTTTTCATTCAGCTGAACCAGCCTGTTTTTCACCTTTTGGATGTTGATAAACCAGGAAGAAAGAGCGCTGTAGTAAAGCGGGGTTTCGCAGCGGTGGCAATGCGGATAAGAATGAGTATGCGATTGTTTGGCAAAAATCAATCCTCTTTTTTCCAAATCTTCTTTGATATATCTCTCTCCTTTCTTGATGTAAAAACCCCTGACAATTTCCGGAGCGTTGTCATTATAATGCCCGCTTTGATCCAAAAGCGGAATTATCGGCAAGTCGTATTTCACGCCGACATTATAATCGTCTTCTCCATGCATCGGAGCGATATGGACGATGCCTGTTCCATCTTCCGTGGTCACAAAATCAGCCGAAACGACATAGTGGGCTTTTTTATTGGAATTTTTTACCGCCGGAATATTGTAAAGCGGTTCATATTCAAGACCGATAAGTTTTTCTCCGGAAAATTCATCAACTATATCGTACGGCTCCGATAAAATACTAAGTCTTTCTTTTGCTAATATGATATATTCATTTTCTTTGTCTTCATTTTTTAGATTTGAGATTTTAGATTTTAGATTAAGCTTGCAATAAATCAGGAGCTGATTTATTGCAAGCGCCACATTACCCGGCAATGTCCACGGCGTAGTCGTCCAAGCCAAAAGATAAGTATTTTCCGGTAAGCCGTGTTTTTTATGGTCTTTTACTTTAAACTTCACCGTTACCGCCTCTTCCGTCACGGTTTTATAACTGTTATCCATCGCCACTTCCGCTTTGGCCAAAGGCGTTTCGCATCGCGGGCAATACATCAGAACTTTCCGCCCTTCATATATAAGCTCTTTGTCCCACAACTGTTTGAGCGCCCACCAAACGCTTTCCATGAACGAATTGTCCATGGTCATATAAGCGTTATCAAACTCCACCCACCGGCCGACTCTTTCTATGTATTCCTTCCAAGCGTCGGCGGTTTCCAAAACCGCGGAACGGCAAGTTTCGTTGAATTTTTCCACTCCCATCTCCTCAATGTCTTTTTTGCTTTTAAGCCCGAGCCTTTTCTCAATCATATTTTCAATGGGCAAGCCGTGGCAATCCCAGCCCCATCTTCGGCGGACATGATAACCGCGCATAGTTTTGTACCGGCAAAAAACATCCTTGGCGATGGAAGAAAGCAAACTGCCGTAGTGAGGCAAGCCGGTGGCAAACGGCGGTCCGTCGTAAAAGACAAATTCGCCTTGGGGCGAATCTTTGGCCAAAGTTTTCTCAAAAATTTTATTTTCTTTCCAAAATTTCAGTATTTCCTTTTCGTCCATAACAGCCTTAATATATCACAAAAAATCAGTTTCTCGCAAATAGAGTGTTTTCTTTTTTAAGTTTAAACAAATCTCTCCCCATCATAAAAACCGCCACAAGCATTACCACAAACAAAGATTTGGAAACAATATCCGCCGCCGCAAAACTTGAAGTCAGATATTTCGCAGACAACAAGAAACCGGAAGAAGCGTTTATCGTGTTGGAAAAAACATGGACAAAAGATATATGCAAGTAAGACGCAAACAATATTGAGCCGAAAACCGCCATCTTGGCGTAAACTGATTTTATAAACCAAATCGCATAAACCCTTCTCATTATTCTTTTTTTCAATAAATTATCCATAATTATATATTTTAAATCATCAAAGGCATTTTGCCCATCTCTTCCGCCGCTTTTTTGAAAGCTTTTTTGGCCCGAAACAAGCGAAGTTTGGCCGCCCCCGCGGAAATTCCGTCCTCGGTGGCAATCTCCTTATGGGATTTCCCGCCAAAAAAATATTTCTTCAAAATCGCGCTGAAAGTATTCGGCAATTTTTCCAAAATCCCTGAAACAAAGTTTTTGTTGTCAATTTTTGTTTCCAAATTTTCTCTTTCCGCGTAATCGGCGGAAAGATTAAAAACTTTTTCTCCCGAATCGCCCGAATCTAGCGGACTAAATGCCAGCATTTCTTTTTTCAGCTTGCCGTATCGGCTGATGGCGCAGTTGATAAGTATTTTGTAAGCCCAATTTTTGAAAGAATCGCCCGCCTTTTCTTTTTTGAACTTTTTGGCGTTAAGATAAATTTTTACGAAGGTTTCTTGGACGGTGTCTTGAGCGTCATCTTCCCTTTTCACGATACCGCCGGCTTTTCTCAAAAAGGCGCTTTGATAACGGTCCACCAAAATTTCAAAAACGGAAGGCGAAACAAGAGAAATAGCCAAAACTTCCTCGTCGGGAAGATTTTTTATGTTTTGGCCGGCTATTTCTCTCGCCTTCATAAAACAAAAATTAACAAATAATGCTTATTTATACGACCTTTCGCTTATTACAACTATCTTGATTTAAAAAAGGTTTCATTATAATATTGTTTTTATGTTGAATTATAATGATTTAAAGCCGGGCACATTCATGGTTTTTGAAGGCCAGCCTTACGTGGTAATGGAATTCCACTTCTTAAGGATGCAGCAAAGAAAGCCGGTTGTCCAGACAAAAATAAAAAATATCATAACCGGCAAAACAGTGGAAAAAACTTTCCAGCCTTCGGACAAGCTTGAAGAAGCCGAGATTGAAACCAAACCGATAAAATATCTCTACAGCAACAAAGGCGAGCATTGGTTCTGCGAGAAAGATAATCCCAGCGCTCGATTCAAACTAGAAGAAAGCGTTGTGCCGGTTTTTATAGACTTGCTGAAAACTAATTCTTTGGTTGACGCTAAACTTTTCAACGAAAAAATAATCGGCCTGGAACCGCCGGTCAAAGTGGAACTCAAAGTCGTGGAAGCTCCGCCAAGCATGAAAGGCAACACCGCCCAAGGCGGGAACAAACAGGTGAAAGTGGAAACCGGCGCGATGATAAACACTCCCCTTTTCGTCAACGAAGGCGACACCATCGTCATCAACACCGAAACCCGGCAATACGTGGAAAGGATGGGAAAGTAATTCCACATTAGCTTGCTGTAGCGTTGACACTTATCGTCAAATCGTATAAAGTAAGAAAGTATTACTTTAATCAAAAACATGACTACAATATTAAAATCAACAACCAAAGGGCAAATTACCCTTCCTTCGTCTTGGCGTAAAAAATTCAATACTGACCGGTTTATTGCAACTTATGACAATGATATAATTAAAATACAACCGCTTGAAATTGAAAACTTTATAAAAAAAGACGAACAAAAAGAACGGGTTATTTTTAATTCGGCGCGCGACAATAAAGGCAAAGGCGTAGACGCCAAAATTTTTATTAAAATTTTGAAAAAACTAGATGCGGAAGATTGAAAAACTGCTGAATAAATTAAATAAGAAAGAAAGAGCCACCTTGCTTGAAGCGATGAAAAATCTTTTTTCTGAAACAACGGAACGGCTTGATGTTAAAAAAATAAAATCAACAAACTTTTACCGATTGCGAACCGGCAGATTCAGAATAATTTTCCACCATGATGGAGAAAAAATCATCGTTGATGACATAAGAATAAGAAACGAAAATACTTACAAAGATTTTTGAAATTAAACCATCGGGCCTATAGTAAAGTGGCATTACGCGTCGTTCGCAATGACGAGTCGGGAGTTCGATTCTCCCTAGGTCCACCCAAAGAAACATCGGCGAAATTAAGAATGTAAGGATAAACCTCTGCTACTTTACCCATCGTTGATTTGTAAAGGTGCTGTGACTCCATATCATTACTTCCAAGATTAAGATACTTGTATCCGAGAAGTTTGGCGCGAGCGGCCAAACTGAAAAATTGATATTGTATCAACCCCTCGTACTCAACATCGCAAAAACTTGCGTTCACCGCCAAACAGTTTTGATTGATTGGATATGCCGATGTAAAAGCAACCGGGCGATTATTAAAAAATGTCATATACGCAATAATGTTTTTGTTATCAACTTTATCTGCGTACTCATCAATAAAATGTGGGTAGTACACATTTGCCATCCATTTTTTAATCTCTTTTACATCGGCTCCTTTTTCAAACTGTTTGGCGGTTCTTTCCGCTATATCTGAACTCCAGCGATCTACTAATTCATGAAATGGCTTTTGCAAATCTTTAGCAAGATTTTTTTCCATTACTTCATATTTTCCAAAAAATATCTTCTTCTTAATTTTCCGTATGTGATTTCTAAAACTATCCATCTTTACGCTCGGAACAAAGCCAAATGTAGCCTTTATGATGTCATCAACGCTACAAACGATTTCGGGATATTTGTCATCATCAAGTTTCTTAAAATCAGTATTACCGCTTGATGGTATTTCCTGAAATCCATTTTTTGTCAAATAATCCTTATTCTCACTTCCATATATTTTCTTCGCAAAAATCTCTTCTTCCAAAACTCGTGAAAGTTCTTTGGCTAAAAAAGGAACACTCTGTATAGCGTCAACACCAAGAGGTAGAAAAATATAGTTCGGGGCATCCTCGCCCCAATTTGGTGCAATAGTGATAAGGTGTTCCTTTTTCTTATCAAAGTATTTGATACCTCGTCCATTCGAAATTTGCTTCACGAAAATCCAACTCCGTGAATAATGATAAGGATATTTTTTGCCTTCCGATTTCAAAAATTCCTCATAAAGCACTTTGTCCTCATCGGTAATTCTTGAACAATTCGGAATGGCGGAAATTATTTTTTCTATAGTATTCATAAGCATTTGGTGCGGGGGGAAAGATTTGCACTTTCGTCCCACGACTGGAAGTCGCATGTGCTACTTTGCACCACCCCCGCAAGTGTGTTTAACTTTATCATTTTTCAACTTTTTTTGAAACCAGAAAATCTTGAATGACGAGGTAGTCCATTTTCGTCCTTTTGAAAGTTTTTAACGCATCAATCGGCGAAGAAACAATTGGCTCGTTTTCGTTGAATGAAGTATTGAGTATCATTGGAACTCTAGTAATTTTCTTAAATTCTGAAATAAGCGCGTGATACTTCGGATTGATTTCCTTTCTTACGATTTGGATTCTACTTGTGCCATCAACATGAGTAACAGCAGGAATAATTTTCCTTTTTTCTTCCTTCACAGGAAATGCAAACTCCATAAATTCCGTAGAGATTGAAGTGCAATCTTTTGGAATTTCAAACCAACTATCCGCATCCTCGCTCAAAACACTCGGTGCAAAAGGTCGAAAAGGCTCTCGTTTTTTGATTCGCATATTCAAGACTTTTTTCATATTCATATCTCTCGGATCAACCAAAAGAGAGCGGTTGCCGAGCGCGCGTGGCCCCCATTCCATTTTCCCTTGAAACCAACCAACGATATTTCCTTCCGAGATAAGTTTCGCTGTTATTTCTTCAATGTTCTCTAATTTTTTATACTGAACACCCTCGCTAATTAAAAGATTCTTAGTTTCGCTTTCTGAATAATCTGGCCCCCAAAAGGCATGTTTCATCACAAACTCCCTGCTTTGAGATTGCAGGTCGTTCCAAAGATAATAAGCGGCACCAAGTGCGGTACCAGCATCGTGCGCGGCTGGTTGGATATAAATATTTTCAAAGTATCCACTACGCATGATCTCAAAGTTTGATACGCAATTCAAAGCAACGCCCCCAGCGAGGCATAGATTTTTTGATTTTGTTGTTTCAGACAAAAATTTTGCAAGATTAAGTACAACATCATTCGTGATTACTTGAAGTCCAGCCGCAATATCTTCGTGTGTTGCAGTTCTTTCCTCCGGATTATTTAATTTCTTTACCCCAAACAATTCTTCTAGCGGTCCATAATCGTCTGATCTAAAACGCAGAATATTGTTATCAGTCTTGAAGTTCCCGTCCGATTCAATAATCACCAGTTTTTTAAATAGTGAATAAAATTTTTCACTATTTCCATACGATGCAAGCCCCATTACTTTTGCCGCATCATATTCTGAAAATCCTAGAAATTTGGAAAGTTTTTCCCATAGGAAACCGATGGAATTTGGATATATAATTTCTTTAATGACGGACATTTTGTTTCCATTTCCTATACCAAGCCATGTTGTTGTAATTTCTCCAATTCCGTCAATCGACATTATTGCCGATTCTTTAAATGGGGAAACATAGTAGGCACTTCCAGCGTGGGAAATGTGATGAGTAACCCATACTATCTTGTCGGACAAATCTAATCCAGCATACTCGCTGAGCAATTTTGGTACCGTCATGATTTTTGCATAAAAAATCTCCTCACCTGATTTACTTCCCCAATTACCTTCGGTAAAATATTTATCAGTACCAATATTCTTTAAGCGATCTTTTGGACAAAAAGAAATTCCTATTTGGTTTATTTCGGCAAAAGTTATACCGGCTTTTTTTAAGCAAAAATCTATGGCTTGTTTTGGCAAAACATCTGGATTGTCTATGAGTGCCGGCTTTCCGTGCTTAATGCGAGAAAAACGCTCTTCCTCAACCGCCGCAACTAGCTGACCGTCCTTAAGAAGACAAGCTGATAGCTCGTGGTATGTCGTGTTGATTCCTAAAATATAGTTTGAATTTTGTATTTGAATTTAGTTTATCACAAATTTTTGATTTTCCGAAATTCGCCGAACCAAAAAATTGAAGACCGAAGTCCGCGCGGATTCCTCCCCAGACATCTCCTCCGCGCGTGAGCTATTCTTTGTATTTGTTTTGGAAATAGGTTCTAGCAAATGCTATAATGACACCACCACTTTGCTCGCAGATTACTGCGAACTACGCGGTGCAAGCACCATTACAAAATTTGCACTAACTGTGCAACACTCAATGTCTAACAAACAGTCAATGTACCATGGTAATGTCCACACACATATGGCGGTTTTTCTCCCAAAGCGTTAGCTTGGGAATATGTGTATAAAAATGGCAAAAACAATTAAAGAAGAGAGGTTAAGATGGATACTGCCCATTAACAACAAGGAGA
>Ga0209211_10005151_pt1 | contig 19791 bp, 21 predicted proteins | sample RifGroA2_FD_183992 | JGI IMG/M metagenome (GOLD analysis project Ga0209211, IMG submission 183992) | Groundwater microbial communities from Rifle, Colorado, USA - Groundwater A2 (SPAdes) (version 2) | ecosystem: Environmental > Aquatic > Deep subsurface > Groundwater | place: Rifle, Colorado...
TACCAAAGGCAGGATAACAAAATCACAGTATTTTGAGAGTATAGATGATATGCAAGAGGCATTAGAATCCTTTTGGGCAAACCATATTTTTATGCAGAATTTTATGCGTTATTTATGTCCGTAACTACAATTCAGAAAAAATCAATTTTAACCTTAAACAAATTCATTGTAACAGTATTAGGTATAACACCTTTGTTCATCCAGATTTTTTATATTGTATTTTTAGAATAAATTATAACAAGTCTAATTATAGATTAAGCAACATAGAGTTAACGATTGATAATTATAAATACCAATTTAAAAATAAAACCAACGTCAATAATTGGAAGCTTTCAGAAGATGGGACATCAGTTACATATGAACTAGCTTTTCCTTTGAGACATGATGGGTCTACAGATTATTCTTTAGATTTTTATTTTAGTAAACCTAATTCTAAAGAAAGGGTAATCGGATTTTATAGTTATAATTACATAACTCCAATCTCAGACCAAGAATATAGAACAAAAAATAATCAAAGACTAACAATTTTACTATCCTTAATATCAGTTTCTATTTTCGCAGTATTATCTGCTGTTAGGAACATAAAAGAAATATTAGAGCAATAAAAATCTTAATTTTACCTGTACGACTTCTGAACTTTACCCCTAGCCTGCCCATGCCTGTTTGGCTTTGCCGGTTCCTTCCTTCTGACATCAGCAACTAAAAGGTTTCTGTCATAATTTAAAAACTCTTCTTTTAACTTGTCACTTTTTGAAAATTCTACTAGACCCTTTGCAATCGCTAATCTTGATGCATCTGCCTGGCTGGTTATTCCCCCACCCACGACATTTACACTTATATCTACCTTATTTGCCAAATCACCTGCTATGATTAAGGGTTCTCTTAACTTTAGCCTGGCAAGTTTTGGCTCGTAAAAATCCAAAAGCCTGTTGTTTATCTTAACAATGCCCTTTCCAGGCCTTATCGTGGCTCTTGCTATAGCCCTTTTTCTTTTTCCTGACGCTATTATAGGTTTCATTGTAGTTTAGCACCAATATGTATGCAAATATCTTTTATTTTCATATACTTAAGATTTGGAACTTTTTCAACATTCGCATTATCTATAATATCAAACTTTTTATTTTTCAAATCTTCAGGAACGCCAATATAGCACTTTATACTTTTAAATGCTGCTCTGCCCCTCTCTTTTTTATATGGCAGCATTCCTCTAATAGCCCTCTTGACAAATCTATCCGGCATCCTGCGCATAAAAGGGCCTTTAGCGTGTATGCCTCTTTTTAATTTGGTATCATAGTCTTGAAGTATTCTGTCTCTATCACCAGTAATAACGCAATTTTCGCAATTAACTATATCTATCTTTTCCCCTAGCAGTGCTTTCTTAGCTGCATAAGTTCCTAATCTCCCCAATATAAGGTTGGTTGCGTCAATGATCATTTTAGCCTATTATCCTCAATTTCTTCCCATCTGGTTTTTCTTTGCTTAATTCCAACAGAGGAATTATTTTTGCTCCTGCCTTCTCTATCTTATCTTTTGCCTGATCTGAAAACTGGTAAGCAGATATCGTTAATTTATGATTTAACATTCCGCTGCCCAAAACCTTGCCTGGAACAACTATAATCTCATTTTCTTTTGTATATCTGCTTATTTTGGACAAATTTACAATCCTTCTCTGCCTTGTAGGTTTCTCTAGGTCTAAAGCAATCCTTTTCCATAAGTTTACAGACTGCTCATTGCTTCTCTTCTTCAATTCTCCTATTAACTCCTGCAATAGCGGGTTTGTCGGTCCTGTTCGTTTCATTTTTGTTAGTTATAATATTTTTTTAGTTTTGATTATTGATTGCGTTAAATATAGCAATTCCATTATACCCATACTCATTCATTAATTCTCTTGTTTGTGCCATTCCTTTAAGACCCATCATATAACTTTCTTCGCCCCCTATACTATGCTTATACCAGAGACCCTCTTTTATTCCTGTTTCCAAAGCGCTACTAACTGCCCTGTCTAGATCAGGCCCTTCAACATTTTCAGTTGAAATTCCTAAATTATGTTCAAGATCCCTTAATTCACGTCTTATCCTACTAACTATATCCTTTTCTTTTAATGACAAGCTTCCTCCTTTCATAAATCCCATGAGGTCGCAGGATAATACACCCATAACTTGTCCAAATACAAATTCATTAAATTTTTCAGATTGACTTAGTGATTGTTCCATTTTACTTTAATTATATGTTATATGCGGGGGACGTGATTCGAACACGCGCACCCACTAAGGGACTACCCTTTTGGCCATGCCCTCAAGGTAGCGCATTTGACCAGGCTCTGCCACCCCCGCAATAAGCGTTAAGTGCAGGCCTACTTGAGTGCCTTTACTGTTTCATTAAATTCATCAAAATTTTCATCAAAAGTTTTTAATGCCTGATTCAAAATTTCTTTGCAGCTTAGCTGTCCCCATGATTCTATGTAAAAAATGATATCATTATCATACTTAACCTTAACCTCTCCTTTTGACACTTCTTCTACAACACCTGCAAGATCATATTTAAACAAATTATCCTTGATAACCTCAAGCTTTCCATTTTTTATCTCAAAAATATTTCCATGGGTTTTTTCCACAACCTCTTCAGGATTTTTAACATTTCCTATTTCTATGATTGGTTTATGCTTGTAATATGCAAGACAAGGGCACCATTTTGTATGCTCTTTGCCTTTTCCCAGAACAGCAGTAGCTTCTAATTCTAAAGACTGGCCTTTTAGCAATTTTACAATAGGCATTTTTGGATAAACAGGCTTTACTGCAGGGTCTTTGCTTTCAAGTTCAGAAGCATAAACTATTCCAGAGCCTTTTGATGCTTTTAAGGTAAGTTTAAGCTGGCATCTTGCGCAGCCTTCTCCTTTGCATTTGCACTTTTCAGGCAAATTATATGATTTTAGGTCTGTTTTTAGTGGTATTAACCCCAATCTATGCGCAATTATCTCATCATATAAAATTGAATTATTTTTTCTAAATTCAACTTCTTCAATTGCCATTGTAGGGACTTCCTCTACCATGATCCTCCTTAATGTATTTGCAAAAGCTGGTGTTGCATCTTTAATAATAAATGAAAGCTTCCCTTCTTCCTTAGTATTTGATAAAATCCTTATCTCCATTTTCACACCTCAAACTTGTTTGAAGCTCCGTTGCCTCATTTATACACGCCTGCCTCTCCTGCCACCTTTTTTTCTGCATCCATCATGCGGCAGAGGAGTAACATCTTCTATTAAACCAATTCTTAAACCCATTCTTGATAATGCTCTTACAGCAGCTTGCGCGCCTGGGCCTGGGCCTACAGGGTCGTTATGCCCTCCCTTAGCCCTTATCTTTACATGAATTGCATTTATTCCCTTTTCTATAGCTCCTTCTGCAGCTCTTTTTGCAGCTGCCATTGCAGCAGTTGGAGAGCTTTCCATTCTATCACTCTTAACAACAACTCCGCCAGAGCATTTGCTTATGGTCTCTGTTCCAGTAATGTCAGTTATGTGTATTATTGTATTATTATATGACGCATAAATATGCGCAATTCCCCATCTTTCTTGTCTTGTCATTTTTAATCTTTCTTGGCTTTAGTTTGTTTTTCTTTTTTTGATTTTTCGCTTATTTTACCTTCTTTTTCTTCTGCCTTTGTTTCTTCTTCTTTTTTTAACTCCTTTTTCTTCACTCCATCTCCTTTGCTTCCATCTTTTTCTTTTGCCTTTTCGGACTTTTTCTTCTCATTAACTGCAACTCTTCCTGGATGATCTGGATTGGAGAAAACAGAATTTTGAGCAAATTGTATGATTCCTTCCTCATTTAAAGGCACAAGGTACGATGGTGATGTAATTGTTTTGTCCCCTATAGAAATATGCCCATGAACAATAAACTGCCGGGATTGCTTAAGGTTGCTTGCAATGTTTTTTCTGCAAACTAGAGTCTGCAATCTCCTTTCCATGGTATTTTTCAATGTTAAAGACAGTACATCTTCTATTTTTTTATCCTTGCCTATTAAGCCTAAAGACGAAAGCTTAGCCAAAAATTGGATTTTTTCTTCCTCAACATGCGGTTTTTTTGAAGCAGTAAGATTTTTTGCATGCCTGGTAAAATTCTTCAAAATTGAATTCATTTTCCATATCTCATATTTCCTGTTTAGCCCATACTCTTTCAATATCTCTTTTTCTGCCAGAATCCTTTCCTTTTGCCATGGATGTGCCGGCTTTGAAAATTTCTTTCTTTGTTTTTTAGGGCTTCCCATTTTGATTTATTTTTTAATCAGTTTTTACATTGAATTTTTGTTTTTATCTTATCACTCACAATTATTTGTTAATTCATTATTTTATTTTTAGCTTAATATCATTATTCATTGAAAAAATTTTATTATTAAATAATCATTGGTTTTGCGTCGCTAACCATTGTTTTTTTATTTTTTGGATTTTTATTAATGAAAATTTTTTATTTTTCAGACTTTCCTGATTTCGGCGCTTCTTTCTTCTTGATCACTCCCAGTGATACTTTTCCCTTGTTTTTCCTGAAGTTTGATTTTGTTCTTTGGCCTCTAACTGGCAGCCCCATGCCATGCCTTACTCCTCTATAAGACCTGATTTTTTTCATCATTTTAATGTCATTTTCTTCTGCAAAAGATAAATTTCCTGTAATGGCATGATAGTCTTTTCCATCCTCATAGTTTTTTCTTCTGTTAAGCATCCAATTAGGCGCATTATACTTCGATGGGTTGTTTAAAATATCATCCAGCTTTTTAATCATCTCGTCATCAAGGTAGCCTACTTTAATTGTTTTATCCACACCAGCAATATTGCACACCATATTAGAAAACATAAAGCCTACTCCTTTGATTTTTTTCAGCGCATTGCCTATAAATTTATTTCCGTCCAAGTCTGTATTTGCAATTCTGACAAAATACTTGAAATTGTCTTTTTCAGCAGCGGCACTAGTTACTACTGGACGGCTTTGGCCTTTGTTTTCCTGAGTTTTTTGTTGTTCTGCCATTTTGCAATATTATAAACAAATATTATCTTAAATTAAATATAAACATAACCGAGAATATAGCACTTTAACTTCATAACCCTAAAAGCGCTCTTATTGAACTCGGGCTGATAAGAATGAGAAAATAAGTTTTATTTATAAAGCTTTAGGTTGATTTGAACAAAAATGGTATTTTACGATTGCGATTGTTACAGCCCATCCAATATTATCTCACTAATAGATGCACCGCATAAATTGCATTTTTTCAATTCTTCAATATCTCTTTTTAGAGAAAGCCCACAAAATAAATCTTTAATCGCTAAAACAGAACTATCCATAATCAAAATATCTTTGTAGTATAGACAATTTAGGTCGATACCACATTTGGGGCATTTATTATCCATTTTTAAAACTCTTTTACAATAACTTCCCTTACTATACCCGCTCAATAAAACAAGAATTTAAAATATACGCTTAGTAATTCACCAGAATCTCCACATCTTTCCCAAAAATATTCTTCAAATCCTCAAATATCTGCTCTTTAATAAAAACTTTTGGAGGTATTTCAACCTTAGTTAATACTTTCTCAAGCTCTTCCAAAGAACTCTTTTCTACAGTGCCTAAGCTCCCATCTTCTTTTATCTTTGCCTTGCTTATCTCCTTCTCCTCGTGGTCAATGTCGTGTATTATGAAAGCTGTATCACCCAGCAAAATAACTTCCCCATACCTATCGCCGTGCTTCACCCTTATCTTTGTTCTTTCTATCTCCCTTCCTCTCTTCCTCTGCAAATATTCAACTAAGAATTTTATAAGCTCATTAGAGTCTTTTTTTACCTTTTCCACTTCCACCTTTGTCAGCTTTTTGTCATCATAGTCTCTCTTTGCCTTTATTATCTCGTTTAAAATCCGTAAAAACTTTGCCGGTATTTTTCCCTGGCTTATTAGCTCATCCTCAAATAACTTAACAACTTCTTCATCTTCTGCCTTTTCTATGCCTTCCATCTTTAGTACATCTCTGATTATAGTGACTATGGTTTCGTAAATCTTTACCATATCACCCTCTTCTTTTATCCTTTCTATCTGTGTAAACAGCCTTTTTACTCTTTTGAGGTATTTATCGCTTTCATTTAACAGCTCATCGATTTCCTTCCCAGTTATCTCTTTCTTCTCTCCATGCTCAATTGCCTTTCTTACTTCTATAACCTTTTCCAGTGTTTTTACAAACTTGTCTTCCAGTAGTTTCTCTTTTTGCACAAAAATTTCCCTCATTAAAGCAGCAGTTTCTTTTGGAGCAGGTGGAGAAACGCCATATAGCATCAAAGCAGCTTGGCTTGGAGTTAAAATTGCATAATAAATGTCTTCCATGCCGATATCCTTTAGCTTTAACTCAACCCTTTTTAGCATTTGCTCCCCAGAGCCCATGAACATGTCAATAGCCTCTGCGCTTGGCTTTATCTTTCCCATCTTAAGCAGCTGCTTCCAAGGCATAAATATGCTTCGATCATAGAAAGGCACGCCATCTCTAAGCAGGGTAAATATTATTGGATTGGCTTCTCTTAAGCTGTCCCAAAAATCTGTTAAAATATAAACCTGGATATTCAGCTTATTTTTTATTCCTGTTAGTTCTCCTGCTTCAATTCCCATGCCAATAATTATAGCCCTTAGCTTGTCTTTTAGCTCTGCCCTTGTCATCTTTTTGACATCCGTGTCATCAATAACTATCCAGACATCAATATCGGATGTGGGGGTTGCCCTTCCCTGCACCAAGCTTCCGGCAAGAACATAGCTTACAATATATTTTTCAAACTTCTTAAGAACCATAGTCTTATGGACTTCTGCTATCTTAATCGCTGCTAACATTCCCTTGTCAAAAATTGGCGCTGATAAAGCTATTAATTGCAGCAATTCGTATTTGGCATCATAACAATTTTGCCAAAGTTCGGATAAAATTACAGCTTGGGGCACCAGGTTCTTATCAATCTCCTGCGCAATGCTGTTTACTATCGCAGTTAATTTATCTTTTAGCTCGTATTTTGACATCTTTCTGCTGTCAGAATCATCTACAAGAACAAGAACATTTATTTTATCATTATCGCTTTTATCTGCTGCTTGCTTTTGATCTTCTGGCTTTTGGGGAGGCAATAAGGCAATCCCGACAATATACTTATCAAATTTTTCTAAGACCTTTTTCTGAAATTTTTCTAGTTTTGTCTTTATTGTTTTTAATTTCTCCTGCACATCTTTAGGCAGCTTGTCGAGCGCTTTTTCCTGTGCAATTGGAGTTTCTTTTATTTCCACTTCTTCTGCAGGGTTTTTCTTATCCTGCTTATTATTTTTTTTAGCCATTATGCAAAACTCCGTAGTGTGTGCGTAAAAATGTAATTTTTACTGTATATAAAGGTTTTGATATCCCTAATCCCAAAATCAGCAGCAAAACAATAGGTGGCGTAGAAATCCTATGAGAAAGCGTTTAGCCTTTACATAAGCATTGTGGGCAATGATTCTAAATCTTGTTTGCTGCCGCTGACCAGCGGCACTGGTTGCAGAGATATGTTCCCCCAACACTTTCTTCAGAACAAAGATTATTGACTCAATCTTATTTCTGTGGTTCTTTCTTGGTCTTCCTTTTTTTCTTCTTGCTTTCGCCTTTGCCTTTTTCCTGTTTGCTCCCCTAGTCCTTCTCACTGGCACTTCTTTATTCTTCAGCTTGATGTAGTCTTCTGCCCCTATAACTTCATTATTGTATTCGTGGTTATATTCTGCATCGTAACCCTTATCCGCATCGTTGCTAATAATTTGATTGAATAATTCTTTTGCTTTTTCAATGGTCGGAATCATCATCCTATTGTCTGATTTCTTGCCCCTCAGAAGTTTTGTAGACAATATCATTCTTCCATCCAGATCTGCAAAAATGCTAGTATACTGATGCTTTTTTCTTCGGCGTTTCTTTGGCCTTCCAGGTTTTCTCTTCTTTGCTTTTCTAAAATGCTCAAGCCTTTGCTCGTAATAGTAAGTAGAATGTTGTAAGCTTAGCCCTGTGCTGTCAATGCCTGTCCTGAACTTAGCTCTTCTGGCAAAACCAAGGAAGATTGACTCAACGAGTGTGCCTTTCAGCCGCTGGCTTACTTTGTGCAGCGTTGTGAAATGAGGTATATTTTCAAGACCCAGAAAAACCAATAATAGATTGTAATCAGGCAGAAGCTCGCATAATTGCCTAAATCCAATTCCTTTATGATATTCTCTCAGTGCAAGTAAAACTATGTGTTGATGAAGCGTATATATCTTTTTGCTGAACTTGCTTCCATACAGACGAATATGCCTTATCTTTAGGGCTTTTATTATGCTTTTAGCAAATCTTATTAAGAAAGTTTCTTTTTTCTTTTTCATGGTTGGGTTACTCCAACCACCCCTCATAGAGCCTTACGGCTCTTTGAAGGATTTAAATTTTAGGATTTCTACGCCACCTGATCAACAAAAGATTTAAATACGACAAACCATTTTTTATGCAAAAAGAGGTTCTTATATATTTTATAAATTGTTAAATCAAAAATGGCAGGTAATACAGGAGAAACTAACGAAGTAGCTTTAGTTCCATCTGAGCGCTCTTTGGAAGTACGTGTTGGAGATAAAGCAGTAGAAAAATTAAGAACCGACTTAGAACTAAAACATCCAGAGTTAGAGGCTCTTTTTTTTGTCCCACAAGACTTTGCTGTATTTTATGGGGTGAAAGCAACCTTAGAAGAAATTAATGATTCAGTAACAAAAGAAAAATATGAGGCTTTTTTAACCGAAAGGCTTGTACAGTATCTTAACAAATCTGCTGAATTGCGTCAAAGAAAAGGTCTTTTCGCAAAGCTGCGTGGAGAAGACAAGCATCTTTATGTAGACAAAACTAAGTTAACCGACAGAGCATTAGGAAACTTAAGTGAACAAGCCTATAAGGATGTTTTTTCAGAACAATTAAAACGTGTTGGTGAAATTAGAAGTACATTTGATTTTAGACAATATTCCGATGGAAAATCTTGGCATTTCACAACACACATACAAGAAAAATTAGAAGGACTAATTAAAGAAACCACTTCTTTTATAAGGAATTTCTCAATAGTGCCTGTTAATGAATCAACAGAGCGCACTGCTTGGGAATCTATTATTCCTGTTGATGAAATAACAAAGGTTTTAGGAGGTTTATTATATGAAAGTAAAAGAGTAAAACCTTTTGAGGCTTCTGGTAAAATTTTTTCACAATCTCACTCAGAAAATGCAATGCCGCAATATACTTTATTAGAACCTCAATACGGTGTTGTTCTATCTGATAAATTATTTATGCCATTTGAAGACTTTAACAAGGATTTGAAACAATTAATTGACAGACTTGTCCCATTTGTAAAAAAAGAAGCACAGCTTCCTCCAGATTTACAGGTTAATTTAGCATTGCTTAATTATTTTGTAAATGGACTGTATAATGAAAATGGTAATCTACTTTCTGCCTCTTATGTTACAGGCATAAATATGGCACTAAGAGGCATTAACAAACATTTAGAAGATGTTTTTTCATCTATTAGGGGGTTTGAATTAAAGGATATAATGTATTATCCATCTCACATTAGGGATTTGATTCAACCAAATACAAACTTTGAATTAATAGAACTTAAACGTTATGAAAAATATGCCGCAAGAAAACCCGTAAATTAGGTATTAAGAAACAGCCTTTAAAACCAATTCAAACTCCTCTTCTGGGGTTCCAGAGCCGTCAGCATCAGCAAGAATTCTTTTATTTCTATAATAATCTATCAAAGGCTCTGTCTCTTTCCTGTAAACTTTTAGCCTTTCTTTTATAGCTTTGGGCTTATCATCTGCTCTCTGGTACAACTCGCTGCCACACTTGTCGCAAATACCTTCCTTTTTTGGCTTTATATAAACAAGATGATAAATAAAGCCGCATTTTTTGCATACTTTTCTTTTGCTTAACCTATCTATAATAATTTCATCGCTTGCCTGTATATTAACAACCTTGTCAATTTTTATTTCTTTGCCAATCTCTTCTGCTTGGGTTATTGTTCTTGGAAACCCGTCAAGAATAAATCCATTTTTGCAGTCACTTTTTTTTAGCCTTTCCTCAATCATCCTAATAACTACTTTATCAGGAACTAAAAGTCCTTTGTCCATATATGGTTTTGCCTCTAAGCCAAGCTTTGTTTTCTGCGCAATATCTTCCCTCAGCATATCTCCTGTGGCTATGTGAGGTATGTCTAATTTTTTGCTTAATTTTGCCGCAACAGTCCCTTTTCCTATCCCAGGCGGGCCTAACAATACAATATTCATTTTCTCAACCTAGCCAAAGTAGCCTAAATCTTCTTCTATTGTGCTTTCTTTTTCCCAAGACTCTCTCATTTTCCCCATATAAGCAATTAACTCTTTTTTCATGTTTAGCCATCCATTAAAGAAATCATTCAAAAAGTCAGCTTCCTTTTTCTCATCAGCGCTAAGCACTATTGCTGCTATGTCCCGATTAGCTTTCATTAGTTTTTTAAAAAGCTTGTACATGCCATCCTTTTCATCATCCGAAAAAAATCTTACCTCATACATACTGCTCAGAGAAGATCCATCAGGATGGACTAAATTTCCAATTGCATCACTATAAATTTCCAGCTTTTCTGCTATTTTCCTTAATGTATTCCTAATGAGAAATCTTTCGTTTTCTAAACTGCTTATCTCAAATTCTTTGTCTATTTCCTCAAATTTCGGCAGCTTATATTTCTTGCAAAGCTTATTGTACTCTTCTTCTATATTCTTTTCCATTTTAAATTGGTATGCAACAGGGGTATTTATGTTTTGTGTATTATTTTCCCAATGTTAAAACAACAACCTTACCAATATCATCAACTAAAATACTATGCTCTGCTTGGCTTACTAAACCTTTACCTTTGTCTGCCAGTGGAGCATAAGAATGCAGCATGCCAAGCTGTTCCATCTCTCTAAGCGCAAACTTTGCCTTAACTCCAAATTTCCTTGTCAACCAGCGTGTTGTAAATGGCAATCCATTATATGTTTCAATTTCTTTCAAAACCTGCCTTGTTATTGGAGTTCTCACTGGCTTTTTAATTCCTAAACTAAAAACTGTTGCAATGCCGGAATCCTGCACAATACCAGCACCAGTGCTTGCAAATGGTTCAACTGCAAATACCATGCCATTATCAATCTTTGTATTGTCTTTATTATCAAAATTTGGAATGCTTGGTTTTGTATGCTGCTCATACACCCCAAGGCCATGGCCAGATAAATTTCTTATAGGAGCAAAGCCATATCTTTGTATTGTATCTTGTATAATTTTTCCTATTTCACCTAATGTGACACCAACTTTTACTGTTTTTATTGCATTTTCCAAAGCCTCTCTTGAAGCTTTTACTAAGTCCCCATGTTTTCCAGACAAATCAACTGTAACTGCTGTGTCGCCAATGAATCCGTCAAGCTGTACCCCAACATCTAAGCAAACAACTTGATCAGAAAAAATTGTTTTATCGTCTTCATCCGGACAATAATGCGCAGCTATATGATTACAAGAAATTTGAGCAGGAAAAGCTGGTTTTGCGCCCAAATCAGAAATCTTTGCCTCTATCTTATCAAGAACTTCCAGCAAAGAAGCATCCTTTTTAATCAAACCTTTTCCATACTCCAAAACTTGAGCAGCTATTTTGCCTGCGTTCTTTAGTTTTTCAATTTCTTCTTGGTCCATAGAAATAGGAGTCTAAACTTTGTTTATAAATTTTTGTTGTTTCAATACAAAATCCCAACCACAATACCCTCAACTTGAGAAAACCTTACCTCATTAGGATCTTCTTTCCAGTAATTATCCCCTTTAGTTACAAAATAAACTCCGTTTTCATCATTTCCAATTTTAATAACCCTATGCACAAAAGCATAATCATAGCCTTCAACATCATAAGCAATTATATCTCCAACCTTTATTTCATTTGCATTTTTTGGTGTTATCTCAATTGTTGTTGTGCCTTCGTCTATTAAAGGGTCCATTGAATTGCTGTCAATAAATTTTCTCCATTTAGCATTACTAATACCTATTCTAACATTATTGCTAAAGACATCTATATCAGAATCCTTAATTCTGTCTGCTGGGCTTTCCCTTTCTTCCCCGGTTAATTTTTTTTCCTCAACAATTATCGTTGGTTCAGTGCAGCCTATTTTAACATATTCAGGTACAAAAACCTTTTCCTTTATAGTATAGCCTGTCATTATTGGAGCTTCATATGTTTTGCCATTGCACTGCACATAGGTACTTTCTTTACAAGTTAAATTTCCAAAATTATCAACACAAACCTCTTCTGTATAAGTACTTAAATCATCACCAATTGATAGCTTTTCATCAGAAAAATCATTATTTTTTATATGATTGGCATTAGCAAAAACTGCTATTGCTGCAGCTATAACAAGCACTAATGCCACCCCCAACTTAAGCAACTTCATAGCAATATAGTGAGAAATAGCTATTTATAAACCTTTCTATTTTGTTGTTACTTTAAAATAGTAAAATATGAGCCTGCGAGGATTTGAACCCCGATTTCCTGGTCCGAAGCCAAGCGTGCTGTCCAGGTTACACCACAGGCCCATAAAACACCAATTAATTATTTTGATTTATAAACATTCCTCTAAAATCAATTATAAAAACTTAGAATTGCACTAATACTAAATTAATCAATCAAAGAAAGCAAAAATGAGGTATTCTCTTCAGCCTTTAAAGAATGCCTTGCATTTTTTTCTAATTTGATAAATACTCCAGGCAGCATCTTGACGTCTTCTCCTTTAAGATTAAAAATACCATTACCCTCAATTACATAAATAAATCCTTGTTTTGTTGTTGTATGTTCTGAAATATCTGTTTTTTTAGACATGCAAAATAAGGTTATATTAGCTTTATCGGTTTTAACAACAACTTTGCTCAAAATTCCTCCATCCGAATATTCAATAAGCTCTATTAAATTTAAGAAATTTTTATCCATTTCTACCTTCAAATTCTTTTGCAACACCAAGGTACATTTCTTTTGTTCCTTTGCTGAATTTTTTATGCTCTGCTTGTTTAAATTTATCCAGCATTGATTTTTGAACTTGCTGGTTTAATGCTTCATCAGCCATTGGGTATAATATGTTATCTTCTTTATAAATATGTTCTTGAAGCAGCTGTGCGTATCCTCTTGCATTTTCTATAACTTTATTTTTGTCGTTTTCATTCAACCCTTTTTCAATGCCTTTTACAAAATTTCTTCCCAAATCATGCTCGTGCAGCATCTGTTGTACTGGATTGCAATGTACACATCCTTTTTCTGCACATTTATTAAATTCTTTGAATAGAATGTCTTCTTCTTTAGCATGATGGAACTTATCAGCATAGTTTCGTATAAAATCTATTGCCCTTTTAAAAAAAGCTTTATCTAACTCTTTTTCTGATTCAAGATCACTGCATTCTTTAATCAATGCGTTAATTACTTTCAATATATTTTGATGTTCGTCTGAGAGTATTTTTGTCGGACTTTCCATAAGAATCATTTGAGTGGTATTTATACATTTTATTTAAATGTTTTGTTATAGCAAATGACACAAATTTTTATACGCTAAAAAATTCTTTCGGAATTTTTGGCGTGCTCAAAAATCCTTGATTTTTGACACATAGATATGTCATTTGCTTAGTTTGCGTTAGCAAACCTTGAAAATCTCTTTGAGATTTTCATTGTCCCAGAGGGATGCAAAAAAACATAAAATGTTTTTTTCGTATTACGAACTGGCAACTATTTGTATAAAAACTATTGTCCGTGAGTATAGTTTAATTTTCAATATATTTATAACCCCTTTCATTTTAACTATTCTCATGAATTACAGCCAAGTCCTTGAAGAGCTTTTCAGCCTGGAAAATGTAAAGTTTATACAAACCCTCATAAATCAAAAAATTTTATTAAAACAGCTAGGAAACCCAGAAAAAAAATTAAGATGCATACATGTCACAGGAACTAATGGAAAAGGCTCTGTGTGCGCAATGCTCTCTTCTATTTTAGCAAGTGCTGGCTACAAAGTTGGAATGTACACAAGCCCCCATCTAAAAAAATTTAATGAAAGAATAAGAATCAATGATAAATTAATAACCGATAAAGAAATTGTAAAGCTTTATTTGAAGGTTAAGCCCCATGTAACAAACCAGACCTTTTTTGAAATAACAACCTCAATGGCTTTTCTTTATTTTAAGGAAAAAAAAGCTGATTTTGTCGTTCTGGAAGTAGGGCTGGGCGGAAGATTAGACTCAACCAATGTCATAAAGCCATTAATCTCCATAATAACCAATGTCGGGATTGAGCATACAGAATATTTAGGCAATACCTTGGAAGAGATAGCTTATGAAAAATCCGGTATTATTAAAGAAGGAATTCCAGTGGTAACAGCAGCGGATGGACCGGCTTTAGCTACAATAAAAAAAATATCCAACGAAAAAAAGTCGCCATTAACGATTGTAAACAAAAATAAAATAAAAATAATAAAGGGCAATTTTAATAATAAAAAAAATAAAAATACCTTCCTTAAAAATAATTGGAGTTTTGATTATGGTGGCTATGAAAATATGGGGTTAGGGCTGATGGGAAAATTCCAGGTGTATAATGCAGCAATAGCTATTGAAGCAGTAAAAACACTGAAAAATAATTATAATATTAAAATTAGTAAAAAAAACGTAATTAACGGATTAAAAAATGCAAAATGGGCAGGAAGGCTCCAGTTTTCGGAAAAAAATGTGCTTATAGATTGCGCCCACAACCCGCATGGGTTTAAGGTCCTTGCCGAAGAATTAAAAAATTTTAAGTATAGGCAACTAATAGCAGTTATGGGATTTTCTAAAGATAAGGATATAAATTCAATAGCAGGGATAATCAATCCTTTATCGGATAAAATAATATTGACAAAATCACGCAGTGAAAAGGCTGCAGATCCTGAAATAATAAAAAAATATTTTAGCAAAAACCCTATAATAATAAACAGCACAAAAGATGCATTAAATTACGCAAAAAAGATTGCAGAAAAAAATGATTTAATCTTAGTTACTGGCTCAATTTATATGGTCGGAGAAATTATTTAATCCTGACACTCTCCAAATTCCTTGGAGCAACAGTTTCTATGCGGAAATTCTTATGCAAAGAGCTTGCTAAGTCAAGGCATCTTGAGCTTTCGCCATGGTTGATAATAATCTTTTTAGGTCGAGGCTCGCATTTAGAAACAAAGCTCAATAATTGGGTTCTGCTGCTGTGCCCGGAAAAGCCTTCTACAGTATGCACTTCCAGCTTAATCTGCACAACTTCATGATTATTGCCGCTGTTTATTGTATATTCCCGCTCTCCTCTTTGTATCCTTCTTCCCAAGCTTCCTTCACCTTGGTAATTAACAAATATCATAGAATTTTTTGGATTGTCAGCAAGGTGCCTTAAATACTCAACTGAAGGGCCACCTACCAGCATGCCAGAAGTTGCCAAAATTACACATGGCCCAGTTTCCTCAATAATCTGCATTCTTTCCTCTTGGCTTCCTACTCTTTTGAATATGTCAGATAAAAATGGATTCTGGTCTTTGTGGAATATTAACTTTCTTATTGAATTGTTTAAGTACTCAGGATATGCAGTATGGATAGCAGTCACATCCCATATTAAGCCATCAATAAATACAGGTATCTTGTCAAGGCTGCCAGTTCTTACCATATCTTCTATTAGAACCATGATTTCCTGGCTTCTGCCAACTCCCAAAGTAGGCACTAAAACTTTTCCTCCGCGTTTTATTGTTTCCTGAACAATCTGTTTGAATTCAATGTCACTTTTTTGCCTTTCTGGTGTGAGGTTTTCTTTTCCGCCATAAGTGGATTCCAAAAGCAGTGTTTCTAGTCTTGGGAATATTGTCACAGCAGGATCCAAAAGCATCGTCCTTCCATATTTCTGGTCACCGGAATATAGAATGTTATGCAGTCCATTGCCTACATGCAGATGCACCATAGCGCTTCCCAAAATATGCCCTGCATTGTATAAAGTGATTCTTACATCAGGAGTTACATCAGTAACCTCATCATATTCTAATGTGATGGTATGTTTTACCATTTCCTTTATGTCATCTGTGCTAAAAACTGGATTTTTGCCATCTGATTTTTGTATTTTTACATAATCCAAAAGCATTAAAGACATGACATCTCTTGTTGGCTCTGTATTATGCAAACAAATTGGAGCTTCTCCACCCACAAAATTTTCATCTTCTTCAACTGAAAAGTCATAAACATACCCGTTAGTTGGCTCGCATAAATTAATATCAGTGACTTCTAAAAATGATAAATCAGAATTTGCCAGTTTATAAAGAGAATTTTGAATTAATAATTGGCCGTTTTGGGAGCTTTCTAAAATTTCTATATATTGTTTATTCAATAGATTAAACAACCTTTGCTTAGTTACATGTGACCTGCCTTTAAGCCTGTGATAATACCAATACATTCCAAAGTTTGATTCAGTTAAAGGCAGCAGCTCACAGGAATTTTTGGTCAATTCAGGATTATGATTGTTATAATCAGATAAATTTATTGTAATGCTATAAACCCTCGCCTTTGTTTTAGCAGTAGGCACTATTCTGTCAAATAATGTATAAGTAAAGCCTAATTGGGTGCATATATACGACAAATCTGATATTAATGCCTTACTAACACTATTGGCTGTCACAGTTTTATTTTTAACATTTAGGTACCCGTCCCCTGCCATATACGCTTTTAAGTATTCAAGTTTTAGTTCTCTGTTGGCATTAAAAACAATATTCGGGACGTGCTTGCTATTAGCTTTGGTATAACCACTAAAAAATACATTTGCAAACCATCCCCTAATCTTCTTTGAATTGAAGGTAACTCTTAACCTCGTAGCTTGATTTATTGAGACTTTACAGTTTACATTAAAAACTTTTTTTACGCATCTGCAGAAATCATCAACATACGGCTTGTCCTTAAGGCCAAACGTTAATCTCACAGATCTGTTTTCTAAATGGCCTTCGGCAGTAAAATACCCTAGTATCCTCATTAATTCAGGAGAAGGCCCAATGCCTTCAGGCATTTTCATTGGTAATCCAACATCAGGCATTCTGTGAGGTGAGACTAGGTAATCTCCAACACACAATTGTTCAACTTTTATTGTTTTTATTGTCCCGTCTTTTAACACAAATATGCTATGAGAGCCAGTGACTTTAACTTTTCTTCCAGTTTTAACTTTTATTTCATACAGTTTATCCGTTACTTTATGCCTGATTACTTTTTTTACCTTTTTGAAATTAATCTTGTAGTCTTTTTGTGAGAATGCAGGAACTTTGATGTCTTTTTCTACTGAAGCGCAAATATATTCATTATCTTCGCCATTTTCAATGTTTTTGCTGGATCTTATTAATCTATCAATTACGGCTCCAATTCTATCTTTCTTTATATTTCCATTTTCACTAAATATAACTGGTTCATTATAATCCACACTACAATAAACGGGGCCTGTGTAGCCCATCTTGAATAAATAAGGCACAAAACCGCTATGATCAATATGGGCATGTGTTACAATTACAGCGTCTAAGTCATCTATGTGAAATTCCGGAGCCTCTAAGTAAGGGTATGGCTGTTGCTCAGAAGCAACATCAACTCCGCAATCCAGCAAAACCCTGCTTTCTGGAGTTTGCAGGAATAGGCAGCTTCTTCCCACTTGTCTTGCGCTTCCAAGATAGCTTATTCTTATCCATTCCTCCTTTTTTTCCCTCATCCAGCCATCATAAATCCTATGGCCTACTTTATCCAGGAACTTTCTTCTATAATCGCTATTCTGATACAAAACAGCCCTAATGGTTTCTATTAATTTTGACCTCAAGGCAGGTTTTCTATTTATTAGCGGAACCCACAAGGTCTTGCTTCTTATGTCTCTTAGAATTGCGCCCTGCTTTCCTATAGCCAATCCAGGCTTCTCAGCTTCTATTATAACTCTGCTTCTTTGAGGATCAAAAATTACCTGGTCAACACCAGCTTCTTCTGGGATTATTTTCCTTATCTCTTTTTCAGCATCTTCCATGCCCATTGTTATGCTGGGGTCAGGCCTTAATTCCACCCTTTTCTTTATATTGTCAACTATCTTTTTGATAATGCCATTATTATTTAGGAAGAAATCCTTGTCTTTTGTGTACAGCACAATATTTGCTGCCTCAAAATTTGCCTCGCTTATCTTGTCAGCAGGCAAGTCTTTCATGATTTCTTTGATTATTTCTGCCATTTATACTCCATTAGAATTTTTTTAAATTTGTTAAGTCGTTATTTTATTTTCAACTAACATTATTGTTATTATTATTCTGAAAAAATTATTAACCAAACAATTACTCTTGTAGCTTTGAACTTTTATTGTTTTTTTAGAATACCTTAAATCTCAATTTTTGTATCAATTTCCTTTGAAAAAACCTTTTTTATTCCGTCTTTGGTTATCGTGACAATATCTATCCCATTGCCGGATGCTATATCCCTTTGGACAGCAGCATTTACTGATTTTGCAGCTAGTTTAATCCCTTCATCTATGCTCATATTTTTCTTGTACAATGTTTCTAATACCCCAAAGACCATTACGCTTCCAGAGCCAGAAGATATGTAATCATCAACTTCCACTATGCTTCCATCAGGGCTTAAATCATAAACATGGAATCCAGATTCATCTTTTCCGCCAACTATAAAATGGGATATACCTGGAATCATGCTTAGTTTTCTTATATTGTTGTAAACTAACATAGCTAAAAGATTTGCAGCTTCTTTGACACTGCTTTCCCTGTCAGTCCTTATCTGCTTTAATTTTAATTCTGCTTTAATATATTTTGCCAATAACTGCACATCAGATACTGTTCCTGCAACAGTTACAGCTATGTTATCAGTTATATTGATTATCTTGTCAAATTTTTTATATGAAATTAAATAGCCGGATGTAGCTCTTTTATCAGCTGCTAAAACAATCCCGTCTTTGCATAGCAAAGCTACAGTTGTTGTGCCTGTTTTCATTAAATCCTTATCTTCCACCATTTTAATCTAAGAACTCTTATGTTATTGGTTATACCTATGTTGTATTTAAATGTTACGATTTTAAAAAGGCTTTGCACATAAATTAAAATTATTTATTTTGCTTTAAATCAATATATATTGGATGATAAAATGATACTGTTGTGTCTCCTGGCTCAGATTTTATTCCAACCTGACCTCTTAAAACTTTAGCTGCTAAACCAACAAAATATAATCCAAATCCACTGCTTTTTCTTTCTGGAATTGTTGTAAAGTATTCTCTTAAATCTTTTCCACTAGGGAAACCTCTTCCATTATCATGAACATGAAACCCAACAAAATCTGTATAATCTAATGAACCTTCAGGAGAATACACTATATCTTGCAAAGTGTTATGCTCTTTTACAGACACCTCAACTTTTTTTGCTCCTATATCGAAAGCGTTTTTTGATAAATTATATAGGACACAGTGGACTAAATTTGTGTCTGATAAAACTTTTTCATGGGAGATATCTTTTGAAAATGCCATTTTACCTTTAAAAAGAGCTTTTATTCTATTAAATTCATCTTGAAGACTAAAATCATCAAAATAATCTGTACTTGAATTAGGATGCAAAGAATATTCATCAAGTAGGATAAGTGAGCCAATAGTCTCATTAATCATCCCAATATGTTGTACCAAATATGGTGTGTTTTTGGTCTTGCTACAATCATTATGCATTTGAGCAATAA
>Ga0209211_10005152_pt1 | contig 19790 bp, 18 predicted proteins | sample RifGroA2_FD_183992 | JGI IMG/M metagenome (GOLD analysis project Ga0209211, IMG submission 183992) | Groundwater microbial communities from Rifle, Colorado, USA - Groundwater A2 (SPAdes) (version 2) | ecosystem: Environmental > Aquatic > Deep subsurface > Groundwater | place: Rifle, Colorado...
GATCGCGCATAGTCGCCCCTCGCGCGGGGGCGTGGATTGAAACTATGCCATCGGTGGACCCGAGCATGAGCATTGGTCGCCCCTCGCGCGGGGGCGTGGATTGAAACCACAGCATCAGGCCCGTACCAGTATCTACGGCGTCGCCCCTCGCGCGGGGGCGTGGATTGAAACACGTTCATCAGTATACCCTCCATGCTTCCCCCCGTCGCCCCTCGCGCGGGGGCGTGGATTGAAACCTCCGGGGGCGTTGGCTGGCATATCTCGCCGGGTCGCCCCTCGCGCGGGGGCGTGGATTGAAACCCCTTGGGGTTGCGGACCAACGACACGGCGCGTGTCGCCCCTCGCGCGGGGGCGTGGATTGAAACTCAAGGGCTGCGTCGTCAGCAACACCAGCGCGACGTCGCCCCTCGCGCGGGGGCGTGGATTGAAACTCCGATATGCTGAAGGCGGCTCCTACGCCTCCGTGTCGCCCCTCGCGCGGGGGCGTGGATTGAAACCCGGCAAGGTACGGGTTTATATATTATCGTCAGGTCGCCCCTCGCGCGGGGGCGTGGATTGAAACGTCATCCCCCCTCCCCAATCCCCAACTCATCCATGTCGCCCCTCGCGCGGGGGCGTGGATTGAAACCTGGCCATCCAGGTGATCCAGGCCGCTGACCGAGTCGCCCCTCGCGCGGGGGCGTGGATTGAAGACAGATGTCGTTGGAAAATGTGGTGAGGGATGTTATGTCGCCCCTCCAGCCGTGGCCTGGATCGGGGCTGTGGTCGCCCCCAGTCCCCCCGGACTGTGCCCGGGCACAGTCGTCCAGAAGGTTCGGGCGAGTGCAGTGAGTCCAACGCTTCTTTACATTTGGAAAGCCGTCATACCGGCGAAAGCCGGTAGCCAGCGTGTGGAACGGACTCAAAAATCCTGTTCTGGCGCCTGGACCCCGGCTTTCGCCGGGGTGACGTCTGGCGCCTGGACCCCGGCTTTCGCCGGGGTGACGTCTGGCGCCTGGACCCCGGCCTTCGCCGGGGTGACGAATGTGATTGGACTTATGACTCACTACACTGGGGGGTGCCGGCTCGTCCATTTTATCTAGCGGGGGGCCCCCCCGGACTGTGCCCGGGCACAGTCGCCTGGAATTGAGATGGATGAGAGGCGGGCCTGTTACACTACGAGGGAGAGGGGGGAGAGGAGGCTCTATGGGGATCTCGAAGGGCGTGCTGCCGGTCGCGTTGGGTTCGCTGGTCGGGTTGGCCGGCTCGGCGGGCGCCAGGGAGCCTCTGGTGGCCGGCAACATGGCGCCGGATTTCTCGGCTCCTGCCAGCGACGGGACGACTTTTCGCCTGAGTGAGCATCTGGGGAAAGGCCCCATCGTGCTCTATTTCTACCCCAAGGACGACACCCCGGGCTGCACCAAGGAGGCGTGCTCCCTGCGCGATTCCTTCACCGCGTTCCGGAACGTGAAGGCGGAGATCTTCGGGGTGAGCTACGATTCGGTGGAGAGCCACCGGCGCTTCATCGCCAAGCATCGCCTGCCCTTCGTCCTGCTCTCGGACCAGGACCGGGCGGTCGCCCGGGCTTATGGGGCCGAAGGATTGTTCGTCGCCAAGCGGATGAGCTATGTGATCGGCGCGAACGGCCGCATCCTGTACGTCAATCCGGCGGTGGACCCGTCCAAGCACGATCAGGAGCTGTTGAAGGTCCTCGGAGCGGGGAAGTAGCGGCCTACGAGTGCGCGGCGTTCTCTTGGAGGGTCCCCTGTGACTCCCTAGAGTTATTGCCCCTATGTTTACCCCTATTTGGAGACATTACCCCTTTTCTTCCAAACGGCTCCCGGACCCTTTCCACTGGGAGCAATGAGCCCCTCCTTCTGGAGTTTCCGCAAGACCACCCGCACCATTGCCGGACTCACGCCGGGGCAAGCCTTGCGCAGCTCACGCATGCTGAATCGATCGGGCAGCCGCGCCACTGCATGCCGCACGGCGCCGCCCTTCGCCCCGCGAGTCGCCGCGAGGTCGCCCACCCTAACCTCGAACTCCTTGTAGGCCGCGATCACCGTACCCAGCAAATAGCTCCACCAAGGCCGCAGGTCATGCTTGGCCTCGTGCCAGCCTTGCGAACTCTTGAGGAGCGCGTCCCAATAGGTTTCCTTGCTCTGCTCGACGATCCTCTCCAAGCTGATGTAGCGTCCGACCTCATAGTCGGCTTGATAAAGGAGCAGCAATGTCAAGAGCCGCCCGAGGCGGCCGTTCCCATCGGGAAAGGGATGGACGGACTCGAAGTCAAGGATGTAGGAGCTGATCGCGAGCAATGGCTCCGCCTGCCGCTGCTCCATCGTTTCATGATAGAGAGTGCAAAGCTTCTCCATGTACTCCGGCGTCGCCACCGCCGAGACCGGCCGGAAGCGGATGAACTTTCGGCCGTCAGGACTCGTCTCCCAGATCGCGTTGTCCTTCTCCTTCCAGCTTCCCCCCTGGTGAGGCGTATGGGCATATAGCTTGCGGTGGAAATCCAAGATGAGCTTGGGCGAAAGGTTCAGGCGCTTGGCGTTGGTGTGGATCTCGCCCAAGACATCCCGGTAGCCGGCGATCTCTTCCTCGGAGCGGTCTTTGGGCTTGATCTTCTTGGCGACCAGAGGCTCCAAGCGCTCGACCTCCATGGTGACCCCTTCGATGCGGTTGGAGGATTCAACACTCTCGACCATGGCGCCTTTCTTGAGGGTCTCCAGGACCTGGGGCGACTGCTCGCGGTAGAGGTCCTGCCGGCCTTTGAATTCACCCAGTGTCCGCACCATGGCCAGGAGGTTGTGGGAGATGGTCTGGTCCAGCAGATAGCCATGTTCGAAGGATCTCATAGTCTCATCGCTCAGTCTAACTCATAAGCTCTTCTCCCGGCAACGCCATGAGTACATCTGGATTCGTCACCCCGGCGAAAGCCGGGGTCCAGGCAGCAAACAGGTTTCCTTGACTCCGCTGCGCTGGATACCGGCTTTCGCCGGTATGACGGCTCTTCAAATGTCCGCTGGTGGGGCGGCCGGGACCGCAGTCAGGCGTGGTAGGTGTGCCCGGGCACAGTCGTCCGGGACTTGCGTTCTACCAGTGCGCGGCGCTCTTTTGGAGGCGGCGGGCCGGGGCTCCGGTCACCGCGCCGAAGCGCATGGATAGGGAGATGCGCTGGGAATTCCCCAGCTCTCCCGCCGGGGTGAAGGAATAGTCCAACTGGGCCCTGCCCAGGCGCAGTCCCAGACCCGCGCCCAGGCCCCGCAAGGAGGACCCCACGCCCGCGGAATCGCCTTTCACCGACGCGAGCCCGGAGCCGTAGCCGGCGCGGAGGGTCAGCGCGGAGACCATGGTGTATTCCAGGCCCACGCCGAAGGTGGATTTCGCGGCATTGGGGCGGTGGCGCGCGTCCACGGCGACCAGCACGCCGGGGAACAGCCGGAGCCCCGCCCCGACGGAGAGGGTGAGCGGCAGGTCTTCGCGGCGGTCGAGGAAGCGCATGCCCGGGCCCACGTTGAGCGCGGAGACTCCCAGAGAGAGGGGGAGGGGGCCGCCGCGGAAGGAGTGCAGGAACCCGACGTCGACCGCGCCGGTCCGGGCCCGCACGTCGGCGATCGCGCTCTCCAGGTACTTGCCGGAGATCCCCAACATGGGCCCCGAGACCCCGATCCGCCGGCTGAAGGCGACCTGGAACGCGGTGTCGGAGGCCTGGAAGGAGCCGGACGGGCGGCGGTTCTCGTCGCGGCCCTGGATGGCTCCCTGGCTGAGCCGCGAGAGGCCCAGCGCGACCGTTCCCAGGCTCCGGTAGCCGCCCAGGGGATGCCCGTAGCCGATGAAGTCGTAGCGGGTGTCGGCGAAGAGTTCGGCGTGCATGAACGCCGCCTCCTTGCGGTCCAGGGCGGCGAGTCCGGCCGGGTTCCAGGCCAGCGCGTTGAGGTCGTCGGCCACGGCGGTGAACGCCTCCCCCATGCCGATCGGGCGCGCGCCCGGGGAGACTTTGAGGAACGCGGCGGTCTCCGCGCCGAATAAGAGAGCGGGGCCCCACACCCCCAGCCCGAGGGCGACGATCGTTAGGAACCCCGCCATAGTGTGCCGTTTCATCGGATCAATGCCAGTTTCCCGCTGGTCCTGATGCTGCCGGCTCCGGCCTTGTGGGCCGTCACGACGAAGATGTAGATCCCGCTCCCGGCCCCGGAGGCGTCCCAGGCGTATTCGAAGGCCGGCACCGCGCCCCGGCCCGAGCCGTCGTCCACCGAGGGCGCCGGACCGGATTGCTCGGCGGAATGGACCAGCTCGCCGGCGATGTCGTAGATCCGGAGCTCCAGCCGGTCGGCCTGGCTCGCCTCTATGTGCAAAGTAGGCGCGGCGCCGCGCCGGGCCGGGTTCGGGAACGCGTAGACTTGGTCGAAGGCGAGTCCGGGGATGTTCGGGCCCGCGGCCGGCCCGGCGCCGGTCAGGACCTGGTAAAGGGAGAAGTGCCCGGTCTGCGCGCGGACCTTGCGGGCCGGCTTGTCCACCACCGAGGCCAGCGCCTCCCACTCTCCGGCCCCCGCGTTCCAGTAGTGGACCTGGAGGTCGTCTTCCTTGGACCCGGCGGGGAGGCGGTCGGGGTCGTAAGCCAGCGAGAGGGTGACCGGCTTGGAGAAGGTCGCGCCCTCCGGGCCGAACTCGACGGCCGGCCCGGCGGCGGCCAGGGTCTTCTTCCCGCGCGCCGTCTCGCGCCGGGAGAGCTCGGCGGGATCGTCCTCCCCGTCCGCCGTGACGGTGACGGGCAGGCCGTCGGCCGCGTCCGCAGGGAAATCCACCCCGGTCCGGGCGTCGGGGCCCACCCGACCGCCCTTCTTGGAGACGATCCCGAGGGCCGCGGCCGACGAGACGGGGACCGCCGGCAGGGGCGAGCTTCCCAGGACTCGCTGCGAGCGGGACTTGACGCTGGGAGCGATGGCCCAGATCGTATCCTCGGCCTGGAACGCCCTGCCGTCGGAAAGCAGTCCTTCCACCTGGATCCGCGCGTCGCCCGGCTGGAGCACGGCCTGCAGGGCGGCGCGGTCGAATTTGACCATGCGCTCCAGGATCCCGTCCCCGTCGTCGTCGTCGAGGGACGTGGGCTTGTCCTCCGCCGGGATGGGGGCCACGGGTGCGCCGTTGACGCCGGTGATCCTGAGCGAGGCGGGGACGACGTCCGCGGCGCTGGCCGCCGACGCGGGGAAGCCGATCCGGCAGGTCACGTATTTCCCCTGGCTGGCCAGATTCAGCGTATTCGGAGAGATGACCATGGTCGCGACGAGCTGGGTCGCGACGGCGAGGCCGTACACCGTGCTCTGGTAGCTCGAGCCGTTCGAGCCGCCGCTGATGAAGAGGGCGTCGTCCGCGGCCGCCGAGGCGTGCAGGTAGAGGGGGCCGGGAAGGGAGGGGGCCGGCGCCCAGTCCCCGACGGCCTTGTCGGAGCGGATGGGGGCGGAGTGGACCGTGTCGGTCGCCGCGTCCCCGGTCCAGCCGCCGCTGATGTAGATGCGGCCCGCGACCACGGCGGCGGAGTGGCTGCTCAGCGGGTCGGCCAGGGGTGTGGTCTCCTGCCAGGGCTCCAGGGTCCGGTCCGCGCGGATGCGGGCGAAGTAGACCCCGTTGTCCATTTGCGACCCGCCGTTGATGACCCCGCCCAGCACGTACAGGGTCCCGTCCTGCACGGTCGCGTGGGTGTAGACCGCCTCGGGAAGCGGTGCGAGCTCGGTCCAGGGGGAGAGCGTCCCGTCCGCCTGGATGACCGCCGAGTGCACCTTCCCGCTGAGACCCGCGGCCCCCCAGCCGCCCGTGACGTACAGGGCCCCGTTCCAGGCTGCCGCGCTATGGAGGAATATCCCCTGCGGCAGGGGGGACGCGGTCTGCCAGTCCGCCAGGGCGCCGTCCGCGCCGATGCGGGAGAAATAGACGGCCGGGGAGATCTTCACCCCCCGGTTGAAGTGCTGTCCCCCGATCACGTAGACGAACCCGTTCGCGGCGACTGCGGCGTGCATGAAGATGGGTTCGGGGAAGGCCGGCCCCGCGGTCCAGGCCCCGATCCGGGCCTTGCCGGTGATGGGCGTCACATAGGTCTTGCGTGCGGCGAACACCCCTTCGGCGGAGCCGATCCCGCCCAGGTGGTAAAGGTAGCCTCCGGCGCGGACCAAGGCATGCCCGTAGAAACCTTGCGGGAGGGGCGTGAGCGCGTCAAAGTCCGCGGCGCGGGAGCCGGCGGCCGTCATCGAGACGGCGATGATCAGGGCGATGGTCCTTCCGGAGCGGGAGTTCATGGGCGCTTCTTCGCGCCGGGGTCAGGGGGGTGTTGTCCCCGGCATTATTAGGGTAGGGTATACGGGCCAAAATACAAGAGAGGATATGTCAGGATGCGTCAGTTTATGTCAGCCGAGCAGTTCGTAGCCGTCGGGGCGGGTCTGGATGCGGGGGGCGTTCTCGGGGCCGATGTCCTCGCGCAGGCGCTGTATGGTCTTCTCCAGGACGCTCTGAGTGCCCTCCTCGCCCCAGACCTTCTCGATGAGGACCGCCCGTTTCACCGGGCCCTTGGCTTCCAGCAGGAGGCGGATGAGCTCGCAGCGCTTCTCGGAGAGGGTGGCCACGCGCTGGTCGTTGATCCAGAGCGTGCGAAAGCGCGGGTCCAGCCGCACCGCTCCCTTGGCGATGGACGGCTTGGCCGGGCTCTCTCCGGGCGGCGACTCCTTGAGGGTCCGGCGTACGAGCGAGATGAGTTCCTTGAGCTGGAAGGGCTTGCGGATGTAGGCCCGCGCCCCCTGCGCCTTGATGGACAGCTCCAGGAGGTTCGCTTCGTCGCCATAGGCGGTCATGACGATGACCGGGATGTCCCGGGTCAGCACGTTGTGGGTGAGGAGCTTGAGGACGTCGGTCCCCGCCATGACCGGCATGCGCAGGTCCATGATGATGAGGTCGGGATGGAGGGTCAGCACCTTGTCGTAGCCTTCCTTCCCGTTGAAGGCGTAGTGGGCCTCGTAGCCGGATTTGAACAGCGCCAGGCTGAGGAGCTGGACGAGGTCGCCGTCGTCTTCGATGATGAGGATGCGCGCCATCGTCAAATCGTAGCATGAGTTTCCCCGCCGCGCCAGGGGTGTGCTATGCTAGTGGATCGACATGGAAGACCGCCCCCGACGCCCTCGCGGCGACACCTCCTGGGAAGGCGTCAGCCGCTGGTATGACCGCTCCCTGGGCGCCGACGGGAACTACTATCACCAGCGGGTCGTGCTTCCGGGCGCGCTGCGGCTGCTCGGGCTCGCGGGCGCGGCGCGCGGTTCGCTCCTCGACCTCGGCTGCGGGCAGGGGGTCCTCGAGCGACAGCTGCCTCCGGCCGTGGAGTATTGGGGGGTCGACGCTTCGGCCGCTCTGATCTCGGCGGCTTGCCGGCGGGGGGGGCGGGGCCGGCATTTCGTGGTCGGGGACGCCACCCGCGAATTGCCCGTCCCGAAGAAGGATTTCACGCATGCCGCGGCGATCCTGTCTTTGCAGAACATGGACGGCGGGGACCAGGCGGTCGCCAATGCCGCGCGGCATCTCGCCCCGGCCGGGCGCTTCGTGATCGTGCTGAACCATCCCTGCTTCCGCATCCCCAGGCAGAGTTCCTGGGAGGTGGACGCCCAGAACAAGCTCCAGTACCGCCGCGTCAACCGCTACGCCTCCCCGTTGCGCATCCCGCTCCAGGCGCACCCCAGCCAGGGGCAGGGCTCTCCCGTCACCTGGTCTTTCCATCATCCCGTCTCCGACTACGGCCGTTGGCTCAAGGCGTCGGGGTTCCTCATCGAATCGATCGAGGAGTGGTCGTCCGACAAGGTCAGCGTGGGCAAGGCCGCCCGGCAGGAGAACCTGAGCCGGCGGGAATTCCCGCTCTTCCTGGTCTTCTCCGCCCGCCTCGAACGCAAGTCCTGAGCCCGCAGGATACAAAACGACAGCCGGCCCCGATGAAGGGCCGGCTGTCGTTCTATGCGGCTTCGGACCGGATGCTTAGACGCCGAAGTCGATCGTGCAGTTCGCGCAGCTCGGATAGGTGATCGCGGCCGTGCAGCGTTCGTACAGGATCGTGTAAGCCGCGCCGTAGCGCGTGGCCAGCCCCGCGACGGTGGTCAGCCGCCGCACCGCGACGTTGTACTTCGGGTCGCAGGTGCCGCCGCCCGCGGCGAGGGTCGCGTTGTAGTTGGTCATGCCGAAGGTCGGGGTGGTGCCGCTGAAGTCGATGTCCAACTGGCCGATGTCGGCGTTCTGGGTGACGTAGCGTCCCTGGCGGGCCAGGTAGCGCTCCTGGGCCTGCTTGACGCTGGAGATGAAGTTATGGCCCTCGGACACGCGCGCGCGCTCGACGACCTTGAAGTACTGAGGGATGGCGATCGAAGCCAGGATGCCGATGATGAGCACGACCACCAGCAGTTCGATCAGGGTGAAGCCGCGTTCGCTTTTCCGGCGCATCAGTCCGTTCATGGTAGACCTCCGTGTCCGTCGCTGCAGTGATTATAGCAGGCGGGCCTGATATCAGCTTGCCCTGCTTCTGTACTTATTGTGAACTCCGTTCAGACCCTTCCCACCAGGGGGGTCGGGACGGCGAACACGCGGGTCCCGGCTTCCTTGTCGAGGATGAAGAGCCCGTTGCCGTCGCCCACCCGCTTGAGCTGGTCCAAGAGCGAGCTGGCGGTGGACTCCTCCTCGACCTGCTCCTTTATGAACCATTCGAGGAATTGCTTGGTCGCGTGGTCGCGCTCCGCTATGGCCAGGTCCATCAACTCGTGGATCGCGGCCGTGACCTGCTGTTCGTGCTTCAAGGTGACTTCCATGACGTGCGCGGGCGATTTGAATGCGTTCGGCGGCGCGTCGATGGCTCCCAGGCGGACCGGGGCGGCCTGTTCGCAGAGATAGTTGAAGAACATCAAGCCGTGGCAGCTCTCCTCCTGGGCCTGGACCCGCATCCATTTGGCCAGGCCGGGCAGGGCCTTGAGCTCGAAATAGGCGGCCATGGACTGGTAGAGGTAGGCCGAGTAGAACTCCTTCACCAGATGTCCGTTGAGCGCGTCCGTCATCTTCTTCTTCAGCATCGATCCTCCGGGGGGCGGACTGGGTGCAAGGCCTGGATTATACATCTCTATTCGGCTATCCTACTGCGCGGAGAGCTCCCACCTTGATGCGTCCCGGGTCGCCTCGAATCTTCCTGGTCCTCCTGTCCGCGGCGGGAGGCTTCGCCTGTTCCCCCGGCGAAAGGGGCGTCGATCCGCGGCTGGCGGCCGAACTCTCCCTGCCGGGCCCGGGCGCCGCGGCTTACGGGGAGCCGGCTGCGCCCAACCGCTGGTCCCGGAATATCTCCCGGGAGGTCCAGCCGCTGATGGAGCGGCCGCCGGTCCCGGACGCGTGCCTCGACCGGGCCGCGCAGCTCCTCGGGGCGCATCTCGGCCCCGATTGCGCGCTGTGGCCGTCCTGGATCGAGGCGGAGGCCGCCCAGCACGCCGGCTGCGCGGATGAACCGGCCGACTACCAGGTCGTCTGCTCGCGGGGGCTGCGCCGGGAGGACCTCAGCGCGGAACTGGCCCGCCGGCTCCCCGACAAGGTCCAAGCGACTCATTTCGGCACGGCCCGCATCCAGCGCGGACTCCTGGAGACCGCCTGGGTGCTCCTGACGGCGGAGCGGGGGGTGAGCCTGGACCCGTTCCCCAGGCGGACCGAGCCGCGGATCCTCAACCGGCTCTCGTTCGAGCTGGCTCCGGGTCTCGACAAGCCCCGCGTCTACGCCATGCGGCCGGACGGGGCCGTGGATCCGCTCGACGTCCTGGCGGGGACGGGGACCGGCCGCTACGTCTCCTATTTCGCCCCCGATAAGACCGGGCGGCATTGGCTCGAGATCCTCGCCGAGGGGAGCGAGGGGCCGCGGGTGGTGGCCCTCTATCCCGTGTTCGTGGGCGTGGCCCCGCCCGCGGCGGCGCGCCGGCCCGCTCCGGCGGGAGCCGATCCCGCGACCGCCGCGGAGGCCGAGGGCGTGCTCCTGGGCTGGCTGAACGAAGAGCGCGCCCAGCGCGGGATCCCGATGCTGGAGCCGGAGCCGGCCCTGGCCGCGGCCGCCCGCTCCTGGAGCGGGGAGATGCTCGCCCGCGGGCGCGTCGCGCACGTCTCGCCGGACGGGCGGGGCCCCGAGCACCGCGCCCGGGAGGCGGGCTACTCCGCCCGCATGCTCGGCGAGGTGCTCGCCTCCGGCTCCACCCTCCGGGAGGCGCACGAGGCCCTGCTGGCCAGCCCGGCCCACAAGGCCGGCATGCTCGACCCGCGCTTCACCGAGGCGGGGATCGGCGTCGCGATCCGCGAAGAGGCGGGCCGGCGCGGGTTCTTCGTCTCCGAGGAACTCGGCGTCCCGACCCGGATACTCTCGCCCCTGGAGGCCGCGGGGATCGTCGCCGAACGGGTGTTCCGGCACCGCGAGCTCATGTCCCTGCCCGCTCCGTTCCGCTCCCCGGACCTCGACGCCGCGGCCACCCGTCTCGCGGAGGACCTGGCTCCGGAGCCCTCGGGCGGGGAATCCGCCGCGCTGCAGAGGGGCCTGCGCCGCGCTCTGGCGTCCGTGGGCTGGAGCGGCGCCGCCTCCGCCAGCCTCCAGTTCGTCCTGGACCCGGAGGAAGTCGTCCTCCCCGCGGAGTTCGAGGCTCCGGAGGGCCTGAGCTGCGGGATCGGAGCCGCCTACCGGCCGGACCCGACCATGGGCGGGACCACGCTCATCCTCCTGATCACCTCGGTCGAGCGCTGAGCCCGCCGGGCCGCGGGTGGCGCCGCGGCTCCGGGTCTCCTTGACGGGGTAAAGCCCGCCGTGTTACTCTTGCTGGAGACGCAAACGAGAGGCCTTCCCATGAAGAAGACGACGGCGCTGCTCTCCGGCATCCTGCTCTTCGCGGCGGCGGGTCTGCGCGCCCAGGGCGACCCGGGATCGACGCCCTGCGACGCCGACATCGCGAGATTCTGCAGCACCGCTCCCGTCATCCAGCAGTGCCTCGCGGCGCACGGAGCCGAGATCTCCCCGGCGTGCCGGCAGTTCAACGCGGGAGGGACGGCGCCCGCTCCGGCGGCGGCCGCCGAGGGGGGGCCGAAGGGCGGCGGCAAGGAAGGGAAGGCCGACGTCCAGGCTGCCTGCAAGGCCGAGATCGCCCGGTTCTGCAAGGACGTTCCACCGGGCGGCGACAACCGGCTGCGCAAATGCCTCGAGCCGCACCAGGCCGAACTGTCGGCCCAGTGCCGCCGGCACGCCCAGAAGGCCCTCGCGGGCAAGGGCGAGGGCGGCGGTAAAGGCGAGGGCAAGAGCGGGGGAAAGGGCGCCGGCAAGGGCGCCGGCCAGCAAGGGAAGAATCCAGAAAAGGCCGCGGCCCGCGAGGCCTGCGCCGCCGACCTCGAAAAGTTCTGCTTGGGGCAGTCCGGCGGCGGCCGCCGCCGGAAATGCCTGGAAGCGCATCAGGCCGAGCTCTCCGCATCATGCCGGGCGTTCTCGGGACGTTGAACCGGCGAGCCGCGGCGGCGACGCTGATCCTGCTCGTCGCCCTCGGCGTCCGTCCGGCCGCGGCCGCGGAGGACCGGCGTCTGGTCAAGGACCGGAACTTCTCCATCGCGCTCCCCGCGGGGTTCCGCTTCGCCGCGGTGAAGGACGAGAACGGGGTGGTCGCCTGGTCGCGGGACTCCGACCGCACCTTCGTCGAGATCCGCGCCTTCTCGTCGACCCGACCAAACGAGACGGCCGGCGGCGTGGCCAAGCGGCATCGCGCTTCCATCAAGCCGGAGGCGGAGGGGAAGTCGCAGTACTCCGAGGTCTACCGGAAGGACTTGGCGAACCGGCTCGCCTTCTTCTACTACTCTTCCGTGGCCAAACCCCAGGGGCCCGTCCGCGGGGTCACCGGCTATTTTTACTGCGGGTCCGGCCTTTATCAGGTGAGCGGCACGGTCGCCAGCCCCCCCGAAGGGCTGCGGTCCCTCTATCAGGTCCTGGGCGCGATCCAGCCGACCGGGCGCGACAAGATGACGAAGAAGGCCGTGGGAGCCGGGAACAAACCCTCGGCGCTCCAGGCAGAGGAGGAGCGTTCCGCCCCTCCGGTGCGGCTCCGGTGACCGCGCCCCGGCCCGCGCTCATCCTCGTGGTCGAGGACCAGGCGAACCACCGCAAGGTGCTGAAAGGCTTCCTGGAAGGCCGCGGCTGGCGGGTCGCGCTGGCCAAGGACGCGGCCGAGGCGCTCCGCTCCCTGGGGGAGGAGCCGGCCCTCATCCTGACCGACCTCAAGCTCCCCGGCATGGACGGGCTCGGGCTCCTGCGCGAGGTGCGCAAGACTCACCCCGCCCTGCCCGTCATCTTCATGACCGCTTTCGGGACGATCGCGGCCGCCGTGGAGGCCATGCGGCACGGCGCCCTCGATTTTCTGACCAAGCCCATCGACTTCGCGGAGCTTAGCCGCTGCGTGGAGAAGGCGCTGGCGGCCGCCTCCGCCCAGGCCGGGGAGTGGGTGATGGAGCCCGCGGCGGGGCCGTTCCCGCTCATCGGCCGAAGCCCGGCCATGCAGGCCGTGTACGACCTCATCCGGAAAGCCGGCCCCTCCGACGCCGCCATCCTGATCCTGGGCGAGACGGGCACGGGCAAGGAGCTGGTGGCCGCCGCGGTGCACGCGGCCAGCGCCCGGCGCGAGAAGCCGTTCATCAAGGTCCATTGCGGCGCCATCCCGGAGGACCTCCTGGAGGCCGAGCTCTTCGGCCATGAGAAGGGCGCCTTCACGGGCGCGGTCCGCGAGAAGCCGGGCAAGTTCGAGCTCGCGGACGGGGGCTCGCTCTTCCTCGACGAGGTGGGGGACATGTCCCAGCCCATGCAGGTCAAGCTCCTGCGGGTGCTCCAGAGCGGGGAGTTCGACCGGGTCGGGGGGACGGGGACGCTCAAGGCCGACGTGCGCATCCTCTCGGCCACCAACGTGGACCTGCAGCGCGCCGTGGCCGAGAAGCGCTTCCGGGAGGACCTGTACTACCGCCTCAACGTGGTGCCGGTCGCCATCCCGCCCCTGCGCGACCGGCGCGAGGACATCCCCGAGCTGACCGGGTTCTTCCTCGAACGGCTGGCCCGCAAGAACGGGCGCCCGGTCCCGGAGCTGGAACCCGAGGCGGTCGCCGCCCTGCAGGCCGCGGCCTGGCCCGGGAACGTGCGCCAGCTCGAGAACCTGCTCGAACGCGTGCTCGTGCTCCTAGAGGGTCCGCGCATCCGCAAGGGCGACCTCCCGGCCGACATCGTGGGGAGTGCCGTATGACCCGGTGTATCCCGGCCGCCGGCATCAACCTGTTCCAGGGCATCTACCTGCTCATCCGCGAGTACGAGGCCAAGACCGGCCTTCCGGCCATGAACCTGTCCTTGGGGAACCCGGACGGCATACCGCCCGAGGACCTGCGGGAGCTGCAGGGCCGCTTCGCGCGGGACTCCGGCTACCCCTACCATGCCTACGCTGAGGAGAGCGACCTCAACGGCTTCGCCGAGGCCATGGTGGAACTCCACGGCCGCATCCGCGTCCGGGACCACGAAGGCCTGCGCGCCCTGCCCATCGCCGGCATCAAGACCGCGACCGCCTTCCTCGCCCCGGCCTGCGGTCTGCACCTGCCGGACAAGTCCCGGCGCCATTCCTTCTTCCTGGCCTCCAATCTCCCCGCCTACGACGTCGTAGGCACCTGGACCGAGGGCTATCTCGGGGCCGAGCGCATCGCCTGGCCCCTGTCCACGGCGGATGGCATGCGACTCTCCGTCCCGCGCCTCGAGGCGGCGCTCCGGGCCCGGGGCGCGGCCCGCGCGGACCTCATCCACGTCATACGGCCCGGGAACCCGGCTTCGGTCGGCGCCTCTGAAGTGGAATGGAAGGAACTCATCGCCCATTGCCTGGAGCGCGGCACGCGCCTGGTCAACGACGCCGCCTACGCGGGCCTGGCCGACGAGGAGGACCATGTCCCGCTGGCCGCGGTCGCCGCTGGGTTCGGGGGCCTGGAGTGGATGGAGCTCTACTCGGTCAGCAAGTCCTTCAGCGATCCCGGGGCCCGCCTGGGCGCGGCGGTGGGGACCCGCGATTTCATCTCGGACTTCGTCGTGATCAAGGGCAACTCGGACTCAGGTCCGGTTCCGGCGGTGATGGCCGCCTACGGCGAATACTTCAAGGACTTCGAGGCCCCGCGCCATTGGCTCCGGCAGCTGCGCGGCCTCTACGGGAAGCGGCTGGACTACGTCATCGCGATGTTCCGGGAGGCGGGGCTCCGCCAGGCCTGCCCCACCAACGCGGGCTTCTTCACCCTCTGGAAGGTCCCGCGCCGCGTCCTCGGGGTGGACCTGGCCTCGGACCCGCGGACGCGCGGGCTCGCGCCGCAGGAGGCCTTCAACCGGCTGGTCATCTGCGAGACCGGGATCGTGGGCGTCCACTTCCAGGGCGACGGGGAGCCGCTCATCCGTTACGCGGTCTGCGCGGACGTGCTCGACCCCGCCTTCCAGCGCCGCTTCGAGACCGAGCTCGAGCGGCTCCAGCCGGAGTACTGAGGACATGGCCAAGGAAGCCCTTTACCTGAGCCCGGTGCCGCTGGACCTCGCGTTCAACGACCCGGAGGAGAACCTCCGCCGGGTGCGCGCAGCGGTCGGCTCCGGCCTGGCCGCGGCCCCGGAGGTCCCTTCGGAGGAGCGGCTCTTCGTTTTCCCCGAACTGACCCTCACTGGGTTCGTCACGAAGGAGCCGTCTTCCTATGCGCTGGAGCCGCGGGACCCCCGGCTCGAGCGGCTCTGCGCCGTCGCGGCGGAGAACCGGACCGCCATCGCCGCCGGTTTCCCGGAGCGCAACCCGGCGGACCCCGCGCGGCCGTTCAACACCCTGGCGCTGATCGGGCCCGACGGCCGGGTCACGGCCGCCTACCGGAAGATGCATCTGTTCACCCTCGGCAAGAACCCGGAGACCGCCTCCTATTCGGCGGGGGAGGCCGGGACGCTCGTTTCCTACCGCGGCTGGAAGATAGGCCTGGCCATCTGCTTCGACATCCGCTTCGCCGCCCTGTTCCACGCGTACGCCGAAGCGGGAGCGGACCTCATCCTGGTCCCGGCGTGCTGGGTGGGGGGGGAGCACAAGACCTATCAGTTCCGGACCCTCGGCTCGGCGCACGCCATCCTGTCCCAGGCCTATGTGGCGGCGGTCAACCGCTCCGGGAAGGACCCGTCCTTCGCATACGACGGCTCGGCGTATGTCTTCTCGCCGTTCGGAAAGGACCTCTACGAGGGGAAGCCGCTCCGCCTGGACCCCGCCGAGTTGGAGAAGTGCCGGGCCCTCCAGGTCCGTCCTTCGGACCGCAGCGCCTACCCCGTGCGCCGCTAATTCCTCCGGCCGCCCCGTTGCCGGTCGCCGTCGCCCTGCCGCCCGGGGCCGCCCTGCCGCTCGCCGGGATCTCTCCGCCGATCATCGCCGCCTTGCCGCTGGCCCGGCTCCCGTCGCCGCTCAGGTCCGCCTTGATCCCGGGGGCCGCCGCCCGGACCCTGGCGCTGCTCGCGGCTGTCTTGCCCGTCCCGTCCGTTCTCGCGCTGGCCGGGCCCTCGGCGCGGCTCACGGCTGTCTTGCCCGTCCCGTCCGTTCTCGCGCTGGCCGGGCCCTTGGCGCTGCTTGCGGCCGTCCTGGCCATCCTGGCCGCCCTCGCGCACTCTCGGCTCGCGCCGTTGTTCACCGCCGCCCTGATCCCCGGGCGTCAATCGACCTTGCCCCTGGTCTTGGAAAGGGCTTTTGTCCCGGCGAAGCCTCTGCCGCAGGGAGTCGCGTTCCTGCGGCGGCATGCTGTTCATGCGTTCCGCATGCTCCCGGCGGATGGATGAGCGTCGCTCCGCGCGCTCTTCGCGCGGCAGCTCCTTCCAGGAGCCGGGCAGTTCGTTGTGCCGGCTCCGCACCCGCTCCAGGTTCTCCCTGTAAGGGGCCAGCCGGGAAAGCCGCTGAACCCGCAGCATCCGGCGTCCTTCCCGCTGCTCCGTCTCGGCCTCCGTCCCGCGGGGGACGCGGACTTCCTGATGCGCAGTGATCAGCGTCTCCGCGATGACGGAACCCTCGGCCGGCCGGACCGCCACCTGGCCTTCATCGAAGACCCCCACGGAGGTGTCTCCGTCCTCGGCCACGGCGAGGCCGAATTCCGTCCCCCGTACCGCTGCGACTGCGGTCGGCGTCCTCACCTCGAGCCGGCGCCCCTGTTCCGCCACCCAGCGGAGTTTGGCGACCAGCCCTCCCAGACCGAGGTCCAGCAAGGTGTTCTTCTCTTCCAGGGAGGAGACCGTCATCCGGGTGTTCCCGGCGAGTTCCAGCACGCTTTCGGCCGAGAGCGCCAGCTCGGCGCGGCCGTCCCCGGCCGTCCGGATCTCGTCCCCGGCCTCGACCGGCATGCCGGTCACCGCGGGGACCCCTTCGGTTTCCCCCTTCACGAACACCGTCACAGGCCCCGTGACGGCGGTGAGGCGCGCGTCCCAGAAGGCGGGCGCGGCCTCGGTGGTCACTATCGGTCCGATCCGGGGCTGGGGTGGGCGGGGCCATAAGATCCAAGCGGCCGCGCAAGCGGCCGCCAGCGCGGGGACCGCGAAGAGGGAGTAGCGGGGGGAGGGTCGCGTCGCGATGGCGGTCATGATCCTGGAGCGTTGGGCGGCCCAATAGGTTTCGGGCGGACGCGGGCGGGCCGCCTTGCCTACCGTGGACCAGAAGACGTCGTCGTTCTCGTCGTTCATCTTCCTTCCAGCGCCTCGGCCAGACGGGCCCGGGCGTGATGCAGGTGCGCCTTGACCGTGCCTTCCGCGACATCCATCGCCTGCGCCACTTCCATCACGTCGAGCCCTTCGGAGCGGAGCAGCACCGCGGTCCTCTGCTGGAGCGGCAGGCTCGCCACGGCCTCGCGCACCGCCCGGGAGCGCTCATCCTCCAACTGGACCCTCTCGGGGTCCGAGCCGGAGGACTCGTCGCGCAGGGTCTCGCCCCAGCCCTCTCCCGGTCCCGCGTCGAGGCTGAGCCAGGAGCGCAGCCGCCCCCAGCGCAGGGCGGAGCAGGCTTTGTTGACGGCGATGCGGCATAGCCAGTTCCGGAAACGGCCCTCCGCCCGGAATCCCGGCAGCGTCCGCCATGCCGTCGCGAAGGCTTCCTGCACCGCATCCTCCGTTCGCGCCTGGTTTTCGAGGATCCCATAGGCGAGGCTGGTCAGGAGCCTCTGGTAGCGTGTGACCAGGGCGCCGAAGGCCGTCGCATCGCCTTGGCGGGCCCGTTCGACCAACTCAGAGTCCAAGTCCTGTTCGCTCAAGATGCCAGCCTAATATAAGGACGCCGGAAGTCCTCTGAGGTTTAAGGATGCGATTTTGGGGAACATGGGAAATTCTCGCGGGTGCCAGCGCTTTTCGGAGTAAACCAAAATGAGGGTCCGGGAGTCCATATCTGTGAGGGGACAAGGAGGTCTTGGGTATGAAGATCGAGAGTTTGAGGCTCTGCTGGAGAGCGGCCGCGTCCCTTGCGGCGGGGTTCGCTTTGGGCGCGTGGCTGCCTGCGCAGACGCTGGCCGAAGACCTTGGAAAGGATGACAAGTCAGCGTCGGTGGACAAGTCGAACTCCCCCAGCGAGAACAAGGACAAGGCCGAGGACGATAAGAAGTCCCCGGCTTCGGGGACCATTCCGGCCGACCCGGGCGCTCCGGGCGACGGCGCGGCTCCCGCGGTCCCGGGAGGCGGCAAGGCCAAGGGCCGCGGCAAGGCGCAGAAGAAGAAGCCTGAGGGCAAGCGCGAGAAGCGCGGCGAGCGTCTTGAGGAGCAGGGCGAGCGCATGCAGGAGCGGTCCGACAAGATGGAGGAGAAGTCCGAGCGGCGGCGTTCCGACGGCAAAGACCAGGCCGCGGACAAGCTGGAGCGCAAGTCCGACCGGCTGGACCGCCGCGGCGAACGCCGCGAGGAGCGTGGAGAGGGCCTGCAGGGTGAGGGCGGGCGGCACGGAAGGCGCGGCCCCGGCGGCGATATGGGGCACCATCGCGGCGGCGGCAACAGCGGGCAGGGCGTAGGCAATCAAGGCGGCGGCCCCGGCGGCGATAAGGGGCGCCGGCGCGGCGGCGGCGACAGCGGCCAGGGGGTGGGCAACCCCGGCGGAGGCGCGCGGCACAGATAGGATGCGTCCGGCTGGTCAGCACGCGCTGATCAGCGGGTGGCACAACGGGGCAACTGTGCCCGGGCACAGTTGCTTAGCCGAGGATCGGGGTCAGGACTCCCCCTTGACGGGATTCGGAACGGGAGTTATATTGAGCAGGATGCTGGGCCTGCTGCTCGTCCTTTTGTCTCTTCCCGCGCTGGCCGCCGATGACCCGCTCCGCGAGGCCGCCGACCGCTGCGGCGTGGAAGAACTCAAGCGCCTGTTCGACTCGGGGGAGGCTCAGGCCCATCCCGCGGGCTGGAACGACCCGCTCATCCTGCGCATCGCCGAGGGACACTTTTGCGGCGACCCCGCGCGCCATGAGGCGGCCATGGTCTTGGCCGTCGAACGGGGCCTCAGCCTGAAGACGCGCGACGGCTACGCCAAGTCCATCCTCAGCAACGTCGCCATGTGGCCCGGCAAGACCTACATGGCAGAATGGCTCATCCAGCGGGGCGCCGACGTCGATGCGCGCGACTCTTCCGAGAACACCCCGCTCTTCCACGCGACCCTCCATGGGGCCGTCAACAACGTGAAGCTCCTGCTCCTGAAAGGCGCCGACCCGAAGGCCGCGAACAAGTGGAAGGAGACGCCTCTCGATTGGGCCAAGAAGGAGCACCAGGACGAGGTCGCTGAGATCCTGGAGGCCGCCGTCGCCGGCAGGATGCCGTCTCCTCCCCCGAAAGCCGTCGTCCGGCGGAGCGCCCCGCCCGCAGCCCCGCCTCCAGCCGCGGCGCGGAGCGCGCCCCCGCCGGTCGAGCGGCCGGACTTCCGCCTGCCCCCGCGCCCCGACGACTTCGCCCTCGTCGTGGGAGTCGAGACCTACTCCAACGAGCTGCCGAAGGCCGAGTTCGCGGAGCGGGACGCCGAGGCCGTGCGCGCTCATCTGGCGGCGCTGGGAGTCCCCGAGCGCAACATCAAGGTCCTGCTCGGGGCGAAGGCCTCGCGCGGCCAGCTCGAGGCCTATATCGAGGACTGGCTGCCGCGCATGGCCAAGCCCTCGGGCCGGGTGTTCTTCTATTTCTCGGGCCACGGGGCGCCGGACCCGAAATCGGGCGACGCCTTTCTAGTCCCGGTGGACGGCGACCCCAAGTTCCTGGCCCGCACCGCCTATCCGCTCAAGCGTCTCTATGCGAGCCTCGGCGCGCTCAAAGCCGGGCCGGTCATCGTGGCGCTCGACTCATGCTTCTCGGGAGGAGGGGGACGCTCGGTCCTGGCGGAGGGCGCGCGGCCCCTCGTCAATCAGGTTTCGGCCGCTCCGCCGAGCGCGTCGCAGCTGACCGTCCTGACCGCGACCGCGCCCGACGAGACCACCGGGACCATGAAGGAGGCGGGGCACGGGATATTCACCTATTACCTGCTCCAGGGCTTGCGCTCCGCGGCGGGCCGGCCCTCGCGGACGCTGACGGCGCAGGCGCTCTACGATTCCCTCAAGCCCCAGGTCCAGGACGAGGCCAGCCGCCAGAACCGCGATCAGACCCCGGGCCTCTCGGGCCCCGGCGGCGTCGCGCTGATCGGGCCCTAGTGCTCCGACCGGATAATTGTCGCGGAATTTGGCCGCGCGATTTTGAGCCGAGACCAGGAGCGACGCGCGCGCATAGCGTGAGCTATGTAAGCGCG
>Ga0209211_10005154_pt1 | contig 19784 bp, 19 predicted proteins | sample RifGroA2_FD_183992 | JGI IMG/M metagenome (GOLD analysis project Ga0209211, IMG submission 183992) | Groundwater microbial communities from Rifle, Colorado, USA - Groundwater A2 (SPAdes) (version 2) | ecosystem: Environmental > Aquatic > Deep subsurface > Groundwater | place: Rifle, Colorado...
ATGCGACCAGCGAAATCTCCATTATTGTCACCGCGATCCAGGGTGAGACCGACCAGACCCAGCAGCAGATGCACGGCATGGCCGAAAAATCGCAGGCGTTCAGCCGGGAAGTGAGCGGCGTGATGGACAGTATGAAGCACTTGCTGGATCTGTCGCACCAGATGGAGAGGACGGTTTCGGCGGCCGCGTTGCGCAGCTTCGTCGAGGTCGCCAAGGTCGATCATATCCTCTACAAATTCGAGATATACAAGGTGTTCATGGATATCTCGGCACGCAACGCAGACGACTTCGCGGCGCATACCGCCTGTCGCCTGGGGAAATGGTATTTCGAAGGGGATGGCAAGGTGTGTTTTTCCAGGCTGGACGGTTATGTTATGGTCGATAAGCCGCATCAGGAATTCCATCAATACGGGCGCGAGGCAGTTGCGGCTTTGCGCGCCGGCAATCCTCTGCGCGGCATGGCATTGGTCGCGAAGCTTGAGGCGTCCAGTCTGGAAGTGCTATCCGCACTGGAACGGATTGCTGTTGCGGGGGAAGGCGACAGCAGCTTGTTGTGTCACACTGCGACACGCGGTGGGCTGTAGGTAGAAGAAGGTTGTTTGACCATGCGTTATAGGTGGTCTCATTTAGGGGAAAGTGTAATGTTCAAGAATTTGAAAATTGGTCGCAGGCTGCTGGTGGGGTTCGCCTTGCCGTTGGCGCTGTTCGTCGCCTTCGGGATCTGGCTGCAACTGGCGATGGGCAATATTTCCGGCCAGGTGCGCCTCGTCAAGAACGAGAGCGTGCCCTTTGCGCTGGCGGCGAAGAACATGGAGAAGGAGGTCGTCCAGGTGCAGCAATGGCTGACCGACATCTCCGCGACGCGCGGACTGGATGGTCTGGACGACGGCTTCAAGGAGGCAGAGGCCAGCCGCGATTCATTTTATCGAGATCTGTCGGCGTTCGAGAAGATGTACGGCGCCGAGGGCGATCAGGAAGGGCTCAAGGAAATCCGGCGTATCAAGGCCAGTTTCGATGCCTATTACGAAACCGGCGTGAAGATGGCGCAGGCTTACATCGGCGGCGGCCCGGCGGAAGGCAACAAGACCATGGGCCAGTTCGACCAGGCCAGTGCGGCGCTGCAGGACGAACTGGCGCCGTTCATCAAGTCGCAGATGAACGAGATGGAGGAGGCGCTCGGCGAGTCCGACGATGAGACCGCCCATGCTCAGCAAACGGCCCTGTTCACGCTGCTGGCGATCATCTCGGTCGTGTTTTTCGTGGCGCGCGCGATCACCCTTTCCATCGTCCGTCCGTTGACTCAGTTGCAGGGCACGATCGGCGATGTGGAGCGTAATTCCGACTTCACTCTCCAGGCCCCGGTGGAAGGCCGCGATGAGTTGGCGCAGACTGCACAGGCATTCAATCACCTGATCGGCCGCGTGCGCGACATCATCCGGCAGACGCGAGTCTCGGTCGACGAAATCGCGGTGATTTCGCAGGAACTGGCGCAGGCTACCGAACAAACGAAGAATGTGACGCACCAGCAATCGGATATTTCGGCCACGGTGGCAGCCTCGACCGAAGAACTGTCCGTCGCGATCAGCGAAATCGCCTCGCATACCGGAGAATCGGAGACGTTGTCCGAGCAGGGGCGGCAGGAGACGCGCGAGGCTTTGGGCATTACGCATCAAGGCATGTCCGGCATGGGGGCGACCGCGCGGGCGATTCAGGATTCGGCCGCCAATGTCGCGCGGCTGTCCGAGAGTTCCGGTCAGATCAGCGGGATCGTGGTGGTCATCAAGGAAATCGCCGATCAGACCAATCTGCTGGCGCTGAATGCGGCGATCGAGGCGGCGCGAGCCGGCGAGCAGGGGCGCGGCTTTGCGGTGGTGGCGGACGAGGTGCGCAAGCTGGCCGAGCGCACCGGCGGGTCGACCGAGGAGATCAGTCGCCTGATCGACGCGATCCAGGTGGAGATCGAACAGGTGGTCGAAGCGATGCGCGGGGCCGACGAGCAGGCGGCGCGTAGTGTCGAAACGGCGAAACAGGCCGAGGAGGCGTTGGAGAAGATCGGCCATAACGGCGACCAGATCAACAACCGTGTGAAGGAAATTGCCTATTCGATCAAGGAGAGCGACATCGCGATCCACGACATCGCGATACAGATGGAACGGATCGCGCATATGACCGAGGAAACCAGCGCCGCGGCGGAGTCCACCGACGCCACCGCGGATCGGCTCGACGAGTTGGCCGCCGGCTTGCGTCAGGCGGTGGAGAAATACCGGGTTTGATCGCGTGGTAACAATTTATTCATGACAACAAGGAAAACAAGATGCCGGAAATGTGTTGCAGGAAATGGGGATTGTTCTACAAGGAGACCGGCATGAAGCCACGCGTGGTTCTGGTGACGGTCGTCACGGCGGCCTTGCTGCTGGCCGGCAATGTGGCGTTCGCGGATGATTGTCCGGACTGGAAGGCGGATACGCTGACCGGCGACTGGGGTCGCAGCAGCTTGTGCGAAAAGGGCGTCACCGTCGAACTCACCCACAAGAGCGATCTGCTGAACAACGTCGCGGGTGGCATCGCGCGCGGCGGGGCGGTGCTGATGAACAGCGAAGCCGCGGTCGGTTTCGATCTGGACAAGCTTGCCGGACTGGGCGGCGCGTCCGCATTCGTCCAGTACCACGTCCAGCACGGCAACCAGACCCGGGATTTCAACGGCTCCTACGTCGGCAGCTTCGCGGGCGTGAGCAACATCGAGACCGGTACCAGCACCGGCCAGTTCTACCAGGCCTGGCTGCAGCAGAATTTCGCGAACGACAGCATTTCCTTGCTGGCCGGTCTGTATGCGGTCGATTCCGAGTTTTACGTCACCGACACCTCCGGCCTGTTCCTGCAACCGCCTTACGGCATGTCCGCCGAAATGGCGCAGACCGGGCGCAACGGTCCGCCAGTGTTCCCGATGGGCGCATTGGGCTTGCGCCTGAAGTACACCGGCGACGGTTACTACGCGCAAGCCGCCGTCACCGACGGCGTGCCGGGCAACCCGAATAACGCGCACGGCACCCAGGTCAGGTTCGATCAGGGCGACGGCACGCTCGCGGTGGCCGAATTCGGCTACACCCCGGAAGCGGCCGAAGGCCAGTACAACAAGGCCGCCATCGGCCTGTGGCGCTACACCGCGCGCGCCGCCGACCTCGATCCGGCTGTCGCTAACCTGCATCGCGATCAGGGCGCATATGTGATCGCCGAACGCACGCTGATGGCCGAACAGGGTGATGCCGCGCAGGGGCTCTCCGGCTTCGTGCGCTACGGCTTCGTCAACAAGAACGTCTATCAGGCCGACTGGTCAGGCAGCATCGGGCTGAACTACCAAGGCCTGTTCGACGGACGCGACGCGGATGCCGCCGGTATCGCCGTGACCACCAGCAATGCGAGCGCCAAGTATCGTTTGCTGAACGGCTCCGAATCGTCCGAGACCGTCGTGGAATTGACCTATCGCGCGCAGTTGCAATCGTGGCTGGCTTTGCAACCCAGCCTGCAATACATCGCCAACCCGAACATGGACCCGACATTGAAGGATGCTTGGGTGGTCGGGTTCAGGATCGAGGCATCGTTCTAGGTACAGGCGGATTTGGAGGAAAAATGAATGCTAACCTGAAAAAGATCCAGGTCGCCGATGTCCGGCTCGGGATGTACGTCCATGAGGTGTGCGGCAGCTGGGTGGATCATCCGTTCTGGAAAAAGACATTCAAGGTGTCGAACGCCAAAATATTGAAGGCCCTGCAGGAATGCGGCATCCACGAAGTGTGGATCGACGTTTCCAGGGGGCTGGATGTCGGAGCCGATGCCGAGGCATTTTCCGAAGAGGATGAAAAAGTGCGGGTCGACCAGACTCTGCGATCGGCGATTGCGAGTGTGCGCAAGGCGGAGCGTCCGGTTGAATTACATGAGGAACTGGGGAAGGCCAGGATGATTCATGCCAGGGCCAGAAAGGAAGTGGAGTCGATGTTCCAGGAGGCGCGCATGGGCAAGGCGCTGCAACTGGAACAGGCAGAGTCGCTGGTGGACGAGATCAGCCATTCGATCATGCGCAATCAGTGCGCGTTGCTGAGCCTGGCGCGCCTGAAAAACAAGGACGATTACACCTATCTGCATTCGGTGGCGGTTTGCGCGCTGATGATCGCGCTGGCGCGGCAACTGGGCATGAATGAGGATGCGGTTAGACAGGCCGGTATGGCCGGCCTGCTGCACGACATCGGCAAGATCATGACGCCGGAAGAGGTGCTCAACAAGCCCGGTTCGCTGACCCGCGAGGAATTCGACATCATGAAGCTGCATCCGCGTAGCGGATGGGAGATATTGAAGGTCTCGCACGGCGTGAGCGAGATTTCGCTGGATGTCTGCCTGCATCACCATGAGCGGATCGACGGCAAAGGCTATCCGGAAAAACTCTCGGGCGAATCCATTTCGCTGTTCGCGCGTATGGGGGCGATATGCGACGTTTACGACGCGATTACCTCGGAGCGTTGTTACAAACCCGGCTGGGAGCCGGCCGCGGCGATCCGCAAGATGGCGGAATGGAAGGACGGCAATTACGACGAGTCGGTGTTCCATGCCTTCATCAAGACGGTGGGCATCTATCCGGTCGGGACGCTGGTCAGGCTCGAATCCGGGCGGCTGGGCGTGGTCGCCGACCAGTCGCCCGACAGCCTGCTGACGCCCCGGGTGGTGGTGTTCTATTCCAGTCGCAGTCGCGAGCATATCTATCCGGAGCCGATCGAGTTGTCGAAATCTCGGGATACGATCACCGGCATCGAGAAGGCCTCCGACTGGAAGTTCGATCTGGCAATGCTGCAAGGCATGGTGCAATTGGCCGCGTAATTTTCGGATGGCGTTCGATGCCGCAATGGGTGCATGGTTTTTGATAACGCGGCGCTGCCGCAAGCTGTTCAAGGAGGCATTAACTTAAGAGGAGGGGCAGGCGATGAAATTGCGTTTGAAGAAGATCCCGCTCGGTCAGGCCGAGCCGGGAATGCAACTGGCTGCTGCGGTATGCAACCAGCGCGGGGAGGTGCTGTTGCAGGCCGGATGCGAGCTGTCCGGGCTGCGCAAGCGGGGTGTCGGCCATATCGTCGTGCAGATGGCCGATCCCCGCAGCGAGGATGAGTTGGCGGTCGAGCGCGCCCAAGTGCTGGATCGTCTGAACCTGTTGTTCCGCAATGCGGGACAAGATCAGCATCTCGCCTCGTTGTATCACCTGGTGCTCGAATATCGGCTGGAGGCGCTGTCATGAGTGCTTCCCGGATCAAGTCCACCGAAGAGATACTCGGCGCTATCGAGTCATTCTCCAGCCTGCCCCATGCCGTCGTGGAGATTGTCCGCTCGATCGACGACGACCGTGTGTCGCCGACGCAGTTGGCCAGGATGATCGAAGGCGATCTCGGCATGCTGACCGGCGTGCTGAAGCTGGCGAATTCCTCGCGTTATGCCGTCAGGGGCGGAGTCGCCTCCGTCCAAGAGGCGGTGACCGTGCTGGGTTTCAATGCGATCCGTAACCTGGCCTGCCTGGATGGTATATCCAGCCATTTTCGGAAAAATGGCCAAGATGCCTTCAATTTCGAGAACTTTATGCGCCACAGCATAGGCGTCGCATGCAGCGCCAAATTCATCGCCCGCAGCCTGCGCCTGAACTCGGACATCGCTTTCATCTCCGGGCTGCTGCATGACGTGGGGCAGGTGGTGGTGGCGGTCACGCTGCCGGAGGAGTTCGCGGAGGTGATGGCGTACAAGAAACAGCACGATTGCCATGTTTCCGTAGCGGAGCGCGCGGTGCTTAGCATGGATCATGCCGAAGTGGGCGCGCATCTGGCGAACCGCTGGAATTTCCCCGCAGTGATCGGCGAGGCGATAGGCGGGCATCACCGTGTGTTCGACGAGGTGTCGTCGCGCATGGCCGACGTGGTGCACGTCGCCGAGGTGTTGAGCCATGCGCTGGATTTCGGCGGTTCCGGTCAGGTTCCGCCGTTGTCCCATGGCGCAATGCTGCGCCTGGAACTCTCTTTCCAGCATGTGCGTTTGCATTTCGACGAAATCGAGGGTGAGTACTGCGACATGGCCGGGATGCTGGGCGTGGGGTGACCCTTGCGATCATTCCTCGCGAGGGGGAATCGGTCGCACGCAATTGTCGTTTCCGACAGCTTCGGCATCGGCCGGTCGATCTTCTGTGGAGGTTCAGCCCTCGGTCGTTTCGCTCAATGTGACCAGCCGCAGCAGCAGCCTGCCGTCCGGGGTTGCGACGGCGGTATGCCTGGCGTTCAGCGTGGCGCGCAGATGCAGCTTGAAATCGACCAGTTCCCCGCCCGTGGCGAGCGTATCCTTTTCCGCCTGCCCCAATAACTGCGTGAAGTCGAATTTCACGGCATCCTGCGAGACTATGCCCAACAGGGCCGAGGCCAACGGCGACAGCGCGAGGATGCGCCAGTCCGGGCCGGTGACCAGCACCGCATCCGGCAGCTGGGGAACGACGCCGCCATGCTTTGCCTGCATCAGGCTGGCGCGCACCCTGGCCAGCAGCTCCTTCTTGTTGAAAGGCTTGCTGATGAAGTCGGTCGCGCCGGCTTCGATGCCGACGATGCGTTCTTCGGCCAGCGACAGCGCGGTGACCATGATTACTGGCAGGCCGGAGAATTCGGGATCTTTGCGGATTTGCCGGCATACGTCGTAGCCGCTCATGCCGGGCATGCGCACGTCCAGCAGCATCGCGTCGGGTTTTTCGCGATGCAGTATTTCCAGCGCATCGGCGCCGCTGTATGCGTCGAGCACCCGGTAGCCGGCGGCGCCCAGGATCAGGCGCAGCAATTTCACGTTGGGTGCGGAATCGTCCACTACCAGTATCGTCGCTGCGGCAGGAATGTCAGGCATGCGCCGACTTTCTGCCCGCATTGATGAATCGCTCCACCACCTCCGGCAGGCGACGGGTGTCCACCGGCTTGCTCAGATAGCCGTCGAAGCCGGCGGCGAGAAAACGCGCTTCGTCGTCCTTCATCGCCTGCGCGGTGACCGCCACCGCCGGCACGTCGTCGAAGGCGCGATTTGCCCTGAACGCGGCTATCACGTCGAGGCCGCTGCCGTCGGCGAGGCGGATGTCGAGCAGCAGCAGATCCGGCTTCTCGCTGCCGAGCAGCGCCAGCGCCTCGGCGACGCTGGTCGCTTCCAGGATGCGGTAGCGTTTCTTGTCGCCCAGCACGACGCGCACCAGCTTGCGGTTGGTGGCGTCGTCCTCGACCAGCAGGATGGTTTTCGTCGTGTGTGTCATCGTCGCCACCTCAGCGGGGAATATCCGCTCGCCGGAACAGTTTGGTGATCGCCGCCAGCAGACGCTTCTCGATCAGGTCATTGCCCTGGAGCAGCACGAATTCAACCCGGCCTTCTTCTTGCTCGGTCGAGCTGTAGATTCTGGCAGTCAATGCCAGGATAGGGATGTGTGCGGTTTCGGGCAGCACTTTCAATCCTTCCTGCAGGCTGAAAAAATCCATTCCGCCGGACAGCAAGTTGGTCACCACCAGATCGGGATGCATGCATTTCGCCAGGTTGATCGCTTCCTCCGCGCCCAGCGCCTGGATGACTTCGTATTTCTCCTGCGCCAGCATCATCGCCAGCAGGTTCAGTTCCTCCTGATCGCTGTGCACTACCATTACCCTGCGGCACACCCCGTTTTCCCCTTCATTGGGGATGCAGCGCTTCAATGCGTGCAGCAGTTCCAGCCGGTCCACCGGCTTGACCAAATAGTCCGCTGCGCCGAGGCGGAAGCCCAGCAACTGGCGATCCAGCACCGAGACGATCACCACCGGGATGTTGCGGGTGCGGGGCATGCTCTTCAGTTCGGTCAGCACCTGCCAGCCGTCCATGTCCGGCAGCAGCAGATCCAGCGTGATCGCCATCGGCCGGCACTGCGCCGCGAGCGCCAGCGCTTCGCCGCCGCTCTGCGCGAACAACACTTGATAGCCCGCCTGGTTCAGGTAGAGCGACAGCAGCTTCGCCGCCTGCGGGTTGTCTTCCACCACCAGCACGGTGAGAGCCCTGGTCGGGCAGTATTCAGGCTGAATGTCGTCGGTGTCCATGAAGTGCTTCCTCTACGTGGCCGAGACCTGCTTGCCGTTCGCGTCCGGTCGCAGCGGCAGCAGGACATGGAAGGTGCTGCCCTCGCCGAAAGCGCTCTCCACCCAGATGCGTCCGCGATGCGCCTCCACCAAGCGCTTGGCCAGCGCCAGCCCCAGACCGGTTCCCTCGTGCCTGCGGGTCAGCGAGGAATCCACCTGGCTGAATTCGATGAAGATGCGGCTCAGGTCTTCCGCGCGGATGCCGATGCCGGTGTCGGCGATCGTCAGGTGCAGCTGCCCGTCTTCGATGGACGCGGAGACCGTCACGACACCTTCGTCGGTGAACTTCACTGCGTTTGACAGCAGGTTGTACAGCACTTGCTTGAAGCGTATCTGGTCGGCGGTGATCAGCCCCAGATCCGGCGGTAGCTTCCACTGGATATCCAGCCCCTTCTTCTCCACCAGACCGCGCAGCGTGGTGATGGTTTCGCGCACCATCTGGGCGATGGGGAAGGTCTCGTAGAACAGTTCCAGACGGCCTGCCTCGACCTTGGACAGGTCGAGCACGTCGTTGATCAGGCGCTGCAACAGCATCCCGCCGTCGTGGATGTCGCCGAGATATTCCAGTTGCTCGGCATTCAGCGGGCCGGGTATCTGATCCTGTAGCACCTCGGTGAAGCCGATGATGGCATTCAGCGGCGTGCGGAATTCGTGCGACATGTTGGCCAGGAACTGGCTCTTGGCGACGCTGGCCGCCTCGATCTCGGCGTTCAGCTGGCGCAGCTTGTCCATCGTGCCTTCGTAGTGGATGTAATAGCTCTGGTTGCCGAGCTGCAGGTCCAGATTCATGATCTTGTCCAGCGCCTGGATATGGTCCACCACCGCCGCCGCGTCGTCGCGATAACGTTCCAGGATGATGGGGTAGAGGATGCGGTGGTAGAGCTGGAACGCGCCGATGAACCAGTGCGGCTCGACATGGATCGCGTTGTGGATGTAGCCGATGCGCCAGCGCCGCTCGAAATAATCGGCATCGTAAGGGCCGCGCAACGCCTGCATCAGGTAGGCCTTTTGCGCCTCGCCCAGCCGACGGATCATCGCCTCGTCCCGGAACACCTTGCGGGTCTCTTCGAAAGCGAGCATGTGCCGGTAGAACTGTTCGGAGATTTCGTCCAGACGTTCCCGGAACAAGTCTTCCAGATCGTGCAGCAATTCCTGGTCCCGCTGCTCGAACTTGAGGAAGGCCATGCGCTGGCTGCGCATGGCTTCGTCGAACACCGGCGGGATCACGTCGCCATAGAGAGGCACTGTCATGTCGTCACCCCATTTCCGATACGGGCATCGCCGCTTGCGGCAATGCTTCGCGCCTGCCCAGCAACTGCGCTTTTTCGATGTAATCCAGCACCGTCGCGACCAGCGTGCCGTGGCTCCATGTGAGCGGTGAGACCGAGAGGAATTCTCCCGTTTTCGGGTGCACCTGCTCCGGCAGCACGCCGGAGGGCAAGGCTCTTGCGGCCACCCACTCCAGCAGGGGCAGGGCCTGTTCCAGCGTTTTGAGATCATGCGCGGCGGCGATGCGGTACTGCGCCAGCCATAGCGTGCAGACCACCCAGGGATTGCCCGGCACGTCGTCGCGAGACACAGCGCGCTGATAATCGTCGTGTTCGTAACGGGCCAGCCCGCCGATGCCGGTCTTGACCCACAGCCGTTGTTCCACCGCCAGTGCGGTGCCGACGATGCGCAGGTCGAGCGGGTCGTAGCCGCCGAACGTCACCAGCCCGAGCAGACTGGCATCCACGGTCATGTCCAGTTCCTGTCGCCCTTCCTTGAACAGGATGCCGCGCGCAAAGCGTCTTTCGACGGGGTCGTACAGGTGTTTGTCCATTGCGGCGATGATCTCCCGCGCGGCCTCCGCGTAACTGTCGGCGCGCTCGTTTTCCTGGAACAGGCGGGCAAGTGCGGCGGCCGCTTTCAGCCCGCCGATCACAGTGGCGGTGGTATAGCTGAAGATGCCGCGACGCTCTTCCCACAGGTCGAACGAGGGCAGCGGCAGCCCGGTGCGGTCGTCGCGGAAAGTCAGCAGAAAATCGGCGGCCCGTTCCACGAACGGGCTGAAGAAGGGGCGGATGACCTCGATGTCTCTATGGATCAGGTAATGCTGCCAGATCGCCCATATGACCAGCGCGGTCTCGTCCTCTTGAATGGGGAACTGCATCTCTTCGCCTTCCAGCCAGGGCTGCCATGAGCTGCCCACCGAACCGTCCGGGTTGTACTTGTGCATCAGGAAGCCGGTCTCGTCCAGGATGCTGGCGGAATAATTGAAGCTGACGGCCTTGCTGGTGCAGAAGTTCAGGAAGCGCCGGCTCAGGCTGCCGTAACCGGCGCGGTCCAGCGCCTGCGAGACCTCCGCGCCGTCGCGCGGCCACATGTAGCTGTAGGTGTCCTGGTTGAACTGCTGGATGTCGGTGTCGTTCGCGGCGATCACCGCGCCGCCGTTGTCGATCTGGGTGCGCAGGATCAGCAGGCTGCGTTTGTACAGCGTCACCAGTGCGGGCGGCAATCCGTCCATATTCCTGTCGCCAGTGGCGACCCAGTGCCGCCAGTAATCGACGTTGCGCGCGATCAATCGGTCCGGCCCTATCTGCGCCACCAGCCGGTGCAGTTCTTCGACCTCGCTGTATCTTTCCCCGGCCGTCATCCAGTAATGGCAGACGTTTTCCCGTCCCGGCGGCAGATCGAGATGCACGCCTATCACCGAATCCACCGCGCCCTGCGAGATGGGGTTGCCCGCCAGCTTGCCGTCTTCCGCATCGCGCCACGCGCCTTCCAGCCCGTGGTGGCGTTTGATTCCGGTGGAAAAATGCGTGACCCCGATCGTGGAGGCCGTGGCGCAACTCATCAGGAAATAGCGCGGCCCTTTGTAATGGATCAGGCTGGCGTTCTTCGGGTCAAAAAAGACCGTGTCGCCGTTCTCGTTTTCCAGCGCATTGAGATCGGCGTGAAAGAACAGTCGCGGCGATAGCGGCCTGGGGGACAGGTTATGCACCGTCACCCGCCGGATCAGGATGTTCTTCTCGTAATCGATGGCATCGCTGAAATGCAGGCGCAACGGCAGGTTTGCATGCGTGGCGACCACGTCGGTCACCAGCGCATCCGCGATGTAATCCATACTGAGCGTCCAGTTCCGGCGATTCAGCCAGGAGAACTCGCCGTCCAGCCACACGCCGAAACGCCAGGGATAACCCAGCGCATGATTTTCCTTGCCGACGCGCGGGTAATAGAAGTCGCGCAACTGGTAGTCGAGATCGAATGCGGCGAGCATCGTGCCGTTTCCGATGGGAATATCGCGCGGCATGGGATCGGCTTCCGCCTTCTAGGCCCTTACGGAGTACATGCGTGGCAAGGCTTGTGCAGCATCTTGCTCACCGCATCCTGATGCGAGGTTTCTGCGGAGATCAGGTCGCGGGCATATTCCTCCAGTCGGATGTCCTTGTCCTTCACGAGGTCGAGCAACTCGTAATAGGCTTTCAGCGCCTTGCCTTCATGCGCCAGCGACTCGCGCAGGATGTCGCCGATGTCGTGCGTGTGTTTTTCCAGCAGCGCCCCAATTCCCAGCGACGGGTGGCCACCCATCCAGGTCACCAGTTCTCCCGCCAGCCGCGCATGCACCAGCCCTTCCTCGGCCTGCTTCTGCAACCAATCGACGATGGGGATGCGGTTGTAGCCGTACACCATCAGCGCGTAATGGGTGTAATGCACCACGCCGGCCAGTTCCAGTTCCAGAATGCGGTTGAGCGTCTTGAGTACGGCGTCCTTGTTCATGGATATCTCCTCGGATAAAAGTAACGGCGTTCCGTTTTGACGAGGCGAAGCGTGCGGTGGACGGAGGGGATTTTCAATACGCGATTCCATGTATTTCCGGCGGCTTGATGATCTCTACCGGAGCAAAAATTCGAATTCGCGCGCCGGTTTGCCGGGAGAACTCGCGATGGTGGCGGGCGTCGTTCCGGTAATGCTGGAGGAAGAATTCACTGAATCTTAAAAAAGCAGTTGTCCGCCCTGGCGTAGGGTGGGCTCCGCCCACCATGTCGGGCATAGCCCGACCTACATTCGGTTCCGGCTTGTCCGGCTTAGGTGAGGCGCTTGGCGGCCTCGTGCCCGAAACGGGAATACCCGGTTCACGGCAAACAAAATACAGCTTTCCATGTATTCAACAGTCAACGGCGAAGGGATACAGTTCCTCACGGAAATCAGGCCGTAGTGCGCAGCTCGTTCTCACGGAGTTCTGATGTCGTTCAATCCTTCACTGAGGAGCAGCCATGAAAACCTTGTCGCGCAACAACTCGCTTGTCCGTGCAGCCTCGTTGACCTTGCTGGCCGGCATCATGCCGACGCTGGCCTACGCCCATCCGGGTGAGGCGGGCGGGCTGGCGCATGGGCTGGCGCATCCATTCAGCGGCCTCGATCACCTGTGCGCCATGGTTGCCGTCGGCCTGTGGGCGGCGCAGATGGGCGGGCGCGCCGTTTGGCTGACGCCGCTTTCCTTCGTGGCGGTCATGATGCTGGGCGGCTTGCTGGGCATGACGGCGATCTCGATTCCTTTCGCCGAGACGGGAATTGTCATGTCGCTGCTGGTGCTGGGCTTGCTGATCGCCGCCGCAATTCGTTTGCCGCTGGCGTTGATCTCTGTCCTTGTCGGCGTATTTGCGCTGTTCCACGGCTATGCGCACGGCGCGGAGATGTCGCCGGGCGATTCCGTCTTTGCGTACTTCTCCGGGTTTGTTTTGGCGAGCGTTTTTCTGAACCTGTCCGGTTTCGCCTTCGGCATGCTGGTGCGGATATACATGCAGCGCCTGGCGGGCGCAGCGGTGGCCATGGCCGGCGGCTACCTCTGGTTCGTGGTCTGATACGCAATGCACTTGAACCGGAGAAAATACATGCATGAAATGTCGCTGGCGGAGAGTGTGATCGACCTGATCGAACACCGCGCGCGCCGGGCGGGTTACCGGCGGGTCAAGACCGTGCGCCTGGAAATCGGCAAGCTATCGGGCGTCGAGTCGGATGCGATTCGCTTCTGTTTCGGTGCGGTGGCCTGCGGCACGCTGGCCGAAGGAGCTGCGCTGGATATCGTCGAGGAAGACGGGCGTGCATGGTGCTTCGATTGCGGGCGGTTGATGCCGCTTGTGACGCGCGGCGATCCTTGCCCGGGATGCGGCGGCTATCGCATGCGAGTGGACGAAGGCTTGGCGATGCGGGTCAAGGAACTCGAAGTCGAATAGGAGAAAATTATCCTAGAAACCTCAGTTGACCGCTCCACTTGGTACGCAGGATGTTGAACATGAAAATATTTTTTGATTTATCCACGCTCACCGTTCGGGTGAGTTGCTACGGCACGTATTGCGCATCCCTCGCGGCGCATGGCGGCGTTGCTTCTCCTCGGAATGGAACAACCATTCCTTGTCGTCGCGCCTTGCCCTGCACCACGATGAACGCACACTACATGCCGTCCAACCGAGGATTCTAGGATTATGTGTACTGTATGCGGATGTGACGGACATGAAGCGAGAATCGAGGGGGCCGGATATCAGGGTATCGGATATCGCATGCATCCCAGAAAGCACCGGTATTTCCATGCTTATGCCAACGGTGCGGCACACCTCCATGGCGATGATGCACATCGTCATGAGGGCGCGCATCGTCACGAGGGCGCGCATCGACATGAACACGATCTCCACTACGGCCTCGGCCCGGCTCATGCGCACGCGCCCGGCATGAGTCAGGCGCGCATGATCCAGATCGAGAGCGACATCCTCGCCAAGAACGATAGTTATGCCGGGGCGAACCGCGATTATTTCCGCGAGCGCGGCATCTTTGCGCTCAACCTGGTTTCGAGTCCGGGCTCCGGCAAGACCACGCTGCTGGTTTCCACCATCAAGGCATTGCAGAACCGTTATCCGGTTTGCGTGATCGAGGGCGACCAGCAGACTTCGAACGATGCGGACCGCATCCGCGCCACCGGCGCGCCTGCGCTTCAGATCAACACCGGCCGTGGCTGCCATCTCGACGCGCATATGGTCGGGCAGGCGCTGGAACAATTGCAGCCAGAGGACAATAGCCTGATGCTGATCGAAAACGTCGGCAACCTGGTCTGTCCGGCTTCGTTCGATCTGGGCGAGGCGCACAAGGTCGCGGTCCTGTCGGTGACCGAGGGCGAAGACAAGCCGCTGAAGTATCCCGACATGTTCGCCGCCGCCGATCTGATGCTGCTCAACAAATCCGACCTGCTGCCCCATCTGGAATTCGATGTTACGCGGGCTATCGACTATGCGCGCCGGGTGAATCCCCGCATCCGCACCATCGTTCTTTCCGCGCGCACCGGCGAGGGCATGGAACAATGGCTGGACTGGCTGGACGAGCGGATGACGCTGGCTGCGATGCAGGCCGAACCGGCGTAATCGAAGCGCGGATTGAATTTCCTGAAAGGTTGACAGATGTGTCTTGCGATTCCGGCCCGGGTGGTCGAGATGTTGACCGGCGACAAAGCCGTGGTGGACATCGGCAGCGTGCAGAAGGAGGTTTCGCTCGCGCTGCTCGATGATGTGGGCATTGGCGATTACGTCATCGTGCATGTCGGTTTCGCGCTGAACAAGCTCGATCCGGAAGAAGCGGAGCGGACACTCGCGCTGTTCGCCGACATTGGCAATCTGAATCCGGCCGCCGCATGAAATCCAAGGTTGGAACATGAAATCCGGGGTGGGAATATGAAATATGTCGACGAATTTCGCGACGGCACGCTGGCGAAGAACCTCACCGTCTCCATCGCGCGCGAGGTGCGCGACCGCGACTACAGCTTCATGGAATTCTGCGGCGGTCACACCCATGCCATCTCGCGTTACGGCGTCACCGACCTGCTGCCGAATAACGTGCGCATGATCCACGGCCCCGGCTGCCCGGTGTGCGTGCTGCCCATCGGCCGCGTGGACATGGCCATCGCACTGGCGCTGGAACATGGCGTTACGCTGTGCACCTATGCCGACACCGTGCGCGTCCCCGCTTCCAACAATCTTTCCCTGCTGAAAGCCAAGGCGCGCGGTGCCGACATCCGCATGGTCTATTCCGCCGCCGATGCGCTGGCATTCGCGCAGCAGCATCCGGAAAAACAGGTGGTGTTCTTCGCCATCGGTTTCGAGACCACCACGCCGCCCACCGCCGTGCTGATCAAGCAGGGAAAGGCGCTGGGCCTGCAAAATTTCTCGGTGCTGTGCTGCCATGTGCTCACGCCCTCGGCCATCGCCAACATCCTCGAATCGCCCGAAGTGCGCCAGTACGGCACCGTGCCGCTGGACGGCTTCATCGGCCCGGCGCACGTGTCCACGGTGATAGGCAGCCGCCCCTACGAATTCTTCGCCGAGGAATACCGCAAGCCGGTGGTGATCGCGGGCTTCGAGCCGCTGGACGTGATGCAGGCGATCTTGATGCTGGTCCGCCAGGTGAACGAGGATCGCGCCGAGGTCGAGAACGAATTCACCCGCGCGGTCACGCGCGACGGTAATCTCAAGGCGCAGAACCTGGTCGCCGAGGTATTCGAGCTGCGCCGTGAATTCGAATGGCGCGGCCTGGGGCTGGTGCCGTATTCGGCGCTGAAGATCCGCCGCGAGTATGCCGAATTCGATGCCGAGTTGCGCTTCCCGCTGGGCTATCGCGCGGTGCCCGACAACAAGGCCTGCGAATGCGGCGCGATCCTGCGCGGCGTGAAACGTCCCTGGGACTGCAAGGTGTTCGGCACGGTGTGCACGCCTGAAAATCCGATGGGCTCCTGCATGGTCAGTTCCGAGGGTGCGTGTGCGGCGCATTACACTTATGGCCGGTTCAAGAATATCGAGGTGGTGAGCGCATGAGCGACGTGATGAATGGCGGCAAGGTGCGCAAGGATTATGTCCGCGCGCTGGACATCAAACACGGGCGTGTAGACATGAGCCACGGCAGCGGCGGTCGCGCGATGGCACAGCTGATCGAAGAGTTGTTTGCTGCGGCATTCGACAACGATTACTTGCGCCAGGGCAACGATGGCGCGCTGCTGCCGCCCCCGGACGGCAGGCTGGTGATGGCGACAGACTGCCACGTGGTGTCGCCGCTGTTCTTTCCCGGCGGCGACATCGGCTGTTTGTCGGTGCACGGCACCATCAATGACGTGGCGGTGATGGGTGCGACACCGCTATGGCTCTCCGCCGGTTTCATCCTCGAAGAAGGTTTCCCGCTCGCCGATCTGCAACGCATCGTGATGTCGATGGCGCAGGCGGCCAAGGAGGCGGGCGTGCATATCGTCACCGGCGACACCAAGGTGGTGGAGCAGGGCAAGGGCGACGGCGTGTTCATCACCACCACCGGCGTGGGCGTGGTGCCCGACAACGTGCACCTGTCCGGCGACCGTGCGCGTGTGGGCGACCGCATTCTCGTTTCCGGTACGCTGGGCGATCATGGTATGGCGATCATGGCGCAGCGCGAGAGCCTGGGGTTCTCGTCGGCCATCGTTTCCGACACGGCAGCGCTGCACGGACTGATCGCAACGCTGCTGGACAGCGGCGCTGATGTTCATGTGCTGCGCGACCCCACGCGCGGCGGGCTGGCGACCACGCTCAACGAGATCGCCGCGCAGTCCGGCGTCGGCATGATGCTGAACGAGCGCGCCCTACCGATCAATCCGGAAGTGGCGAGCGCCTGCGAATTCCTCGGCCTTGATCCGCTGTATGTCGCCAACGAAGGCAAGCTGGTGGTCATCGTCGCAGGCGCGGACGCCGAGCGCGCGTTGGCCGCGATGCGCGCGCATCCGCTGGGTACTGCCGCCGCCATCGTCGGCACGGTGCATGAAGACGACCACCACTTCGTGCAGATGACCACCGGCTTCGGCGGACGGCGCATCGTCGACTGGTTGTCCGGCGAACAACTGCCGAGGATTTGTTGATCATATAAATCACCGTAGGGTGGGCTCTGCCCACCATGTCGGGCGGAGCCCGACCTACAGTTCATTCGGCTTAAGGGTTAATAAATCATGCGTATCCTGCTCCTCACCCACAGCTACAACAGCCTAACGCAGCGGCTGCATACCGAACTTGCTGCGCGAGGACATGAGCTGGCCATCGAGTTCGATATCGCCGATTCGGTGTCGGAGGAGGCGGTGGATCTGTTTCAGCCCGACCTCATCGTTGCTCCTTATCTGCGCCGCGCGATACCCGAGTCGATCTGGAAACATCGGATATGCTTCATCGTGCATCCCGGCATCGTCGGCGATCGCGGGCCTTCGGCGTTGGATCGGGCGATACAGGAGGGCGTAACGGAGTGGGGCGTCACCGTGTTGCAGGCGGAAGCGGAGATGGATGCGGGGCCGGTGTGGACGAGTGAAACCTTTGCGATGCGCGATGCTTCCAAGAGCAGCCTGTACCGCAATGAAGTCACCGCAGCGGCGTGTCGCGCGGTGCTGACTGCGGTCGAGCGTTTTGCCTCCGACAACTTCGAGCCGATGCGGCTCTCCGAACTGACGCCATTGCGCCCCTTGCTGAAACAGGAAGAGCGGCGCATAGACTGGGGCCGCGACGACACCGCGACCGTGCTGCGCAAGATCGCGGCGGCCGACGGATTTCCCGGCGTTGCCGATCAAATGTTCGGCGAGCCATGCCACTTGTACGACGCACATGCCGAATCCTCGATACGCGGCGGCCAGCCCGGCGACATCATCGCGCGTTGCGAGACCGCGCTGCTGCGCGCCACCGTGGATGGCGCGGTGTGGATCGGCCATGTGCGGCATCACGCAAACAGCATCAAACTGCCTGCCGCCCTGGCCTTCGCCATTGAGGCCGCCGCATTGCCCGAATTGCCGCTGACCGGCTGGTGGGCGACGGACGGCGAAACATGGCAGGATATCGCCTACCGCGAAGCGAATGGCGTCGGTTACCTGCATTTCGATTTTTACAACGGCGCGATGGGCACGCAACAATGCCAACGTCTGTTGCGGGCCTATCGCTGGGCGCTGACGCGGCCGACGCGGGTGGTGGTGCTGATGGGCGGCGCGGACTTCTGGAGCAACGGCATTCACCTCAACCTGATTGAGGCAGCCGAGTCGCCCGCGGACGAATCCTGGGCCAACATCAACGCGATGAACGATCTGGCCGAGGCCATCATCCGCACTGAATCGCACCTCACTGTCGCCGCGTTGCACGGCAACACCGGCGCGGGCGGCTGCTTCCTTGCGCGCGCGGCGGATCAGATGTGGCTGCGCGACGGCGTGCTGGTCAACCCGCACTACAAGAACATGGGCAACCTCTATGGCTCGGAATACTGGACGTATCTGCTGCCGCCCAGAGTGGGCGAGGAGGGCGCGCGCGCCATCATGCGCAACCGTCTGCCGCTGACCGCGCAGGCGGCAGTGGAATGCGGCTTTGCCGATGCGCGCCTGTCCGGCGAAAGTGCTGCATTCCTGGTCGAAGTGGCGAGGCGAGCGGATGAACTTGCACATGCTGAAGATATTTTGCATCGGCTAATTTCCAAGCGGGGGCAACGCTACGCGGATGAAGCAGCCAAGCCGCTGAGCCAATATCGTGAAGAGGAGCTGGCGCAGATGCGGCGCAACTTCTACGGCTTCGATCCCAGTTACCACGTGGCCCGTTACCACTTCGTGCGCAAGTCGCCGAACTCGTGGACGCCGCGCCATCTCGCGCCGCACCGCAATCCCGGCTGGCGGATTCCCGCCTGACCAAGCCCGCAAGGAGAAAATTATGGAACCGCGCATCAGCCTGATTACACTGGGCGTCGCCGACCTCGACAAGGCGACCCGCTTCTATGAGGAATGCCTGGGCCTTCCCCGCTTGCAGACGCCGCCGTCGATCACCTTCTTCGAGTTGGGCAAGACCTGGCTCGGTCTCTGGCCGCGCGAGAATCTGGCCGACGATGCGGGGCTCTCTCCGGACGGCTCCGGCTTTCGCGGTTTCTCGCTGGCCCATAACGTGCGTTCGCCGGCGGAAGTGGATGCGCTGCTGGCGCATGTCGAAACCTGTGGCGCGAAAGTAGTGAAGCCCGCGCATGCCACGGACTGGGGCGGCTATTCGGGCTACTTCACCGACCCCGACGGCTTCCTCTGGGAAGTCGCGCACAACCCAGATTTCCCTCACCTGTAGCATTCGTCCGCCGCTCCGGCGGCCTGCTTTTCCCTAGTGTAGGGGGCCGATCTCACGCTCCTTCCCGCATGTAGCTCCCGTTACATGAGCGCAGTAACCGATTAAGGCGGCCTACCAAAATAAATACTGTTTTAGCCTTATGGTTTTGCGGCTTTGCTGCGCCTAGCATTCGACCATCCAGCCATTCCTGAACGGGAGATCGAGATGACAGTCGAGAGCGCAAAATCCATTCCTGCCGGCACCGGCAGACAACCGCATCCGGTTTTCTGGATGCGCCAGAGCAAGCCGGTGTTATCCGTCTATGCCGAACCGGGCGCTTCGGCCCAAGCCATCTTGTCGGAGATCGAGGAGTGCGTTGCGCGCTTTGCCGCAGGCGGGGAAGGGGTTTCGATAGACCTGCGCTGCCTCAAGTCCATGCCCGAGGAGCGCGAAATGCTCGCCGCCTTGCTGGGTCACGGCGAGGTGTCCGCCACGATAGATGCGAGCGGACGAAGCGAGCTCTACGAGACTTCGGTGCCCTGCGTCTGGTGGGTGA
>Ga0209211_10005156_pt1 | contig 19776 bp, 18 predicted proteins | sample RifGroA2_FD_183992 | JGI IMG/M metagenome (GOLD analysis project Ga0209211, IMG submission 183992) | Groundwater microbial communities from Rifle, Colorado, USA - Groundwater A2 (SPAdes) (version 2) | ecosystem: Environmental > Aquatic > Deep subsurface > Groundwater | place: Rifle, Colorado...
AATGCGGCGCGAGCGGGACTGGGTCGACGCCACCGGTTGAGCCACTACAATGTCGGTCATGAGTGAGCGCGAAGCGGATGTACTGATCCTGGGTGGTGGCGTCATCGGCCTGGCCTGCGCGCACTACCTGCTGCAGGCGGGACGCTCCGTGCGCGTGCTGGAAAAGGGCAGAATCGGCGCCGCCACTTCGCATGGCAACTGCGGGACCATCACGCCAAGCCACGCGCCACCGCTGGCAGCGCCGGGCGTAATCGCCAAGGGCCTGAAATGGATGCTTCGTCCCGATGCGCCGCTCTACATCAAGCCGCGCCTGGATTTTTCCCTGGCCGCGTGGCTGCTGCACTTCGCCGGCCGGTGCAATCCGCAAGATTGGCGGCGCGCCGCAATCGCCAAGGGCGAACTGCTGCACGCGTCGCGCGCCCTGCTGGAATCCCTGATCCGCGATTACGCACTCGATTGCGAATTCCATGCCGATGGATTGCGCTATGTGTATCGGGATCAGCGCGCGTTCGAGCATGACTGCGCCGAACTTCCCGGACTGCTCGAGTTCGCCATCCACTCGCAGATCGTGGACGCCGGTACGCTTGCCGCCGAGGAACCGGCGCTGCTGCCGGGCATGGCCGGAGCAATCCATTTTCCGGGCGATGCGCATTTGCGCCCTGATCGTTTCACCGCCGAGTTGGCGCGCGTGGTGCGCGAGCGCGGTGGCATTATCGAAGAACAGGTCGAGGTGGGCGGCTTCTTGCTGGCCGACGGCCGGGTGCAGGCCGTGACGACGTCGGACGGCCGGCGGCAGGGCCGCGAGGTGCTGATCGCCCTGGGCCCGTGGTCGGCGCCGATGCTCGCCGGTATCGGGCTGCGCTTCCCGGTGCAGCCGGGCAAGGGTTATTCGATCACCTATTCCCGGCCTGCGCTGGCGCCGAAAATTCCACTGGTGCTGCGCGAGCGCAGCGTATGCGTCACCGCTTGGGACGACGGTTTCCGCCTGGGCAGCACGATGGAATTCTCCGGCTACGACCCAAGCTTGAACCGGGTCCGGCTCGACGCGCTGGAACGGGCGGCACGCGACTATCTGCACGAGCCGGTCGGGCCGGAAAAGCGTGAGGAATGGTATGGCTGGCGGCCGATGACTTTCGATGATGTGCCGATCCTCGGCCGGGCGCCGCGCCACGGAAACCTGTGGCTCGCCATGGGCCACGGCATGATGGGCATGGGCATGAGCGCGATCACGGGCCAGCTGCTCGCCGAGCTGATCTGCGGACGTGAGCCCAGCATCGACCCACGGCCCGCCAGCCCCGCGCGTTTTGCCTGAGGGTCGCTCAGGCTAAAATAGCGGCATGAAAGTTTCGACCCTGCATCGCGGTACGACGCCCCTCCTGATCAGCTTGCCGCACGATGGCACCGGTCTTCCGCTCGGTGTCTCCGCGCGCATGACCGAAACGGCGCGGAAGGTTCCCGACACCGACTGGTTCGTCAGCCGCCTGTACGAGTTTGCGCGCAAGCTCGATGCCTCGATCCTGGTGCCTTCGTATTCGCGCTATGTGGTCGACCTCAATCGGCCGCCTGACGACCTGTCCTTATATCCCGGGCAGAACACGACCGGGCTATGTCCGACGGTGCAGTTCACCGGCGAGCCGGTGTACCTGCCCGGCCAAGCGCCCTCGACCGACGAGGTCGCCGAACGTGTCGACGCGTTCTGGCGTCCGTACCACCAGTCGCTGCAGGCGGAGCTCGAGCGCTTGCACGCGGCCCACGGCCGCGTCCTGTTGTGGGAAGGGCACTCGATCAAGTCGCGCGTGCCGTTCCTGTTCGATGGGCGCTTGCCGGACATCAACCTGGGCACCGCCAGCGGCGCCAGCTGCCACGTCGCCACGCAAGAACGCGTCGAGAAAGCGCTGGCCGCGCAGTCGCAGTACAGCTGGGTGAGCAACGGCCGCTTCAAGGGTGGCTATATCACCCGGCACTACGGCCGGCCCGGGGATGGGGTCGAGGCGATCCAGCTGGAGTTGGCCCAGTGCAACTACATGGATGAGGAACACGGCAGCTACGAGCCGCAGAAGGCAGGTCAAGTGCAGGCCTTGCTTGAAACCTTGCTGCGGCAAGCGCTCGCCAGCTGATCGCTGGGCAAGAGCGCCGGGCGCCTCCTTCAGACTTCAAGCGAGGCCAGGTCGCCCTTGGTCTCCAGCCAGGCCTTGCGGTCGGGCGCGCGTTTCTTGGACAGCAGCATGTCCATCAGCGACTTGGTCTGACCGACATCGTCCATGGTCAGCTGGACCAGCCGCCGTGTGTCCGGATGGATGGTCGATTCGCGCAGCTGCGACGGATTCATTTCGCCCAGGCCCTTGAAGCGAGTGACGTTGACCTGGCCGCGGATTTTTTCCTTTTCGATGCGTTCGAGCAGGATGCGCTTTTCTTCCTCGTCCAGCGCATAGAACACCTGCTTGCCGACGTCGACGCGGAATAGCGGCGGCATGGCCACGAAGATATTGCCGGCGCGCACCAGCGAAGGGAAATGCTTGAGGAACAGCGCCGCGAGCAAGGTCGCGATATGCAGTCCGTCGGAATCGGCATCGGCCAGGATGATCACCTTGCCGTAGCGCAGGCTTTCGATGGCGTCGACACCCGGGTCGCAGCCGATCGCGACCGCCAGGTCGTGCACTTCATTGGAGGCCAGCACGCCGGAGCTTTCCACTTCCCAGGTGTTGAGGATCTTGCCGCGCAAGGGCAGGATTGCCTGGAAGTCCTTGTCGCGCGCCTGCTTGGCGCTGCCGCCGGCGGAATCGCCTTCGACCAGAAAGATCTCGGTACGTGACAGGTCTTGCGATATGCAGTCCGCGAGCTTGCCCGGAAGTGCCGGACCCTGCGTAATTTTCTTCCTGACGATTTGCTTCTCTGTCTTTAGCCGTGCCGTCGCCCGATCGATGGCCATCTGCGCGATCTGCGTGCCGATTTCGACATGCTGGTTCAGCCACAGCGAAAACGCATCGTGGACCGCGCCCTCGATAAAGGCCGCCGCCTGGCGCGAGCTCAGCCGCTCCTTGGTCTGGCCGCTGAACTGCGGATCGGTCATTTTCAGCGACAACACGTAGCTGACACGGTCCCAGACGTCTTCCGGCGCCAATTTCACGCCACGCGGCAGCAGGTTGCGAAAATCGCAGAACTCACGCAGCGCCACGGTCAGCCCGGAGCGCAGCCCGTTGACATGGGTGCCCCCTTGCACGGTGGGAATCAGGTTGACGTAACTTTCCTGCACCAGCTCGCCGTCGGCGGCCCAGGCCAGCGCCCAGTCGACGACTTCGTTTTCCTTGGACAGGCTGCCGGTAAACAGCTCCGGCGGCAGCATCTCGCGGCCGTTCAACTCGCCGGAAAGGTAATCGCGCAGGCCGTTTTCGAAATGCCATTCATTGCGCTCGCCGGTGGCCTCGTCGAACAGCCTGACGGTCAGCCCCGGGCAAAGTACGGCCTTGGCGCGAAGCAGGTGGCGCAGCGGCCTGACCGCGATTTTCGCCACGTCGAAATATTTCGGATCCGGCCAGAAATGCAGTCGCGTGCCGCTGTTGCGCTTGCCGACCGTGCCCACTGTTTCCAGCGGCGAGCTGCGGAATCCGTCGCGGAATTCCATGCGGTGCTCGCTGCCGTCGCGCTTGATGAATACCTCGACCTTTTTCGACAAGGCATTGACCACGCTGACGCCGACGCCATGCAGGCCGCCGGAGAACGTGTAGTTCTTGTTGTTGAATTTTCCGCCGGCGTGCAGCCGGGTCATGATCAGTTCGACGCCGGGAATTTTTTCCTCGGGATGGATGTCGACCGGCATACCGCGACCGTCATCGGCCACTTCGCAGCTGCCGTCCTCGAAAATGGTGACTTCCACCGTCCGCGCGTACCCGGCCAGGGCCTCATCGATGGAATTGTCGACCACTTCCTGCGCCAGATGGTTGGGCCGGCTGGTGTCGGTGTACATGCCGGGGCGGCGCTTGACCGGATCCAGTCCGGAAAGAACTTCGATGTCCGCAGAGTTGTAGCGACTGCTCATTTATTTTGCTGAAGGAAATGATGCGACAGGATGCGGACACCGGCGGCCCGGGTCAAGGAACCTGGATTGTGCATCCGCCCGATGAACGGAATTGATCTGCTGAATCCCGCGGCAGCCTTGACCGGCAGTCTGGGACGGGTCCGGAACCAGGCGCCGGCCCGAGGGCAGCGGGCGGGGACACGTGTTTCCTGGCCGCCAGCACGCTTCGCTCGCCCTCGGGTCGCCCAGCCGGTAGAATGGGGCTTTCCAGCGCCCCTATTCCTATGACGCGTCTTATCTTCGTTACCGGTGGCGTGGTTTCCTCGCTCGGCAAGGGCATCGCGGCGGCTTCGCTCGCCGCCATCCTGGAAGCTCGCGGCCTGAGCATCACCATGATGAAGCTCGATCCCTACATCAACGTGGATCCGGGCACGATGTCGCCGTTCCAGCACGGCGAGGTCTACGTCACCGACGACGGCGCCGAAACCGACCTTGATCTCGGCCACTATGAGCGTTTCGTCCGTACCCGCCTGACCCGCAAGAATTCGGTGACCACCGGGCGCATTTACGAAAACGTGATCCGGCGCGAACGCCGCGGCGACTACCTCGGCGGCACCGTCCAAGTCATTCCGCACATCACCGATGAGATCAAGCGCTGCATTTTCGAGGCGACCGACGGCTATGACGTCGGCCTGGTCGAGATCGGCGGCACCGTCGGCGACATCGAATCGCTGCCCTTCCTGGAAGCCATTCGCCAGATCCGCACCGAGCGCGGGCCGGGCAAGGCGGTGTTCATGCACCTGACCCTGGTGCCGTACATCGCCGCGGCGGGGGAGCTCAAGACCAAGCCCACCCAGCATTCCGTGAAGGAGCTGCGCTCGATTGGTATCCAGCCGGACATCCTGCTCTGCCGCAGCGAGCAGCCCTTGCCCGACAGCGAGCGGCGCAAGATCGCCCTGTTCACCAACGTGCAGGAGCGCGCGGTGATCTCCTGCGTGGACGTCGACAACATCTACAAGCTGCCGCTCTGGCTGCACGCGCAGAAGCTCGACGAGATCGTCGTTGAATGCCTGCAGCTCGACGACAAGATCAAGCCGGCCGACCTGTCCGAATGGGAAGCCGTGGTCGACGCCAGCGAGCATCCGGTGGACGAGGTCACCGTCGCCGTGGTCGGCAAGTACGTCGACCACCAGGATGCCTACAAGTCCCTGTCCGAGGCCTTGCGCCACGGCGGCATCCGCCAACGCACCAGGGTGCGCCTGAAGTGGATGGAGTCCGAACAGGTCGAGAACGAGGGCGCCGAGGCCTTGGCTGGCGTCGATGCCATCCTGGTGCCGGGTGGTTTCGGCGATCGTGGCTTTGAAGGCAAAGTGCTGACCGCGCAGCATGCGCGCGAAAACAATATCCCGTACTTCGGAATCTGCTACGGCATGCAGGCGGCGGTGGTCGATGTCGCGCGTCATCTCGCCGGACTCCCGGGCGCCAATACCACCGAGAACGATCGCAATTGTTCCGACCCGGTGATTGCCCTGATCACCGAATGGCGCACCGCCAGCGGCGAAGTCGAAAGGCGCTCGGAAGAATCGGACCTGGGCGGTACCATGCGCCTGGGCTTGCAGGAATGCCGGCTGAAGCCGGGCACCAAGGCGCGCGAGATGTACGGCAAGGATGTGGTCGCCGAACGCCATCGCCATCGCTACGAGTTCAACAACCGCTACCGCGTGCAGCTCGAGGAAGCCGGCCTGGTGATCTCGGCCAAGTCGATGGATGACCTGCTGGTGGAGATGGTCGAACTGCCGAACCATCCCTGGTTCGTCGCCTGCCAGGCGCATCCGGAATTCCTGTCGACCCCGCGCGACGGCCACCCCCTGTTCATCGGCTTCATCCGCGCCGCCCGCGAATACAAAGCCTCCCGTAGGAGCGGCTTCAGCCGCGATAGCTCGGGGCTGATGCGGCCAGGGATCGCGGCTGAAGCCGCTCCTACGGAGCTCGCGGCTGAAGCCGCTGCTACAAGGGCGGCGCAATGAAGCTGTGCGCGTTTGAGGTTGGGCTGGAGCAGCCGTTCTTCCTGATTGCCGGGCCGTGCGTGATCGAGTCGATGCAGTTGCAGCTCGACGTTGCCGGCCAGCTGAAGGAAATTACCGGCAAGCTCGGCATTCCCTTTATCTTCAAATCCAGTTTCGACAAGGCCAATCGCACCTCGGGTACCAGCTTTCGCGGCCCGGGCCTGGCTGAAGGCTTGAAAGTGCTGGCCGAAGTGAAGCGCCAGATCGGCGTGCCGGTGTTGACCGACGTGCACGAGTACACGCCACTCGATGAAGTGACCAGCGTGGTCGATGTGCTGCAGACGCCCGCGTTCCTGTGCCGGCAGACCGATTTCATCCACAAGGTCGCCAGCGCCGGCAAGCCGGTCAACATCAAGAAAGGCCAGTTCCTGTCGCCGTGGGAAATGAAGCACGTGGCCGCCAAGGCGCTGGCCACCGGCAACGATCAGATCATGGTTTGCGAGCGCGGCGCCAGCTTCGGCTACAACAACCTGGTCTCCGACATGCGCAGCCTGTCGGTGATGCGCGACACCGGCTGCCCGGTGGTGTTCGACGCCACGCATTCGGTGCAATTGCCCGGCGGCATGGATGGCAAGAGCGGCGGCCAGCGCGAGTTCGTGCCGGTGCTGTCCCGCGCCGCCATGGCGGTCGGCGTCGCCGGCATTTTCATGGAGACGCATCCGGATCCGGACAAGGCGCTATCCGATGGGCCCAATGCGTGGCCGCTCGGAAAAATGGCTGCCTTGTTGGAAACGCTGATGGCACTCGATCAAATCACCAAGAAGAACGGCTTTCTCGAATCCGCCTAACCAGACGAAGATCACATGACCACAATCAGCAAGATCCACGCCCGCGAAATCCTCGACAGTCGCGGCAATCCCACCCTTGAGGCCGAAGTCACGCTGAGCAGCGGCCATGTCGGCCGCGCCGCGGTTCCTTCCGGTGCCTCTACCGGATCGAAGGAAGCGGTCGAACTGCGCGATGGCGACAAGACCCGTTACCTGGGCAAGGGCGTCAAGAAAGCGGTGGGTAACGTCAACACGACGATTGCCGACGCGCTGAAAGGCTTCGATGCCGCCGACCAGAAAGGCCTCGATACGCGCCTGATCAACCTGGACGGCACCGAGAACAAGGGCCGCCTCGGCGCCAACGCCTTGCTTGGCGTGTCGCTGGCCAATGCCCACGCCATCGCCGCGTCCAAGAAGCTGCCGCTGTGGGCGCATCTGGCTGGCGACCGCGCCGCGGTGCTGCCGGTGCCGATGATGAACATCATCAATGGCGGCGCGCATGCCGACAACAACGTCGACATGCAGGAATTCATGGTGCTGCCGGTCGGCTTCGACAGCTTTGCCGAATCGCTGCGCGCTGGCACGGAAATCTTCCATTCCCTGAAGTCGGTGCTCAAGGGGCGCGGCCTGAGCACGTCGGTCGGTGACGAAGGCGGTTTCGCGCCGGACCTGCGCTCCAACGAAGAAGCGCTGGAAACCATCCTTGAAGCAATCGGCAAGGCCGGTTACGCCGCCGGCGAAGACATCCTGCTTGGGCTGGACGTCGCCAGCACCGAATTCTACGAGAACGGCAAGTACAACCTGGTCGGCGAAGGCAAGCGCCTGAGCTCGGAGCAGCTGGTCGATTTTCTCGCCGGTTGGGCCGCGCAGTATCCGATCATCACCATTGAAGACGGCATGGCCGAAAACGACTGGCATGGCTGGAAGTTGTTGACCGACAAACTCGGCAAGACCGTGCAAGTGGTCGGCGACGACCTGTTCGTGACCAACCCGAAGATTTTCCGCGAGGGCATCGACAAGCAGGTCGCGAACGCGATCCTGGTCAAGGTCAACCAGATCGGCACGCTCACCGAAACGCTGGAGGCCCTCGCGATGGCTGAGGCCAACCGTTACGCCGCGATTATTTCGCATCGCTCCGGCGAAACCGAAGACACCACCATTGCCGACATCGCCGTCGCGACGACAGCGACCCAGATCAAGACCGGCTCGCTATGCCGTTCCGATCGCGTGGCCAAGTACAACCAGTTGCTGCGGATCGAAGAAGCATTGGGAGCCAAGGCGCGCTACGCCGGGCGCGACGCGTTCGTGAGCCTCAAGCGCTGAGGTGAGCAACATCGCGCGCCGATGGTGGCCGGTCCTTGCCTTGCTGCTGATCCTGCTGGCATTGCAGGCCAAGCTCTGGCTCGGCGAAGGTGGCTGGCCGGAAGCGAAAGCCTTGCAGCAGACCGTGAAGGAGCAGCGCGCGGAGAACGCCAAATTGCAGCAGCGCAACGACGCCTTGTCGGCCGAAGTGGAAGACCTGAAGTCGGGCGAGACGGCGGTGGAAGAGCGGGCGCGCAGCGAGCTGGGCATGATCAAGCCCGGTGAAACGTTTTATCGCGTGGTCGAGCCGCATGCTCCCGCCAAGCCCGCGGATGAAACCGACGACGCGGAATCCGGGCAATGACCTGGGCCATCATGCCGGCCGCCGGCCGTGGCGCACGCTTCGGCAGCGATACGCCCAAGCAGTACCTGTCGGTTGCCGGTCGCACCTTGATCGAGCACAGCCTGCGTGCCTTGCTCGGGCATCCGGACGTGGACGGCGTGATGGTGGCCTTGTCGCCCGACGATCCGTATTGGGCGGGTTGGCGCGAGATGGAAGGCAAGCCGATCTACACCTGCATGGGCGGCGCCGAACGCGCTGATTCGGTGCTCGCGGCCCTGCAGGCCTTGCCGGCGACGATCAGCGAGGATCAATGGGTGCTGGTGCATGACGCGGCGCGGCCCTGCCTGCGTGGCGTCGACCTGAGCCGGCTGCTCGCCATCGGTCAGGCGGACGCGATCGGCGCCATTCTTGCCGCGCCGGTGCGCGACACCATCAAACGCGCCGACGAGCAACTACGCAGCAGCGGCACGGAACCGCGCGAGGCGCTCTGGCGTGCGTTGACGCCGCAAATGTTTCGCCGCGGCGGCCTGACCCGCGCATTGCAGGCGGCGATGCGCGATGGCGCCACGATCACCGACGAAGCCATGGCGATGGAACGGCTTGGTTTGAAACCGCGCCTTGTGGAAGGCTCCGAAGACAACATCAAGGTAACCACGCCCGCCGACCTGGCTCTGGCAGAATTCATCCTCAAACGCATGGTCTAACATGTGGGAGCGGCTTTAGCCGCGATAGCACTCGCCAAGAAATCGCGGCTGAAGCCGCTCCTACACGGGCTTTCGCGGCTGAAGCCGCTCCTACAATGATGTAAATTGGCGAATGAGGTGATGGATGCGAATCGGCAGCGGCTTTGATGTACATGCGTTCGGCGAGGGCGATCACCTGATGCTGGGCGGCGTACGCGTGCCGTTCAACGGCGGCATCCTCGCCCACTCGGACGGCGACGTGGTCATTCATGCGCTCTGCGACGCCTTGCTCGGTGCGCTGGCCCTGGGCGACATCGGTCAGCATTTCCCGCCTGACGACGACCGCTGGAAAAACGCCGACAGCCGGCAGTTCCTGCGCCATTGCGCATTGCTGATGGACCAGCATGGATGGAAACTCGGCAATGCCGACCTGACCGTCATCTGCGAGCGGCCGAAGATCGCCCCGCACGTCGAGGCGATGCGCGCAAACCTGGCCGAAGACCTCGGCGTGGCCGTGGCGCAAATCAGCGTGAAGGCGACGACGACGGAGAAGTTGGGCTTCACTGGCCGCGGTGAAGGCATCGCGGCGCAAGCCACCGTGCTCTTGGCAAGATCGTGATCCGAGCCTATGGCGAACCGGTGTTGTCGGCCCGCTTCCGCAGCACTCCGGAGGATTTTTTCGTCGAGGAGATCGCTTCGTTCCAGCCGAGCGGCGAGGGCGAGCACCTGTTGTTGACGGTTGAGAAGCGCGGGATGAACACCGCCTTCGCCGCGAAGACGCTGGCCGCCTGGGCTGGAATCGCCGAGATGGGAATCGGCTATGCCGGCATGAAGGATCGCCACGCCGTCACCCGGCAGCGCTTCACGGTGCACTTTCCCAAGCGCGTGTCGCCCGACATCGGCCTGCTCGAATCGGCCGACCTGCATGTGCTGGAACACGCCTGGCACAATCGAAAACTGTCACGCGGCGCGCTGGCCGGCAACCGCTTTGTCCTGGTGCTGCGCGAAGTGCGCGGCGAGCGCGAGGCGATCGAGGCCCGCCTGCAAGCGATTCGCCAGCATGGCATCGCCAACTATTTCGGCGAACAGCGTTTCGGACGCGACGGCGACAACGTGCAGGCCGCGCTGCGGATGTTCGCCGGCGAACGCGCCCGTCGCGAACAACGTTCGATCTATCTTTCCGCCGCGCGTTCGGAGCTGTTCAACGCGGTGCTCGCCAGGCGCATCGCCGACGGCACTTGGAACACCGGTGCGGAGGGCGAAGTGTGGATGCTGGACGGAACGCAAAGCGTGTTCGGGCCGGAGCCGCTCACGGACGACCTGCGTGAGCGTGCCGCCCGCCAGGACATCCATCCCACGGGGCCGATGTGGGGCGCGGGCGAGCTGCGGACGCGTGATCGGGTCCGGGAAATCGAAGAGGCTGCACTGGAGCCTTTCGCTGAATCGCGTGCGGGCCTCGCCAAGGCCGATATGAAGCAGGAACGACGCGCGCTACGCGTGCGCGTGAACGAGCTGGAGTGGCAATGGCTCGCCGACGATGTCTTGCAGTTAAGCTTCCGCCTCGCGCCCGGCGCCTACGCCACCGAAGTCCTCGCCGAGCTCGGCGAAGTCACCTGACAAAGCTTTTGTGGGAGCGGCTTTAGCCGCGATAACTTTCGCGGACGGCGTCGCGGCTGAAGCCGCTCCCACAGTGGACGGCGTCGCGGCTGAAGCCGCTCCCACAGGAATTTGGTTAGCGGGTGTCGAGGAGGACGAGGACGGCGCCGGAGCCGCCCTGGTTGGCGGGCGCCGAGGCAAACGCGAGTACGTCGCCGCGCTGGCGCAGCACACGGTCGACCAGCATCTTCAATACCGGCGCGCCCTCCGAGCGCAATCCCTTGCCGTGCACGATGCGCACGCATTGATTGAGTCCCGAGCGGGCCTCGTTGAGGAAGCGCTTGAGCACGATCTCGGCGTCGGCGGCGCGTAAATGGTGCAGGTCGATCTCATCCTGAACGCTGAATTCGCCACGCTTGAGTTGCTTCAGCGTGCGCTCGGCGATCTCCGGTCGGCGGAAACTCTGGATTTCGTCGCCCTCGGCCGCCGACACGCTGCCGCTTAGGTCATGCGATTCGCGCAGCGCCTCGGATTCGTCGATCTTGAGCCGCTTCGGTTCGGGCGGCGGCCGCGGCCGGTCGGTGGCCGCGGCTTCCGACTCGATCCGGCGCACTTCGCCGATAGCTTCGCGAAACAGCTCGGCATCTTCGGGGCTGACTTTGCTCGGCTTGCGCTTCATGGGCACCAGACTAACCGGCTTGCGGGTGAAGGCAAGCTGCCCCGGCCCGGGCCCATCCGCTATCATTTACCTTTCACCGGGGAGTTCGATGCGCGTATTGGTCAGCAACGATGATGGCGTGGATGCCCCGGGAATCCGTTACCTGGCCGACGCCCTGCGCGCGGCCGGCCACGAGGTCATCGTGGTGGCGCCCGATCGGGACCGTTCCGGGGCCAGCAACTCGCTGACCCTGGACCAGCCCATCCGCGCCACCCGCCGCGCCAACGACATCTGGAGCGTTGCCGGCACGCCCACCGACTGCGTGCACCTGGCCTTGTCGGGCATGCTCGAATCCGACCCCGATATCGTGCTTTCCGGCATCAACAACACGTCCAACCTTGGCGACGACGTCATCTACTCCGGCACCGTCGCCGCCGCCATGGAAGGCCGTTGCCTGGGCCTGCCGGCGATCGCGATCTCGCTGGTCAGCAAGGATCACAATGCACAACACTTCGAGAGCGCGGCGCGCGCCGCGGTCGAGATCACCGCGCGGCTGATCACCGATCCGTTGCCGGCCGACACGATACTGAACGTAAACGTGCCCGATCTGCCGTGGCAGGAAATCCAGGGCTTCGAGGTCAGCCGTCTCGGCAACCGCCATCGCGCCGAGCCGTGCATCCAGCAGAACGACCCGCGCGGCCGTCCGATCTGGTGGATCGGTCCGCCGGGTCCGGCACAGGATGCCGGGGCGGGCACCGATTTCCACGCCGTGCACAATGGCTTCATTTCGATCACCCCGATCCATGTCGACCTGACCCGCTTTCAGGCGCTGGAAACGGTCGCCAGCTGGGTCGGCAGCTTGTCCGACTCGTTGAAAGATTCCGCATGACGCCTCGATTCCACCTCAATCCGCTAGCGCAGGGCCAGGGCATGACCTCGCAGCGTGCGCGCGACCGGCTGATCGAGCGGCTGCGCAGCGAAGGCGGAATTCGCGACGAACGCGTGCTTGCCGCGTTGCGCACCTTGCCGCGACATCTGTTCATCGACGAAGCGCTGGCTTCGCGCGCTTACGAAGACACCGCGCTGCCGATCGGCAAGGGTCAGACCATTTCCCAGCCATGGGTGGTGGCGCGCATGACCGAAGCGCTGGTCGAGCACGGCATGCCCAAGCGAGTGCTCGAGATCGGCACCGGCTCTGGTTACCAGGCCGCCGTGCTGGCAACGCTCGGCATGGAAGTGTTCACTGTCGAACGCATCGAGGAATTGCTGCGCGTCGCGCGCCGGCGTTTCCGCAACATGGGTCTGAACCTGCGCACCAAACATGACGATGGCCGTCTGGGTTGGCCCGAGCACGCGCCATTCGATGCCATCATCGTCACCGCGGCCGGCGCCGCTCTCGACCCAAACCTGCTCGATCAGCTGGGCGAGGGCGGTTCGTTGGTCGCGCCGGTAGGCGGCGCCCTGTCGCAATCGCTGTTGCGCATTCGCAAGACCGCCGAGGGTGTGGTCCAGGAAGACCTGGGCAAGGTCGTATTCGTCCCCCTGGTTTCTGGAATCATTTGATGAGTTTGACAAAATGAAGATTTTTCAGCCGCTGTTCGAGCGCGCTATTCAATGGGCCAAACATCCGCGCGCTCCCTGGCTGCTGACGTTCCTGAGTTTCATCGAGGCTATTTTTTTTCCGGTACCGCCGGAACTCATGCTCGTCCCGATGTGTCTGGCGCAGCCGCGCCGCGGATTTTTTTTCGCGGGCCTGAGCCTGCTGGGTTCGATCCTCGGCATGTTCATCGGCTATGCGATCGGCTACTTCGCCATCGATCTGGCGATGCCCTTCATCGAAAAGGCGGGCTACGGCGGCGAGTTCGAGAGCATCAAGCAGCAAGCGGCGGACAATGGCTTCTGGCTGCTGCTGATCGCCGGCTTCACGCCGGTGCCGTTCAAGATTTTCACCCTGGCCTCGGGTGCGGTTGGCATGCCCTTGCTGCCGTTTTTCCTCGGCGCCACCATCGGCCGCGGCAAGCGGGTTTTCCTGGTCGCGCTGGCCATTCGGCTGGGCGGCGAAAAGGCCGAGGCGGCATTGCGCAGGCACATCGAGCCGGTCGGCTGGATTGCGCTCGTCGCGCTCGCCGGCATGGTGGCCTGGATGGTCATGCGCGGTAACGGCGCATGAGCCGCGTGGCGTTGTATGCTTGAATTCGTCGCCATGACCACCTTGTCGAAACGACTCCTGCCGTTCCTGCTGGCCTGCGCGCTGACGCTCGGCGCCTGCGCCCAGTCACGCGTCGTGCGCCGCGACTATCCGCCCGAGCCCTCGTCGAGCGCACGCGTCGTCCGCAGCCCGAGCCGGCCGCCGTCGCGCGCCGCACCAACACCGATTCCAGCCAACGCCATCCATGTGGTCCGCCCCGGCGAGACCTTGTACGGAATCTCGTTCCGGTTCGGCCTCCGGTATCAGGATGTGGCCGCCTGGAACGGTATCGGCGAGTCGTACGTCATCAGCGTTGGCCAGCGCCTGCGCCTGCGTTCACCGCAGCCCGGGGAAGCAATGGCGGGGCAGCCAAGGGCCTTGACTCAGTCGCCGGCGCCGACGCGGGCGGCGCCGGCTTCCGTGCGGCCAGCGTCTCCACCGGTTGCGTCACCGTCCACATTGCCGGTCGCGCCGCCCGTGCGGCCGCCGACCGCATCGCCCGCCACGGCGTCGGCATCGCCATCGCCATCGGCCTCATCGCCGGTATCGCCGCCCGCTTCTTCGCCAGCAGCTTCGACACCTGCGCCGCCAGCCACGCCGAGCTCGGCACCCGGAAGCGCGGCGGTCTCGAGCGCCCCAGCCTGGCGTTGGCCGGCGCAAGGCCAGGTCATCGATCGTTTCGTCGGCGGCGACCAGACCCGGCAGGGCATCAACATTGCCGGCGCGTCCGGTCAGAATGTCGCCGCCGCCGCCGATGGCGTAGTGGTGTATTCCGGTGCGGGCCTGGTCGGTTATGGCGAGCTGATCATTATCAAGCATTCGGACGAGTGGCTTTCGGCCTACGCGCACAATCGACGCCGCCTGGTCGGCGAAGGGTCGCGCGTAAAGGCGGGCGATGTCATCGCCGAAATGGGACGGACTGGCGCCAGCCGGGACATGCTGCACTTCGAGATCCGGCGTAACGGCAAGCCGGTCGATCCGTTGGGCCAGTTGCCCAGACGCTAGCGCGGGTTTCCCGTACCTCGCAATCCGATGGAGATTGCCACCCGTTGCCGGTAATGCGCGCGCAGTCACGTTCCCGATTCGTTCGAGAGGAAATGATTCAGCCGGCGGTGGTATAAGTGTCGAGCAGAGTCTCTCCGAGGGGAAACCATGCCGCTCCGGTTGGTCCTTGCCGCGATATTCGTGCTGGTCCCCGCGCTGGCCGGCAGCGTAGTCGCAACGACGCCCCGATCCGAGCCGTTGCCGGTGCAGCGAATGCCGGTCAACGGCGCGCTCACCCAGAACTCCATCACCGACATCCTGCAGGATCGTTCCGGCCTGATGTGGTTCGCCACGCTCGGTGGCGTCAACGTTTACGACGGCTACGAATTCCGTGCCATTACTTCGGATCCGCGCAATCCGAATTCCTTATCCGGCGTCATGGTCTCGAACTTGTTCGAGGATCGCGAGGGTTACCTCTGGGCAGCCGGTTTTCTCGGCTGGCTCGATCGCCTTGATCCGCGCACCGGGGAGGTGCGGCATTTTCCCCACGGGCTATTTGGACCCAGCGATCGTCCCGGCGAATTTTTCGACACCGACATGTACCAGGCGCCGGACGGCATGCTCTGGATCGGCACTATCCAGGGCCTGCATCGCTACGATCCTGCGACCGACAAACTCGAGATGCATGCGGACGCCCTCGGAGGACGAACGCCCCTGGCGCGCGTGCGCGTGATTGCTCCGGCCGGCGATGGCAGGCTTTGGATCGGCGCCGATGATGGCCTTCGCCGGTTCGATCCGCGCACCAGGTCGCTCCAGATATTTGCGCACGACCCGAAGGATCCGCGTTCGCTGCCGGGAAACACGATCACGAAATTGCACCTGGATCCGGATGGCACCTTGTGGATAGGCACCAACACCGGCTTGAGCCGTTGGGATGGCGAAGGTCGTGGCTTCACGCGTTTCGTCCACGATCCGGCCGACCCGCGCTCGCTGGGTGGCAATGCCGTGACCGATATCCTGCGCGACCGTGAGGGCCGGTTGTGGGTAGCGTGCCAGACAGGTGGCGGCCTCAATCTGTATCGCGATGGCGCATTCGAGGTCTATCGAAACGAGCCTGACAATCCGGGGTCCCTGGCGGCCGATGATATCTGGTCGCTATTCGAGGACCGCTCCGGGCTGATCTGGATCGGCACGGCGGGACTTAGCCTGAATCAGCTCAATCCGAGCACGCATCGCTTCCGCACGCTCAGTGCAATTCCCTACAACACGAACAGTCTGCGCAGCAGCTTTGTCTGGGATATCGCGGAAGCGTCGGACAAGAAGATCTGGATGGCGACCCTCGCCGGACTGGATGCCTACGATCCCGCGACTGCCCGGTTCACGCTGTATGCGCCCAGGCCCGGAAATGTCGCAGGCAACCAATTGCAGTCCGTATTGATCGACAGCGCCGGGCGATTCTGGGTTGGTTCCGTCGATGGTCATCTGTATCGGTTCGACGACCGGCAGGGCCGATTCACCGCGGTCAAATTTCCCGGCCGAATGGATGACCGTTTCTCGTCCGACCGGGTGTGGTACCTGGGCGAAGGACCCGATGGACGAATCTGGGTGTCGACCCTGGACGAGCTGGTGGCGCTGGATCCGGGATCAGCGCAGGTCGCGGAGCGCATAGCCGCGAATGATCGAATGCCGCTGGGCACCACGGCCGCGGTGCGCACATCGCTGGTGGACTCCGATGGAATTCTCTGGTTTGGCGGGGGCGGTGCCGGGCTGATCCGCTACGAGCCGGGCAAAGGGGTAACCGCCCTGCTTGCTCACAAGCCCGACGACCCGAGTTCGCTCAGCGACAACAATGTGCGCAGCTTGTACGAAGCCCCCGATGGAACACTGTGGGTCGGTACGCAAAACGGCCTTGGCCGCATGCGTCCCGAGGATCGACGCAGCGCGCGCAATCGATTCCAGCTGTACACGAGTTCCGAGGGACTGCCGAACAATACCGTGTACGGAATCTTGCCGGACAAGGTCGGCCGCCTTTGGCTGAGCACGAATAGCGGTCTGAGCCTGCTGGACCCGGTCACCGGGAAAGTGAAGAACTTCGATTCCGGTGACGGTCTGATCAGCGACGAACTCAATGGTGGCGCGGAGTTGGTTGCATCCGACGGCTCTTACTATTTCGGCGGCGTCAACGGCGTCAGCTGGTTCCGGCCGGACGAGATTCCGCGCAACACCTACGTCCCGCAGGTTCGCATCAGCAATATCGAGGTGGCCGGCAAGCCCTTGGGTGCAGGCTTCGTGCAGCGACGCGACCGGCTCGAACTCACGCACAACGAGAATGACGTCTGGCTCGCGTTTGCGGTCATGGACTTCCACCAACCGACCAAGAACCGCTTTCGCTACCGGCTCGGCGGGCAATCGGAGGCCTGGGTCGAAACCGACCGCAATTCGGTGAACCTGGCGAAGCTTGCCGCGGGCAACTATCGCTTTGAAGTCCTCGGCAGCAATAACGACGGCGTCTGGAGCAAGGTGCCGGCGCGACTCGATATCCTGGTCCATCCACCGATGTGGAGGACCCGGGAAGCCTATGCGCTGTACGGGTTGGCGATAGCCGGCCTGCTGTTCGGTTATCACCGGACGCAACGGCGGAAGCTCGCGCGCGAGCGCGAGTTCAACGAGAGCCTGGCCAGCGCGCATTCGCTCGCCGAAGCCAATCACCAACTGGCCTTGCGATACGCGCAATACGACAATCTGACGCAGTTGCCGAATCGGGCCTCACTGATGGATTCGCTGGGCCGGTACATGCGTTTCGCCCGTTCCCAGCAACGGGAAATCGGATTGCTGTTGATAAACCTGGATCGTTTCCAGCGTATCAACGACACCATCGGCCACAACCTTGGCGACCTGGTGCTCAAGGTGACGGCCGAACGCCTGTTGGCCGCCACCAATAACGAAGATCTGCTCGCTCGCGTCGGCAGTGATGAATTTGCGCTGATCGCCATACGCCCCGAGGACATTCCAGAAGAAACCTGGCTGGATGCGACTACAACGCGGGTGCTCGAAGCGATTGCCATGCCGCATGTCCATCACGATCCGCCGCTGAGCATGACCGCGAGCATCGGCGTGGCCTTCCACGTGGGCGGCGATGAGAGCGCCAGCGAACTGCTCGGCCACGCCAACATCGCCCTGCACGCGGCCAAGCGCAGCGGCGGCAACCAGGTCCAGCGCTACATGGCGGGAATGATGGAATCCGCGCGCGAGCGCCTGAGCATCGAGGGGAGGATGCATCGCGCCCTGGAGGCGCGGGAATTCCTGCCCTTCTACCAACCGCTGATCGATATTCGTGGCCGCAAGCTGACCGGCTTTGAAGCGCTCATTCGTTGGCAGCCGCCCGGACAGAGCATGATCTTTCCGGATCAGTTCATCCCGGTGGCGGAGGAGTCCGGCCTGATCGTCGATCTGGGCAACCTGATGATTCGCGAAGCGTGCCGCCAGTTGGCGTTGTGGCAGCGTTGGGACATCGAGATCGCGGTCAACGTGTCGATGCGCCAATTGCGCAGCGGTCTGCTGGTCGCCACCATCCGCGATGCGCTGTCCGCCAACGACGTGCCGGCCAGGTGCCTGAAGGTGGAGATCACCGAGAGCGCGATGATGGAAAACGTCGAGGACACGGCCGAGCAGCTGCGCGAGATAAAGAAACTCGGCGTGAGGATTTCCGTGGACGACTTCGGGACCGGCTTCTCTTCGTTGAGCCATCTGAAGATGCTGCCGGTCGACGAAATGAAGATCGATCGCAGCTTTGTCGTCGACGTGGCGACCAACAAGCACAGCCAGAAGATCGTCAATTCGATCGTGCGCCTGGCGCACGAGTTGCAGTTGAAGGTGGTCGCGGAGGGCGTGGAGGATGAAAGCGCGATGACCTACCTGCGCTCGATCGGCTGCGACCTGGCCCAGGGTTACCTGTTCGACCGCCCCCGGCCTGCCGAGCAACTGGTGGAGCGCGGCTGGCTGGATCCGAGCGGCAACGCCGCGCGCAATCGCGCCACCGCATGACCCACAAAAAAACCCGCGATCGCTCGCGGGTTTTTCCGTATAGCTCATGTAGGAGCGGCTTTAGCCGCGATGAATCTTGCGAAACGAATCGCGGCTGGCTTCTAACAGACGGATGTCTGGTCAGCCGCTCCCACAATGCTTTAGGCCAGGCCGGCCTGTTTCATTACTTCGGCGGCGTAGTCTTCGACCACTTTCTCGATGCCTTCGCCAACGGCGATGCGCGAGAAGCTGAGCACTTCGGCCTTGGCTGCCTTGAGCACGGCGTCGACCGACTTGTCGGTGTCCAACGCGTATGGCTGGCCGGTCAGGGTCACTTCGTTGATGATCTTGGAAACCTTGCCGCTGATGATCTTCTCGAGGATCTCGGCCGGCTTGGCCTTGTCCTTGTCGGTCATCTTGGCCATCTCGATTTCCTTTTCCTTGGCGATGAAATCGGCCGGGACGTCGGAAGCCTTGATGTACGGGGGGTTCATTGCCGCGATGTGCATGGCCAGGCCCTTGGCCAGCTCGGCATCGCCGCCCTTGAGCTCGACCAGCACGCCGATGCGGCCGCCGTGCACGTAACCGGCAACGATGTTGCTGCTCTCGGCGCGAACCAGGCGACGGACCTGCACGTTCTCGCCGACCTTGGAGATCAGCGCGGCGCGCGCGTGTTCGACGGTGTCGCCGCCGATCTTGGCATCTTTCAATGCTTCGGCATCCGCGGCACCGGAAGCGAGCGCGGCGTCGGCAACCGCCTTCGTGAAAGCCAGGAAGTTGTCATCCTTGGCGACGAAGTCGGTTTCCGAATTGATTTCCACGAGCACGGCTTTGCCGGGCGCGGAGGCGAGCACGATGCGGCCTTCGGCGGCAATGCGACCGGCTTTCTTGTCGGCCTTGGCAAGACCGGTCTTGCGCAGGTATTCCATCGCGTTGTCGATATGGCCTGCATTCTCGGCGAGTGCCTTCTTGCACTCCATCATGCCGGCGCCGGAGCGCTCGCGCAGTTCCTTGACCAGGCTGGCGGTGATTTCCATAGAGACCCTCTAATTGCGTTGTCAGATGTTGAAGGAGCGGCTCATCTGGGAGCCGCTTGTGTGGGAGCGGCTTCAGCCGCGAAGCTCTTGGCGGGGGTCATCGCGGCTGAAGCC
>Ga0209211_10005158_pt1 | contig 19773 bp, 19 predicted proteins | sample RifGroA2_FD_183992 | JGI IMG/M metagenome (GOLD analysis project Ga0209211, IMG submission 183992) | Groundwater microbial communities from Rifle, Colorado, USA - Groundwater A2 (SPAdes) (version 2) | ecosystem: Environmental > Aquatic > Deep subsurface > Groundwater | place: Rifle, Colorado...
GCCCGCCGCTCTGCACACCGCGATGCACCAGAGCGCCTGCGTGCTGATGGACACGCCGCTGGAGGCGCGCGTCGCGGCATTGCAGGAAGACTATCTCCATTACATCGAAAATCCGGATGCACTGATCGCACAACTGCAAGCGCTGCACCCGTTCCACGGCAGCAAGCAGCTGGAGCACTGGAGCGAACTGATCCGCGCCGGAGAGTTTGCCGCGCTGGTCGAGGAACTGCTGGTGCGGCATTATGATCCCGGCTACTACCGTTCGCTGGCGAAGCACTACGCGCATCTGGACGAAGCGCGGCACATCGTGCCGCAAGGCCTGTCGGACGAGGCGCTGGCGGCTGTGGCCGCGCAACTCGATGAGTGAACATGGAATACAGACGGCTGGGTGAAAGCGAACTGAACGTGTCGGCGCTGGCGCTCGGCACGATGACCTTCGGCGAACAGAACACCGAGGCGGATGCGCACGCGCAGCTCGATCTCGCCGTGGCGCGCGGCGTGAACTTCATCGACACCGCCGAGATGTACCCGGTCGCGCCGCGCGCCGAGACGGTATTCCGCACCGAGTGCTACATCGGCAGCTGGCTCAAGCGCCAGTCGCGCGACAAGCTCATCGTCGCCAGCAAGATCGCCGGCCCGGCGCGCGGTTTCACCTGGATACGCGGCGGCCCGCGCATCGCGCGCGAGCAGATCCACGCCGCCATTGACGGCAGCCTGCGCCGCTTGCAGACCGATTACCTCGACCTCTACCAGATCCACTGGCCGGACCGCTACGTGCCGATGTTCGGCGCAACCGGCTACGACGCGGCGCAGGAGCGCGATAGCACCCCCATCGCCGAACAGTTGCAGGCGCTGGGGGAACTGGTGCAGGCAGGCAAGGTGCGCCACATCGGCGTCAGCAACGAGACGCCGTGGGGCGTGATGGAATTCGTGCGCTGCGCGGAACGGCTCGGACTGCCGAAGATCGCCAGCATCCAGAACGCCTACCACCTGATGAACCGCACCTTCGAGAGCGGCCTCGCGGAAGTCTGCCGCCACACTGGCGTCGGCCTGCTCGCCTACAGCCCGCTGGCGTTCGGCCATCTCAGCGGCAAATACCTCGCCGACCCAAACGCGCATGGCCGCGTCACCCTGTTCCCCGGCTTCGGCCAGCGCTACAACAAGCCCAACGTGCCGGTCGCGGCGCGGGAATATGTGCGCATCGCGCAGCAAGCCGAACTCAGCCCGGCGCAGATGGCCCTCGCCTTCGCCCGCACGCGCCGGTTCACCGGCAGCGTCCTGCTCGGCGCGACCACGCTGGAACAACTCAGGGAAAATCTGGACAGCGCAGAGATCACGCTAACGGCGGAAGTGCTGGAACAGATCGAGGCGGTGCACCGGGTGTATCCGAATCCGGCGCCGTGATGGAACCATCGAGTAAGCATCCACGGCAAAGCCGTGGGCTTTATTTGTGAGCCGCTCAAAGTGAGCCTACCCAGCAGTCAGAAATAAAGCTACAAAAATAGGGACTGAGGTGTGGGAACCCGATTTATCGGATGATTAGAAATGTCGCCCATCGCCCGATAAATCGGGCTCCCACAACAGCGTTCCAGCTTGATTGATAATTTTGGCTTGCCAAACCTACGATTTAACCGGCCTCACCTTCCCCGCCGCCAGCTTCGCGCGCGCCCTCGCCTCGTCGGTGTCCTTGCCGTTCGCCAGTGCCACGCCCATGCGGCGGCGGGCGAAGGATTCCGGTTTGCCGAACAGGCGGATGTCGGATTGCGGCACGCGCAGGGCTTCGTCCACGCCGGTGAAGGCGATGCCTTTTTCTTCGAGCTGGCCGTAGATCACGGCGCTCGCACCGGGGGCGCGCAACGATACATCCACCGGCAGGCCGAGGATGGCGCGGGCGTGCAGCTCGAATTCGTTGAAGCGCTGGCTGCACATCGTCACCATGCCGGTGTCGTGCGGGCGCGGGCTGACTTCGCTGAACCACGCCTCGTCGCCCTTGATGAACAGTTCGACGCCGAAGATGCCGAGGCCGCCGAGGTCGTCGGTGATTCTTTTCGCGATGTCGCGCGAGCGTTGCAGCGCCAGCAGCGACATCGCCATCGGCTGCCAGCTCTCGACGTAATCGCCGTGTACCTGCACATGGCCGATGGGTTCGCAGAAGTGCGTCTCGGTGTTGCCGTTCGCACCGACCGCGCGCACGGTGAGCTGGGTGATCTCGTAGTCGAAGTCAATGAAACCCTCGACAATCACCCTGCCCTGATTCACGCGCGAACCGCTGGCGGCGTAGTCCCACGCGACTTGCACTTCATCGGCGCTATCCACTTTCGACTGCCCTTTGCCGGAGGACGACATCACCGGCTTGATGATGCAGGGATAACCGATCTGTTCGATGGCGGCGCGCAGTTCTTCCAGACTGCCGGCAAATTTATACGGCGAGGTCGGTAGGCCCAGCGTCTCGGCAGCGAGGCGGCGGATGCCTTCGCGGTGCATGGTGAGCTGCGCGGCGCGCGCGGTGGGGATGACGCGCGCCAGTCCTTCGCGCTCGATCTGCACCAGCATATCGGTGGCGATGGCCTCGATCTCCGGCACCACGATATGCGGCCTTTCCTGTTCGATCAGCGCGCGCAGTGCCGCGCCGTCCGCCATATTGATGACATGGGCGCGGTGCGCCACCTGATGCCCCGGCGCATCCGGGTAGCGATCCACCGCGATGGTCTCCACGCCGAGGCGTTGCAGCGCGATGATGACTTCCTTGCCGAGTTCGCCGCTGCCGAGCAGCATGACTTTGGTGGCGGAGGGGCTGAGCGGTGTGCCGATGGTGTGCGGTTTCATGGGATGCCGGGATAAAGAGTCAGGGTGCGCAAAATTATACACAGCGGAGTAACATAGCCGTGCCATTCTGACCATCAAAGGAGCGAGACCATGACGAACATCGTGCAATTGTTAGGTGTTGAAGCGGAACAACTGTTGCAGCATCGTTGCGCAGGCATCCCGAAGGAATCGCTGCACTTGCCGGGGCCGGATTATGTGGAGCGCGTGGTGGCGATGAAAGACCGCAAGACCGGCGTGCTGCGCAGCCTGCAAGCCCTGTATGGACACGGGCGGCTGGCCAACACCGGCTACCTGTCGCTGCTGCCGGTGGATCAGGGTGTGGAACATTCCGGCGGCGCGTCGTTCGCGCCGAACCCGATGTATTTCGACCCGGAAAACATCGTCAAGCTGGCTATCGAGGGCGGCTGCAACGGCGTGGCATCGACGCTCGGCGTGCTGGGCTCGGTGGCGCGCCGCTACGCGCACAAGATCCCGTTCATCGTGAAAATCAACCACAACGAGCTGCTGACCTACCCCAACGAGTTCGACCAGACGCTGTTCGCCAGCGTGGATCAGGCGTTCGACATGGGCGCGGTGGCGGTGGGCGCGACCATCTTCTACGGCTCGGAACAATCGCGCCGCCAGATACAAGAAGTCTCCGAGGCGTTCGAGCACGCGCACAGCCTCGGCATGGCGACTGTGCTGTGGGCCTATCTGCGCAACCCGGCGTTCAAAACCGCGGACAAGGATTACCACGTGTCTTCCGACCTGACCGGGCAGGCCAACCACCTCGCCGTCACCATCAACGCCGATATCGTGAAGCAGAAGATGGCTGAGAACAACGGCGGCTACAACGCGATCAAGTTCGGCAAGACCAGCCCGAAGGTGTACAGCGACCTGACCACCGACCACCCCATCGATCTGGTGCGCTACCAAGTGGCGAACTGTTACATGGGACGCGCCGGCCTGATCAATTCGGGCGGCGAATCGGGCAAGGACGACCTGCACCAGGCGGTGCGCACCGCCGTCATCAACAAGCGCGCCGGCGGCATGGGCCTGATCTCCGGGCGCAAGGCGTTCCAGAAGCCGATGCAGGACGGCATCGCGCTGCTCAACGCGATTCAGGATGTGTATGCGGCCAAGGATGTGACCGTGGCGTAATCTATGCTGTCGCCGTGAAAAACGAACCAAAGCCGGCCATTTTTGTCCCATTTATGCTTTAAGTTGGTTCCTTTGGTTCTTCAGGTTTCCGTTCTGGAGAAGAGGGGGTTCGCATGGATGACGCCAAAAAACTCAAGCTTCACTACGACTTTACCCAGGAGGATGTCGACAGGATATCGGAGGTTGGATCAAAACTCCTCGGGGAAGACTCCGATTTTGTCGAAGCGCTCTACAACTACCTGCTCCCGATCGCCGAAGCCAGGGCGTTCTTGCAGGATCAGGAAGTTGTCGCGCGGCACAAACAGCATCTCAGAAATTGGTACGTTCGCCTTTTTTCAGGCAATTATGACGCGGCCTATTTTGCCAAGCTGGTCCGGATCGGCGAGACCCATGTCAGGATCGGCCTGCCCACCCACTATGTAAACTCCACCATCAGCTTTATCCGCCGCTATATCGGCAGCCGGATCAGTGAACACTTCAAGGGCCGCGACGACCTGCCCTTGCTCATAGGCTCCTGCGAAAAGATACTGGACATCAACCTCGACGTGTTTACCGGCTCATACCTTGAAGAAGAGATGAGCGCCTATTCCAGCGTTTCGAAATTCAAACTCAGACTGATCGGCGTGGCCAAACGGGTTTCGAATGTGACGGATCTGGTCCTGATTCTGGCGCTGATGCTGGTGGCGCCATTCGTGGTGGGGCTTTTTGCCTATGACATCTACCTGCTGTTTGGCGGTGAGGTGAGCATCGAAGAGGGTATCCTGAAAATACTGGGCAGCCTGCTGATTCTCTGGGCGGTAAGCGAACTGATGGAAGAAGAAGTGCGGCATTTGCGCGGCGAGGGATTTGCCATTGCGGCCTTCCTGGGGTTGGCCATCGCAGCAATGATCCGCAAGATCCTGATCACCTCACTCTCGGGTGACAAGATGATAGAATTGCTCAGCTACGGCGGTTCGTTACTGGCTCTGGGCATAGTGTACTGGGTGATCGTCAAGAACGATATCCGTATCGGAAGACGCAAGGGCGAATCCCGGAAATTCGGCCAACCGGACGAGTAAGGCAAAAACAAACCGCGCTGCTCGGCGCATTCAGGGTATGCATGCCGTCGAAAAATGTGACGGTGGCATAACAGACGGGGAGCCATGTATGGTGGACGAGCCGCTCAAGCGTTTACTGGATGCGGAGGCAAAAGCCGAACAGATCGTCGCGCGCGCGGATGCGGAACGCCAGGCGATCATCGAGCAGGCCAAACGCGATGCCGGCGCTGCGGAACAGCAGCATGCCGCGCGCATGGCCGAGATTCATGCCGCCTTCCTTGCCCAAGCGGAACAGCGCGCCCGGCAGGCCATCACCGAATTGCAACGGCGCCACACCGAACAGTCGCACGCCTTGCGCGCCTCCGCGGAACGCCACGAACAGCAGGCGCTGGCCGAAGCCGTCTCCCTGCTCACCGTCGCGGATCGGCCATGAGCGCCGCGCACTATGCCTACCTGAACACCCGCGTCAGCCTCTACGCCGGGCAACTGCTCGGCTCCGACCGGCTCGATCCGCTGATCGACCGCCCGTATGACGAGGGGTTGCACGACACCGGACAGCCCGACGTCACCGCCCAATACATCGGCGATCTGGACCAGCACAATGTGACGATATTGCTCAGGGAATTATCCGTGCTGATCCGTCCGCTGTCGGGTGCGCCGCGCGAGTTGCTCGACTATTGGGCGCACCGCTTCGAACTCGGCAACCTCAAGACCATCATCCGCGGCAAGATGGCCAGCCAGCCGCAAGCCGCGATCGAAGCACAGTTGCAGGACATGGGCAGATTCACCAGCCTGCCCATCGCCGAGCTGCTGCAAAGCGACACGCCGGCGGAATTGCTGCGTCGCCTGGAACAGACGCCCTATGCGGAGATCGCGCGCCAGGCGCGCCACCTGCTGGAACAGGGCGAAGCGCTGTTCGCCCTCGATGCCGCGCTGGATCGGCGCTATTTCGCGGGACTGGCGCGGCGCGGCGCGGCGATCGGCGGCGCTCCCGGCCAACTGCTGCGCGCCATCGTCGGCAGCATCGTCGACCGCGTGAATCTGGTCTGGCTGTTGCGCTACCGCTATGCCTACAACCTGACCCCGGCACAGGCCTATTACCTGCTCATCCCCGCCAGCCACCGCCTGCTGCCGCAACAACTTCAGCAGCTCGCGCAATGCGCGAGCTTCGAAGAGGCCATGAGCAGCCTGCCCGCCCCTTTTGACAAGATGCTGGCAGGCGCGCGCAATACCACCGAGGTGACGCTGAAACTGGAATTCGAGACCTGGCGCTTCGCGGCCAACACGCTGCGCCACAGCAGCTTCAACGTCGCACGCGCGCTCGCCTACATGGTGCTGCGCGAGCGCGACCTGCGGCGGCTGCGCGCCATCGTGCGCGGACGCAACATGCACATGGACGCAGCCATGATCCGCGCCGCGCTGGGACTTGCCGAGAGCGGCCAGGAGTCACATTAAATGTTCATGCCCCTGCCCATGCTGCGCATCGAACTGAGCCTGCTCAGGGACGACGCTCCGCAGGCGTCCCTGCTGCTCGCCAACTACGGCAGCTTCGACCCGGAGTTCAGCGAGGTCGCGCCCGAACAGTTCCCCGAGCTGCCGGGCGAAGCCTGGCGCCAGGCCTATGCCGAAACCCGCGCCCACCTCGACAAGATCCTGGCCCACTACGAGATCGTCGCGCCGCAGGCCGTGGATGCGCCGATGCAGCCGGTCGCTCCGCAACAACTGGCCGGGATCGGCGCATGGCTGAAGCAGGAATGGGAACACTGTTCGGAAGAGCAGGAACACATGCGCGGGCTGCGCGACGAATATCGCCGCACCGCACAGCTGCGCAGGGCGCTCGACCAGTTCATGGACATCAGCATCGACCTCGCGTTGCTGCAAAAGCAGAGCGCGCTGCTGGACGTGCGCGTCGGCACGCTGCCGCGCGCCAACCTCCAGCGTTTCGGGGAGTCGCTGCGCCTTGCCGGCTACATCGCCATCCGTTTCTTCAGCAGCGAGGAACAGGTGCATCTCATCATCGCGGGCGCCAGCGGACATGCGCAGGAGATCGAACGCGTGCTCCAGGCAGCAGGCTGGCGCACGATGGAGGTTCCCGCCGAATTCCACGGCCGCCCGGACGAGGTACGCCGCGAACTGGGCGAGCGCATGGCGCGCCTGACCGGACAGCAGGCGCAGGAAGATGCGCGCCGCCGCGCCGCACCGGCACAGGAGAAGCTGCGCGAGCGTCTGCTCGAAGCGGCAAACCTCCTCGCGCGCGCCGCGCCCTATGCCGAGCTGGCCGGTTTGATGCGCGGTCACGGCAGCCTCGCCACCGTGAGCGGCTGGGTGCCAAAAGAACAGCTGCCGCAACTGAAACAGATGCTCGCGGAAAATTTCGGCGACCGCTTTGCGCTGCATGCGCGCGAACCCCGCGCCGACGAGCGCCTGCGGGTGCCCTCGGCGATGCGCCATCACCGCTGGCTGCAACCGTTCGCGCGGCTGGTGCTGAACTATGGCGTGCCGCGCTACGGCGAGATCGATCCGACCATACTGTTCGCGGTGTCCTTCGTGTTGATGTTCGGCATGATGTTCGGCGATGCCGGCCACGGCGTTGTCATCGCCCTCGCCGGCTTCGCCTTGCGCAGCCGCCTCGGGCAGTATGCGCCGCTGGCCGTCGCCGCCGGCATCAGCTCGACCGTGTTCGGCCTGCTCTACGGCAGCGTGTTCGGTTACGAGCACCTGCTGCCCGCGCTGTGGATGTCGCCGCTGTCCGACCCGATGCGCATGCTGGGCGTGGCGCTGGGCTGGGGTATAGCCTTTATCCTGCTGGCCACCCTGCTGACCATACGCAACCGCATCGCCGACGGACGCCTGCGCGAGGCATTGCTCGACAGCCACGGCGCGGCAGGCCTGCTGCTATATGCGGGACTGCTGGCCGGTGCTTGGCGCTACGCGAGCGCGGCAACACTGGATACCGGCACCGTGCTGGCGGTGGGCGTCGCGTTGGCCGCGATGTTCGCCCATGCATGGCAACGCAACCTCGGCAGTGCCGTCGCGGAAAGGATGCTGATCGTGCTGATGGAAGGTTTCGAAGCTGTCATGGCCTATATCTCCAACACGCTATCGTTCCTGCGGCTGGCCGCGTTCAGCCTCAACCATGTGGCGTTGTCCATCGCCGTCTTCACCGTGGCGAACATGCTGCAATCGACCGGCTACTGGGTCACCGTGGTGCTGGGCAACCTGTTCATCCTGGTGCTGGAAGGCGCCATCGTGGCGATCCAGACGCTGCGCCTGGAATACTATGAAGGCTTCTCGCGCTTCTTCGGCGGGGACGGACGCGCGTTCCGTCCGCTCACGCTGGGGAGCAGGAAAGAGTTCGCGTTTCAGAATCGTTGATTGTCCATAGAAAGGGGAAACATATGTCCTGGCTCATCGCGTTAATCTGCTTGAACTTGCTCGGCACGCTGGCCTTGGGGGCTTATCTGGAATTCCGCCCCTTGGCGGACGGCGCGCGCGCAAAACGCTGTTGGAAAGGCACGCTGGGTGTGAACCTGCTGGTGTTCGCCGGCGCCGGCATGGGCGCGCTGCTGCTGGGCATAGACAATGCCATGGCACAACAGGCAACCGCGCCCGGCGGCGAGATATCGATCGGCCTGGGGCTGGCGCTGCTCGGCGCGGGCCTGCCGACGGGGCTCGCGGCCTTCGGCGCCGGTCTTGCCGTGGGGCCGGTCGGCGCCGCCTCGCTCGCGGTCATCGCGGAGAAGCCGGAGATGTTCGGCCGCACGCTGATCTATCTGGGGCTTGCCGAGGGGATCGCGATCTACGGCCTGGTGGTGACCATCCTGCTGCTGGGAAGGATCGCATGAACGGCAGCCTCGCTCCCGCACGCATGATCGCGCTGGGCAGCGCCGCGCTGATGGAAGGGTTCGCGCTGATCGGCTTCGAGACCCATGCCGACCCCGCGCCCGAAACCGTCGAAACGCTGATGCACGAATTGATGCGCAGCCAGCAATCCGCGCTGGTCGTCATCGAGCAGGGTCTGGCACGCCAGCCCGGCCGCCACTTGCAGCGCGCACAGCGCGAAGGCGGCCGCATCGTCATCACCGAGATTCCCGAGATTCACTTGTCCGGCAGCTATCATTCGCGCGTCGAGAGCCTGGTGCAGGGCATCCTCGGCCCGACCGCGCTGGAGGCGCAGCGATGAGCGAGACGAACGACATCTCCGGCCTCGAGGCCGCGCTGGAACAGCGTGCGCACAAGCTGGCCGGGGAGCATCTCGCCAGCGGCCGCCAGGCGCGCGAACGCATCCTCGCCGACACGCGCCAGCGGCTGCACATCGAGGAAGAGCGCGAAGTGCTCGCCGCCAAGGCGCGCGCCGAACGCGCTTACCGGCAGCGGGTGCAAGCGGCGGAACTCGATCTGCGCAGCGGCCTCGACTCCCTGCGCCGGGAACTTGCGGTTGCCGCGCTCGCCAAGCTCCCCGATCACCTGACCGCGCTGGCGGAAGACGATGCGCGCTATCTGCCGCTGCTGCGGAATTATCTGCGCGAGGCCGCGCAGGCAATCGAGCGCGACGAACTCGTCGCGCGGTTCAACGCCCGCGACATGCTGCGCCTGCAAGCGGACTGGACGCGCTATGCCGGCGAAGCCGCGCCCGGCAAGCAACTGAAACTGTCGCCGGAAACGCTGCACAGCATCGGCGGCGTGCTGGTCTCCAGCGCGGACGGCAACATTCGTTTCGACAACACTTTCGAGGGGCGTATGGAAAGGCTGGACGAGACCTTGCAGGGTGCGCTCGCCGAACGGCTGTCGGCACAATCCGGAGAAGCGAAAGATGGGTAAGGTCGTCGAAGTCAACGGGCCGCTGGTCACCGTCGAACTGGCGGACGTGCGCACCGGCGAACAGGTCAGGATCGGCCGTCTCGATCTGACCGGGGAAGTCATCGCCCGCCACGGCGCGCGCGCGCTGGTACAGGTGTACGAGCCGACCGAATCGCTACGCCCCGGCGAACCGGTCGAAGCACTCGGCCATCCGCTGTCGGTGGAACTCGGCCCGGGATTGCTGGGCGGCATCTTCGACGGCGTGCAGCGCCCGTTGCTGGAACACGCCAGACAGCACGGCGACTATGTCCCGCGCGGCGTGCATATCCCGCCGCTGGACCGCAACAAGTTGTGGCGTTTCGAACCGCAATCCGGCCTCGTCACTGGCACCCGTATCGAATCCGGCGCGGTGCTGGGCAGCGTGCAGGAGACTGCGACCATCGCCCACCGCATCATGGTGCCGCCCGGCATGGGCGGCGAACTGCTGGATATCTCTGCCGCGAACAACGTCACCGTGGATGCCGTGGTGGCACGCGTGCGCGACGCGCGCGGCGAGATACACGAACTCAAGCTGTTCCAGCGCTGGCCAGTGCGCACCCCGCGCCCATACCGGAACCGTGACGATGCCGTGGCGCCGCTGCTCACCGGACAGCGCATCCTCGACACCTTCTTCCCGCTGGTGAAGGGCGGCCGCGCCGCCGTGCCCGGCCCGTTCGGCGCGGGCAAGACCATGGTGCAGCAGCAGATCGCGCGCTGGGCCGACGCCGACATCGTGATCTATGTCGGCTGCGGCGAGCGCGGCAACGAGCTGGTGGACATCCTCGAGAGCTTCCCCAAGCTCACCGACCCCAACACCGGCCGCTCGCTGATGGAGCGCACGCTGCTGGTCGCCAACACCTCCAACATGCCTGTGGTCGCGCGCGAAGCCTCGATCTACGTCGGCGTCACGTTGGCCGAGTATTACCGCGACCAAGGCTACGACGTGGTGATGGTGGCCGATTCCACCAGCCGCTGGGCCGAGGCACTGCGCGAAGTGGCCGGACGCCTGGGCCAGATGCCGGTAGAAGAAGGCTATCCCGCCTATCTCGCCTCGCGCCTCGCCGCGTTCTACGAGCGCGCCGGACGGGTGCAGACGCTCGCGGGCGGCAGCGGCTCGATCACGCTGATCGGCGCGGTGTCGCCGCCCGGCGGCGACTTCTCAGAACCGGTCACCAGCCACACCAAGGAGATCGTGCAGACCTTCTGGGCGCTGTCCAAGGAACTCGCCGATGCGCGCCACTATCCCGCGGTGGATTGGGTGGAGAGCTTCTCCGGCTATGTCGCCAGTTGCAGCGGCTGGTGGGCCGAGCATGTCGATCCGCGCTGGGCGGAGCAGCGCGCCGCAGCGCTGGGGCTCCTGTCGCAGGCCGAGGAACTGGCGCGCATCGTCAACCTGGTCGGCCCCGAAGCGCTGTCGCCGCAGCAGCGTTGGGCGCTGCAAGGCGTGACGCTGTTCCGCGAAGGCGTGCTGCAACAGAGCGCGCTCGATCCGGTGGACAGCTATTGCTCGCCGCAAAAGCAGTTCGCCCTGCTCGATCAGATGCTGAACATCTACCGGCAAGGAGCGAAACTGCTCGAATTCGGCGTGCCGGTGCAGGAGCTGCTGCGCCTGCCGCTGCTGGCCGAGGCGCAGCGCCTGAAGAGCCGCTATACGAACAACCAGCTAGATGAGCTGCGCAATTTCGCCGCACGGGCCGACGGCGAATTCGAGCGACTGCACAACGAATACGCGCAACACGGAAAGGCGACCGCATGAGCGGCAAGGAATATCGGCTGGCCACGGCGGCGCGCGGCGGGCTGCTGTACATGCGCGGCGTGCCCGGTGTGGCGCTGGGCGACCGCGTGGCGGTGCGCGACCACAGCGGGCGGCGACGCAACGGCCAGGTGATCCGCACCAGCGACGAACTGGTGCTGATCCAGGTGCTGGAAGGCACCGACAATCTCGACCTGGAAAACACTTGGGTGCGCTTCCTCGACCAGCCGTTCGAGATTGCGCTGAGTCCCGACCTGCTCGGCCGCGTGTTCAACGGCCTGGGCCAGCCGCGCGACGACCGCCCTCCCCTCTATTCCAGGCTGAAACGCAATGTCAACGGTGCGCCGGTGAATCCCGCCGCGCGCGCCTATCCGCGCGAGTTCATCCAGACCGGCCTTTCGGCGGTGGACGGACTCAACTCGCTGGTGCGCGGGCAGAAGCTGCCGATCTTCTCCGGCTCGGGACTGCCGCACAACCGCCTCGCCGCACAGATCGTGCGCCAGGCGCGTCTGCCCGGCGAGGAGTCGCACTTCGCCGTAGTGTTCGCCGCGATGGGCGTGTCCTACTCTGATGCACATTTCTTCCGCGAGACCTTCGCTGGCAGCGGCGTGCTGCGCAACGTGGTGATGTTCCTCAACCTCGCGGACGAGCCGACGATCGAGCGCCTGATCCTGCCGCGCGCCGCGCTGACCGCGGCGGAATACCTCGCGTTCGATCTCGACTTGCACGTGCTGGTGGTGATGACCGACATGACGCACTATGCCGAGGCGTTGCGCGAAGTCGCCACGGCCAAGGGCGACGTGCCCGCGCGCAAGGGTTATCCGGGCTATCTGTATTCCGACCTTGCGGAAATCTATGAGCGCGCCGGACGCATCCGCGGCAAGTCCGGCTCCATCACCATGATGCCGGTGGTCTCGATGCCTTCCGACGATATCACCCATCCCATCCCCGACCTCACCGGCTACATCACCGAAGGCCAGCTGGTGCTGAGCCGCACCCTCAACAACCTCGGTATTTATCCGCCGCTGGATATTCCGCCCTCGCTGTCGCGCCTGATGAAGGACGGCATCGGCAAGGAGCACACGCGCGAAGACCACAAACGGGTCGCGGGACAGATCTACGCCTCCTATGCGCACGCGCTCGAGGTGCGCAACCTCGCCTCCATCATCGGCGCGGAAGACCTGTCCGAAACCGACCGCAACTATCTCGCCTTCGCCGACGCCTTCGAACGGCGTTTCGTCGGACAGCGCGAGGATGAGGAGCGCAGCATCGTCGAGACCCTGAACCTCGCCTGGGAGTTGCTGTCGCTGCTACCGCCGGAGGCGCTGACGCGCGTGGGCACGGAGGACCTCGAGAAATACCACCATTGGCAAGGCGCGCCGGCGGAGGAGAAATGAACAGCATTCGAACATCGATGAACCGGATACACAGGATGTATTTTTATCCTGCTCATCCTGTCCATCCATGTTTCATCCATACTTTTTAGAATGGAAAATCGTCTCAGGGTACGCCCGACCAAGAGCACGCTGCTGTCGCTGCGGCGCCAGGTGGTGGCGTTGCAACGCGGCCACGACCTGCTCGAGCGCAAGCGCGAACTGCTCACGCGGCTGGTGCACCAGCGCCTGAAAAGCTACCGCGAACTGCGCCTGACGGTGCGCGAGGCGTTGCAAGGCGCCTACCACTGGCTGTCCATCGCCCACATGCGCATGGGCAGCACGCAATTGCGCCAGGCGGTGCTGGGACTCAAGCCCGCGCTGTCCGTGTACATCCTGCCGCGCAGCAGCATCGGCGTCGAATACCCCACCGTGACCGTCGAGAGCACACCGCTACAACCGGTCGGTCTGATGTGGACCGATGCCAGTTTCGACGAGGCGCGCCGGCGCATGACCGACATCGCCGTGCTGCTCGCACGACTGGGCGAAGCCGAGACCGCGCTGTGGCGCCTGCTGACCGAACAGCGCAAGACCCGGAAGCGCGTCAACGCCCTCAAGTACAACGTCATCCCGCGCTACCAGACCACCATCCGCCACATCGAATCGGTACTGTCCGAGGAAGAGCGCAACACCCTGTTCCAGCTGAAAGTCATGCGCAGCCAGCTGGAAACAGCCGGGGAATACCGGGATGTTGCAGGCTGCTAGCCCGGATATTTCATGGATTCGCGTGATGATCGCGCAGGATTTTGTTTTCTAGGCAAATTTTGTGAAGGAGTGGTGTAGTTATTCATACACCCGACGGAACAAAATCTTGCATAGGAAACAAAAGACTAGCGAGGGCGCGCGGCAATCCATGAAATATCCGGGCTAGGCGTCGTCCCGGTCCGGGCGGTGCACAAAACGCCCCTACCCCACCCTCTCATGCAGCCTGCCCGACAACAGGCTGGCGGAAACGATGAGCAGCGCGCCCGCCCAGTCGCGCGGCGCCATCACCTCGTCGGCCAGTAGCCAGGAAGAGAGCGCGGCGAACACCAGTTCGACCAGGAAGATCAGGATCGCGCGGTTGGCGGACAGGTGGGCGATGCCGTATTGCACCGTGAAGCTGACGGCGCACAGCGCGAGTCCGGTCAGCCCGAACAGCAGCCAGTGCTGCGCGCCGAGCGCGCCGAGCTGCGCGGCGATGCCGCCCTGCCACCCCAGCAGCGGCAAGGTCAGCAGGATCGTGCCCAGCCAGATGCTGACGGCCTTGGTCTCGGTACTCAAATGCTCCGCGCGGCGCGACACCACGTTGGACAGCGCGAATGCCATGCCCGCAGACAGGCCGATCCATTCGGCAAGGTTCTGTGGCAACGGCAGTCCCAGCGCAGGCTCCCACAGCATGACCACGGCGCCGCCGAACGACAGCGCTATGATGAGCCAGCCATAGCGGTCGAGGCGTTCACCCAGCATCCACCAGGAGAACAGCACCGTCCACAGCGGCGCGAGGTAGAACAGCAGCAGCACGCGCATTACCTCGCCGTCCAGCATCGCCAGGATATAGCCGAAATTGGTCCAGCCCGCACTCAGCAGCAGCCACAGCGCCCACCAGCCCGCCTGCCGCCGCTCGCGCCACACGCGCGGCAGCATGAACGCGCCGAATGCGAGCGCCAGCAGGTAGGTGATCAGTGTGGCCAGCGCGCCGGAGATGCCGGCGTCCTGCAACACGCGGTAGGGATACCAGATCAGCCCCCACACCAGCGCACCGCTCAACACGCCCGCAAGCGGGTACAGATTTTGTTTTGATGGCACTCGCAGCAACCTTATAATGCGCGCTCGTTCCAAGCGCCATACCCTGAAGATGAACCCAGACCTGAACCGGCTTCAGCCCTACCCGTTCCAGAAACTCGCCGCGCTGTTCCGCGAGGTGCAGCCGAACCCGGACTATCGCCCCATCAGCCTGTCCATCGGCGAACCGAAGCACGCCACGCCGCAGTTCATCAAGGATGCGCTGACCGCCGGGCTCGACGGGCTGGCGAATTATCCCACAACCGTCGGCAGCGACGCGCTGCGCGGTGCGATCTCGCAGTGGCTGGCGGCGCGCTACGGCATACCCGCGCCGGACGCGAAGACGCAGGTGTTGCCGGTGAACGGCAGCCGCGAGGCGCTGTTCGCCTTCGCCCAGGCCGTGATCGACCGCAGCCGGGATGCCCCCGCCGTGGTCTGCCCCAATCCGTTCTATCAGATATACGAGGGCGCGGCATTGCTCGCCGGCGCCACGCCGCACTTCCTCAACGCGCTGCCGGAAGACGGTTACGCGCTGAATCTCGGGCAACTGCCAGAACAGGTGTGGCAGCGCACCCAACTGATCTACGTCTGCTCGCCGGGCAATCCGACCGGGCGCGTGATGCCGTTGCAGGAGTGGCAGACGCTGTTCGAGATGAGCGACCGTTACGGTTTCGTCATCGCCTCGGACGAGTGCTATTCCGAGATCTACTTCGGCGAGGACAAACCGCTCGGCGCGCTCCAGGCCGCACAACAACTGGGGCGCGGCGACTACCGCAATCTGATGGTGTTCTCCAGCCTGTCGAAACGCTCCAACGTGCCCGGCATGCGCTCCGGCTTCGTCGCGGGCGACGCTCGACTCATCGAGAGATTCACGCTGTACCGCACCTACCACGGTTCGGCGATGAACCCGGCTATCCAGACCGCCAGCATCGCGGCATGGAACGACGAGGTGCATGTCGCCGAGAACCGCCGCCTGTATGCGGAGAAGTTCGCCCAGGTAATGGCGATACTGCAACCGGTGCTGCCGGTCGCCATGCCGGATGCCGGCTTCTACCTGTGGATACGCACCCCCGTCGCCGATACCGATTTCGCGCAGGCCTTGTATCGTGACTATAATGTAACGGTGTTGCCAGGCAGCTATCTGGCGCGCAGCGCGCAAGGGATGAACCCCGGCGAGAATTTCGTGCGGCTGGCGCTGGTGGCGAGAACGGAAGAGACCGCGGAAGCCGCGCAAAGAATAGTTAAATTCAGTCGCTAGTTAAAGCAAAAAACCCGCGTAGCGGACAACGCCAACTAACGACTAACGACTAACGTCTACCAACTTTGTTTACAGGAACCCAACATGGAACAATTGCAACAGATTATCGAACAAGGCTTCGAGCGCCGCGCCGAGATCACGCCGCACAATGCCGATGCCCGGCTCAAGGAGGCGGTCGACAACGTCATCACCCAGCTCGATCAGGGCAAGCTGCGCGTCGCCGAGAAGATCGATGGAAAATGGCTGACCCACCAGTGGCTGAAGAAGGCCGTGCTGCTCTCTTTCCGCATGGAAGACAACTCTTTCATCAAGGGCGGCTTCACCAACTACTACGACAAGGTGCCGTCCAAGTTCGCCGACTACAATAGCCGCGACTTCCGCGAGGGCGGCTTCCGCGTAGTGCCGCCGGCAGCGGCACGCAAGGGGGCGTTCATCGCAAAAAATGTGGTGCTGATGCCTTCCTATGTGAACATCGGCGCGTATATCGACGAAGGCACCATGGTGGACACCTGGGCGACGGTAGGGTCGTGCGCGCAGATCGGCAAGAACGTCCACCTTTCCGGCGGCGTCGGCATCGGCGGCGTGCTCGAACCGGTGCAGGCTAACCCCACCATCATCGGCGACAACTGCTTCATCGGCGCGCGCTCGGAAGTGGTAGAAGGCGTGATCGTGGAAGACAACTGCGTGATCTCGATGGGCGTGTTCATCGGCCAGAGCACCAAGATATACGACCGCGAGACCGATGAGATACATTACGGCCGCGTCCCGGCAGGTTCGGTGGTGGTCAGCGGCAGCCTGCCTGCCAGGGACGGCAGCCACAGCCTGTACTGCGCCGTGATCGTTAAGAAGGTGGATGAAAAAACCTTGGGCAAGGTCGGCATCAACGAGTTGTTGAGGGGCATCTAGTCGCTAGTCGTTAGTAGATAGTCGTTAGTTGATGTTGTCGCCGACAGGCGGCGGTGTTTAACTAGCGACTAACGTCTAACGACTAATAACTGAGGGGGTACCATGATCGTCACGCCATTGCTGCAACTCGCCGCCGACAAACAGGCCTCCGACCTGTTCTTCTCGGTCGGCGCGCCGGTCAATATCAAGATCGACGGGATCGCCATGCCGGTCAATGCGCAGGTTCTCGACGCCGAGATGGTCAAGCGCATCGCCTACGAGATGATGAGCCCGAAGCGCATCGCGACATTCGAGGCCAGCATGGAGATGAACTTCTCCTTCCGCGCCGACGGCATCGGCAACTTCCGCGTCAACATCTTCCGCCAGCGCGGCGATATCGCCATCGTGATCCGCTATGTCAGGGGAAAGATCGAGAACGTGGAGAGCCTGCACTTGCCGGGCATCCTCAAGGAACTGATCATGGAGAAGCGCGGCCTGGTGCTGGTGGTCGGCGCGACCGGCTCCGGCAAGTCCACCACGCTCGCCGCGATGATCGAGCACCGCAAGAACATCAAGACCGGGCACGTCCTGACCATCGAGGACCCGGTCGAATATATCTTCGAGCACGGCAAATCCATCGTCAACCAGCGCGAGATCGGCACCGATACGCTCACCTACGAGCAGGCGCTGTCCAGCGGCATGCGCGAGGCGCCGGACGTGCTGATGATCGGCGAGGTGCGCGACCGCGACACGCTCAAGCATGCGCTGATCTTCGCGCAGACCGGCCACCTGTGCCTGACCACCCTGCACGCCAATAACAGCTATCACGCGCTGAACCGCATCGTGAACTTCTTCCCCTACGATTCGCGCCAGAGCGTGCTGTCCGACCTGTCGATGTGCCTGCGCGCGGTCATCTCGCAGCGCCTGGTGCGCAACGTGCACGGCAAGCAGGTGCCCGCCGTCGAAGTGCTGCTGAACACCTCGCTGATCGCCGACATGATCAAGAACGACGAGATTGAGAAGATCCGCGATGCCATCGAGAAGAGCGTCTCGGCCGGTTCGCAGACCTTCGAGCAGGCGCTGTACCGGCTGTTCAAGAACGGGCAGATCACCAAGGATGAGGCGATGCGCAATGCCGACTCCTCCAGCAACCTGTCCGCGCTGATCGACTTCTCGGAGCGCACCAACACCATGAAAGTGCCGGTGTTCAACCCCGAACAGGAAGCGCCGAAGAGCGCGCCGTTGCAGTCCGATTTCAGCAATATCAAGCTCAATCTGGACGAATCGAAGTAATCCGGCCCCTTCCCACAACCCGCATCCGCACCATGTCAGATACCCTGCAACTCGCCCAGCAACTCATCTCCCGCCGTTCGCTCACGCCGATGGACGACGGCTGTCTCGACATCCTGGGCGCGCGTCTTGCGCCGCTCGGGTTCAGACTGGAAAAGATGCGCTGCGGCGCGGTGGACAACCTGTGGGCGCGCCGCGGCGATGCCTCGCCCGTGGTCTGCTTCGCCGGACATACCGACGTGGTACCGACCGGCCCGGTGGATAAGTGGGACAGCGACCCGTTCACGCCTACGGTGCGCGACGGCCTGCTGTACGGGCGCGGCGCGTCCGACATGAAGGGCTCGCTTGCCGCCTTCATCACTGCCATCGAAAAATTCATCGCCGGGCACCCGCAACACCGCGGTTCCATCGCCCTGCTGCTGACTTCGGATGAGGAAGGCGTTGCGGTGGACGGTACGGTGCGCGTGGTGGAAGCCCTGCGCAAGCGCAATGAACTGCTCGACTACTGCATCGTCGGCGAGCCGACCTCGGTGGATCGGACCGGCGACACCATCAAGAACGGGCGGCGCGGCTCGCTGTCCGGCGCGCTCACCGTGAAAGGCGTGCAGGGCCACATCGCCTATCCGCACCTGGTGAAGAATCCCATCCACCTGGCCGCGCCCGCCATCGCGGAACTGGCGGCGACGGTGTGGGACGAGGGCAACGAATATTTCCCGCCGACCTCCTGGCAGATATCCAACATCCACGGCGGCACCGGTGCCACCAATGTCGTCCCCGGCACGCTGGACATCCTGTTCAACTTCCGCCACTCCACCGCCAGCACGGTGGACGAACTGAAATCGAGGGTACAGGCCATCCTCGACCGGCACGGGCTGGAATTTGAGCTGAAATGGGAGATATCCGGCAAGCCCTACCTCACGCCGCGCGGCGATCTGGTCGAAGCAGTCAGCAGCGCGATCATGGCGGTGCAAGGCATCACGCCCGCGCTGTGCACCGGCGGCGGCACCTCGGACGGACGCTTCATTGCCGACATCTGCCCGCAAGTGCTCGAAGTCGGCCCGCTCAACGCCACTATCCACAAGATCGACGAATGCGTGGCAGTGGCCGATCTCGACGCATTGTCCGAAATCTACCGGATGACGCTGGTCAGGCTGTTGTCGGTGCAAGCGCGATGAAATACCTCATCCTGTTCCTGCTCGTCGTCGCTTTGCTGTGGATCATCCACGTCCTGCGCGTGAACCGGCGCGGCGACGGTAATGACGGCAGCTCGGGCGATTCCGGCGGCCACAACTCCACGCATTGCGACGGCCACAGCGGTGGCCATGACGGGGGCTGCGGCGGTGACAGTGGCGGAGGCGGCGACTGATGAACGACCATTTTTCCGGCGCGGCGCAGAACCTGCATACGGTGCGCGACTGCCTGCGCTTCGCGGTGAGCCGCTTCAACGAGGCCGGCCTGTTCTTCGGACACGGCAGCAGCGATGCCTATGACGAGGCCGCCTATCTGATCCTGCACACGTTGCACCTGCCGCTCGACCGGCTCGATCCC
>Ga0209211_10005159_pt1 | contig 19773 bp, 22 predicted proteins | sample RifGroA2_FD_183992 | JGI IMG/M metagenome (GOLD analysis project Ga0209211, IMG submission 183992) | Groundwater microbial communities from Rifle, Colorado, USA - Groundwater A2 (SPAdes) (version 2) | ecosystem: Environmental > Aquatic > Deep subsurface > Groundwater | place: Rifle, Colorado...
GAGGCCATTGTTCTTTCCACCCAGCACTCCCCGGATGTTGACTATGAAGATCTCAAGGCCGGCGTCATGGAAGAGATCATCAAGCCCATTATCCCTGCGAACATGGTTGACAAAAACACCAAGTACTTCATCAACCCCACCGGGCGTTTTGTCATCGGCGGGCCGGTGGGCGACTGCGGGGTTACTGGCCGCAAGATCATCGTCGATACTTACGGGGGCATGGGTTCCCACGGCGGCGGTGCTTTTTCCGGCAAGGATCCTTCCAAGGTGGACCGCTCTTCCTCATACATGGGCCGCTATGTCGCCAAGAATCTGGTGGCCGCCGGGATCGCCACCGAGCTTGAGGTGCAGATCGCTTATGCCATCGGCATTTCCAAGCCGGTGTCCATCAACGTCAACTCGTTTGGCACCGGCAAGATCAGCGATAAGCAGATCAGGGAACTCATTGACGCGCATTTTGACCTGCGGCCCAAGGCGATCATCCAGCACCTTGACCTTCTGCGGCCGATCTACAAAAAGACCGCCGCCTACGGCCACTTCGGCCGGGAGCGGGAAGAGTTCACCTGGGAGCGCACCGACAAGGCCGAGGCCTTGCGGGATGCCGCCGGAATTAAATGTAAATAAACAGCAGCACCGCACCTGCTTTGTCATCGGTCTGCTCGTGTGCAACAGCACACTTCGCAGGCCTCTTTCGCGCATCTACGGCACTGCTGAATATTTACGTTCCTCATCTATTTGTATAAGGATTATAAAAAAACCATCCCACACGCCAAGGTGCGGTTAGGAGAAAACAGAGATGAAAGCAATAGCAAAAAAAGCCTCGGTAAAAAAACAGGCCGATTTCAAGGTTGCGGATCTGAGTCTGGCCGATTGGGGCCGCAAGGAAATCCGCATCGCGGAAACCGAGATGCCCGGCCTCATGGCCCTGCGCGAGGAGTTCGGCACCAAGAAGCCCCTTAAAGGCGCGCGGATTTCCGGATCCCTGCACATGACCATCCAGACCGCGGTGCTGATCGAGACCCTGGTTGCCCTTGGCGCCCAGGTGCGTTGGGCCTCCTGCAACATCTTTTCCACCCAGGACCACGCCGCCGCCGCCATTGCCGCAGTCGGCATCCCGGTTTATGCCTGGAAAGGGGAAAGCATCGAGGAATACTGGTGGTGCACGGAAAAGGCCCTGACTTGGCCGGACGGCCTTCCGCCTAACATGATTCTGGACGACGGCGGCGACGCCACCCTGCTGGTGCACAAGGGCACTGAGTTCGAGAAGGCGGGCAAGGTTCCGGCGGCCAAGAAAAGCGATAACGAGGAGTGGCAGGCCGTGCTGGCGGTGCTCAAGCAGGATTTCGCCGCCGACAGCAAGAAATGGACCGCCGCCGCCAAGGCCATCCGCGGGGTGACCGAGGAAACCACCACCGGGGTGCATCGTCTCTACCAGATGGAAAAGGCCGGCGGCCTGCTCTTCCCGGCCATGAACGTCAACGACTCGGTGACCAAGTCCAAGTTCGACAACCTCTACGGCTGCCGCGAATCGTTGATGGACGGGATCAAGCGCGCCACCGACGTGATGGTGGCCGGCAAGCTTGCGGTGATCCTGGGCTATGGCGACGTGGGCAAGGGCTGCGCCCAGGCCTTCCGCGGCTTGGGGGCCCAGGTCTGGGTAACGGAGATCGACCCGATTTGCGCGCTCCAGGCGGCCATGGAAGGCTACCGGGTGATGACCATGGAAGAGGCCGCGAGCCAGGGCGACATCTTCGTCACCTGCACCGGCAATGAGAAGGTCATCAACCACGCGCACATGCAGGCGATGAAGGATGAGGCCATTGTCTGCAATATCGGTCATTTCGATTCGGAGATCGATGTCGCCTCCCTGCGCAAGTATACCTGGGAGAACATCAAGCCCCAGGTCGATCACATCGTTTTCCCCGACGGCAAGAAGATCACCCTGCTGGCCGAAGGCCGTCTGGTGAACCTGGGTTGCGCCACCGGCCACCCCAGCTTCGTGATGTCCGCCTCCTTCACCAATCAGGTGCTGGCCCAGATCGAGCTGTTCGCCAACGCCAAGCAGTACCAGAAAAAGGTCTACGTGCTGCCCAAGGTGCTGGACGAGAAGGTGGCGCGCCTCCATCTCAAGAAGCTCGGCGTGCATCTCACCGAACTTTCCAAGGTTCAGGCCGCCTACATCGACGTGCCGGTGGGCGGGCCCTATAAGGCGGATCATTACCGCTATTAATTTGTAACTGTCCAGCAGCACCGCATCTGCTTTGTCATAGTCCTGCTCGCATAGCGGGCTATAGCTCGCAGGCCTATTTGTCGGCACTGCTGCCGACGATTATCGGGCGCTACCGCCGATGATTGACAGACACGCGCATCTGCGGCACTGCTGAACAGTTACATTTTTATTGTTGAAAACAGGGTGTGTGACAGGGGTGCCGGGTTTCCGGCGCCCCTTTTTTTATCTGCGCCCGGCAGGCTCAGACGCCTATTCCGGCGCTGGCTTTAAGATGAAATCGACCACGGATGGACAACGCAAGTGTGGTATATATTTGTCTTGACCCAGGGAGCCACTATAGGTCTACAATTAGGATGAATCAGCCGCAGGCATCGGGTGAGGCCAGCGGCTGGCCGAATTTTATGGATAAGGAGCGGAACTGATGTATTACACCGCGCTGAAAATGCTGATGGGCGACCGGAGCAAGTATTTCGGCATGGTGATGGGGCTGACCTTTGCCTCGTTCATCATGACCCAGCAACCGGCGATCTTTACCGGGATCATGTCGCGGACCTTCAGTTTCATAACCGATCTCGGCCAGCCCGACATCTGGGTGATGGATCCCAAGGTTCAGTTTATCGACGATATCAAGCCGATGCAGGACACCCAGCTCTATCGGGTGCGCGGCGTCGAGGGCGTGGAATGGGCGGTGCCGCTGTATAGGGGGCTGCTCAAGGCGCGTCTGGAGAACGGCAATTTTCAGACCTGCATCGTGGTCGGCCTCGACGATGCCACCCTGATCGGTGGCCCGGCGGAGATGATCCAGGGACGATTGGAGGATTTACGCCGCGCCGAGGGCGTGATCGTGGATATGGATGGAGCGAAGACCAAGCTGGCCAAAGCCCCCGCGACCCCAGGCGGCAAGCCGGTGCCCCTTCAGATCGGCGATGTGCTGGAATTGAATGACCGCCGCGCCACGGTGGTCGGGATCGCCAAGGTGACCCGCACTTTTCAGTCCCAGCCGGTGATCTACACCACTTATAGCCGCGCCATCGGCTTCGCCCCGCGCGAGCGCAAACTACTCTCCTTCGTGTTGGTCAAGGCCAGGGCTGGGGAAGACCTGCAAGCGCTGACCGCGCGCATTCGCAAGGCCACCGGGCTGGCGGCTTATACCCGGGAGGAATTCAAGCTGCTGACCGTGAATTACTTCATGAAAAATACCGGGATTCCGATCAATTTTGGCATGGCGGTATTACTCGGCTTCATTATCGGGGCGGCGGTGGCGGGGCAAACTTTCTATAATTTCACCCTGGATAATCTGCGCCAGTTCGGGGTGCTCAAGGCGATGGGAACCAGCAACCCCACCTTGCTGCGGATGATTCTGTTGCAGGCCGCAGTGGTGGGCAGTATCGGCTGGGGTCTGGGGGTAGGCGCGACTGCCGTGTTCGGCTACGTGTTCCGCGATGGGGTGCTGGCCTTCAAGTTTCCCTGGCAGCTGCTGGTCATTTCCGGCGGGGCGGTGACCCTGATCTGCATCTTCGCCGCCCTGCTCAGCATTCTGAAGGTGATCAAGCTGGAACCGGCGATCGTGTTCAAAAGCTGAGGCGTTCGAGTATGGCCAACGAAATTCAGGAGGGGGGATTCTGTGCCGGCGAGGCCGAAAATCTGGCGGTGCAGTGCCACGGCGTGATCAAGACCTACGGCACCGAGGAGGCCAGAATCATGGCCTTGCGCGGCATCGAACTGGAAGTCCGGATGGGTGAGTTGATGATGCTGGTGGGGCCGTCGGGGTGCGGCAAGACCACGCTGATCTCGGTGATTGCCGGGATTCTCGACCAGGACGAGGGGCTGTGTTGCGTGTACAATCACGACATGTTGCATATGTCGAGCCCGGAAAAAATCGGCTACCGGGCGCGCAATGTCGGTTTTGTCTTCCAGGCCTTCAATCTGCTGCCGGCCCTCACGGCCGCGGAAAACGTGGCCATGCCGTTGATCATCAACGGCATGAAGCGCAAGGAAGCAATCGACCGGGCCGGTGAGATGCTGGCGAAGGTCGGGCTGGGCAGTCGGCTCCGCGGCCTGCCTGCGGAGTTGTCGGGCGGCCAGCAGCAGCGGGTGGCCATTGCCCGGTCGTTGATCCATGGCCCGCGGCTGGTGGTGTGCGACGAGCCCACCAGCTCACTCGACCATGAAACAGGCCAGAAAATTATGGAATTATTGCGCAAGGTCGCCTTGGCCGAGGATCGCGCCCTGGTCATCGTTACCCATGACGCGCGCATTTTCTCCTTTGCGGATCGCATCGCCCGCATGGACGACGGGCGGATCGAACGGGTGGTGAATTCGCCGGCTGAATTGTCGATGTAGCGTAACTGCTCAGCAGCACCACATCTGCTTTGTCATCGGCCTACTCATGTGCGAACAGCACACTTCGCAGGCCTCTTTCGCGCATCTGCGGCACTGCTGAGTAGTTACGATGTAGTCAACCCAAAAAAGGAAAAAGAGATTATGCCCAAATATAGTCTGCCTCTTTTAGCTGCCGTCGGAGTTATGTTTGCCGTGTATCTGGTGATCAGCGGCGGCAAGCCGGCGCCGGTATCGCAGCCGGTGGCGGCGCCGGCCCAGGCGCCGTTTAAAACGTATATTGCCGGGGCCGGCATCATCGAGGCGAGAAGCGACAACATCGCCATCGGCTCGTCGTTGCCCGGCGTGGTGGACAAGGTGCTGGTCAAGGTGGGCGACAAGGTTGGGGCGGGCGAGCCGTTGTTTAAGCTCGACCAGCGCGAACTGGCGGCGGCGCTTGCCGTGCGGCGTGCGGATGAGGCCAGGGCGCGGGCCGGGGTGGCGGAGGTGGAAGCAGCGCTGGTGGATGTGCAGGCCCAAAGCGACCGGGCCGAATCGATTACCGATAAGCGGGCGATCAGCGTCGAGGAGCTGGACCGGCGGCGCAATGCGGTCGCCATCGCCGAGGCCAGGGTGAAAAGCGCCCGAGCTCAGGTGGCATCGGCGCAGGCGGATATCCGGGTGGTGGAAACCAATCTGGATCGCCTGATTGTGCGCGCCCCGGTCAAAAGCGAGATTTTGCAAGTCAACATTCGGCCGGGAGAGTATGCGGCGACCGGGGTGCTGGCCAAGCCGCTGGTGCTGCTGGGCGATCTGGAGCGGCTGCATGTTCGGGTCGATATCGACGAAAACGATGCCTGGCGCTTCCGGCCCAACTCTCCCGCCGTTGCGGCATTGCGCGGCAACCGCGACTTCAGGGCGAATCTGGCCTTTGTCCGGGTGGAGCCGTATGTGGTGCCGAAAAGATCCCTGACCGGCGACAGCACCGAACGGGTGGATACCAGGGTGCTTCAGGCGATCTACAGCTTTGACCGGGCCGAGTTGCAGGCCTATGTCGGACAGCAGATGGATGTATTCATTGAGGCGCCCGGTGTGGCGGCGGCAACCCCTGGGCCGGAAGCAGTTCAGCAAAGAAAGGCCCCTGCCGATTTCAAGGTCGCGAAGCCTGAAGCCATTGGGCAAAGGTCCGGCCCTTGACCTCCCGGGCGAGCAATCCCTGGAGGAGCGGTTCGACAAGAGCGACTTCGTCCGGGGCGATGAGAAAGCCGGGAATGGGGGCGGTGGGTTTCGAGTAGCCGTCAGCCTGGCCGGTGTGTATTCCTGCCAGCAGTTCCACCATGGTGTCCCAGCAGCCGCTGTTATCCAGATGTTCGATATATTGCAGCAGGGCGGTCGCCCCGGCGAGATACCCCGGCGGCATCTCCGCCACCCCGCTTGCGGCGCAGGGGTCCAGGGAAGCAAAGAGCCGGCAGCCAAAGGGGCGCACCGGGTAAATGGAACAGCTTTTCTCCCTTAGAAACGGGCAGGGGCGCAGATCCCAACTGTCCGCCTCTTCCACGGACTCGCCCCTCAAATGGGTGGCGACGAAGGTGTTGGTGGTGCATTGCCCCGTCCGGCCCATTCTGCTCGCAGTCGGCTGAAATGCGGAGCCAGCCAGCTCGGAGAGTCGATCCCCCTCGGCCAGAAAGGTCATGATCTCATCCCCTTCCAAGCTGGTCATGGTAACGCTCCGGGTGCAGCAGGTGGCGCACCCCTTGTGGCAGACAAAGGCAAAGGGGTGCGCCCACTGGGCAAAGGCGTCATGGAGCGCGGCCAGCAGCAGGTGCTGGATTGGGCGGGGAATCATGGCAGAAAGGGGTTCATTTTGAGGTTATTCCCGGGCCAGGGAGATATCCCCGGAGATGACGCAATGAACCCGGCCCTGAGCATCCCGGAGATGGAGAAAACCCTCTTCGTCCGGGCCCAGGGAGATGCCGGTGATGATCTGCCCCTGGCTGTTCACCCAGGAGACTTCTTGGCCGGCGTGGATGTCCCGTTGCCGCCACTCGGTCAGGATGGCGGGAAAATCACCCTGTTCTAGTCTGGCCACCGCGAGGTTCAGTTCGGCAAGAATGGCCGCGAGCAGGGGGCCCCGGTCGTAGAGGGCGCCGGTTGCCGCCAGCAGCGAGGTGGCCTTGCTGTGCAGCTCCCCGGAAAAAGCCTCCGGCTGGGTATTCACATTGAGGCCGATGCCGATCACCACCGCGGTCTGCCCGGCGCCGGCCAAGCCTTGAGTTTCCGTAAGGATGCCGCCGCATTTTTTGCCCTGCAGAAAAAGATCGTTTGGCCATTTCAGCCCTGGTCGGCATGGGGTATGGTTTTCCAGTCCCTTGCACAGGGCAAGGCCCGCGGCCAGGGTGAGCTTGGGGAAATCCGCCGGAGCAAGACGCGGGCGCAGGATCAGGGAAAAATAGAGGCCGGTGCCGGGAGGTGAATGCCAGGCCCGACCTACGAGACGGCCTCGGCCCGCGCTCTGGCTGTCGGCCACGACCAGGGTGGTGTCCGGGGCGCCGGTGTTGCAGAGGGCCAGGGCGAGATCGTTGGTTGAGCCGGTGCTGGGGAAAAAGTGGACCGGGTGGTGGCCAAGCTCGCCGGTAAGGATCATGGTTTGCCAGAGGTTGTCAGACATGATGTATAAGGGGCTTCTCGTCCAGGTTTTCAGATTGTGGTTATCACGGTAGGGGCACGGCATGCCGTGCCCTTATTCCCTTTATCCTTCTGTTCATTTCTTTGCTGGACTTTCTGCCCTTCAGGGTACAAAGAAACGAACCAAAGAAAGGGCCCCCTGTGTCTCTTGTCCCGCCGGAGGCGGGATGCCCGGCGCTCCTCGATGCTGCCGGGGCTTTGCAAACTCGTGGAGTTTATGCCCCCTCGTGGGGTACTCAGACAGTGCAAATCCCTTTTTCGGCAGCCTCTCCGGTGCTCGGCTGCGGGCCAATGGGATTTTAACTGCATAGGAAAACAGAGGACTAAAAGCAAGCAGATTTCAGCCGTTGCTGCTTAAGCCGTGAGCTTTTTGGCAATCTTGGCAACGTGTTCGCCCTGGAAACGCGCGCCCGCAAGTTCATTCTCACTGGGAACCCGGCTGCCGCTATCCCCGGCGATGGTGGAGGCGCCATAGGGGGAACAGCCGCTGATCTCGGCCATGGTCATCTGCCCCACAAAGGTGTAGGGCAGGCCGACGATGACCATGCCCTGATGGAGCAGGGTGGTGTGAAAGCTCAGGATCGTGGATTCCTGGCCGCCATGCTGGGTATTCGAGCTGGCGAAAACGCTGCCTGGTTTGCCGACCAGGGCGCCCTTTAACCATAGACCTCCGGTGGCATCGAGAAACTGTCGCATCTGCCCGCACATGTTGCCAAAGCGGGTGGGGGTGCCGAAGATGGCCGCATCGGCCGCCGCCAGTTCGTCCACCGTGCAGACCGGCACCTGCGCCTGCGCTTTCTGCGCCGCAGTCGCGCCCATCTTTTCCAGCACCGGTTCGGCAAGCGTCTCCGGACCCCGCCGCAGCACGGCCTCGGCTCCCTCGACCAAGCGAACTCCTTCCGCGATAGCCTGGGCCATTTTGTAGATGTGGCCGTACATTGAGTAATAGACGATGAGTACTTTCATGGGAACACCTCCTTTGGGTGCTGGGTTATGCATGCAGTGGTAAAGCATGCAATGGTAGGTCGGGTAGAGCAAAGCGAAACCCGACATAGGCTTGGACGGCGGACTCAGCGATCTCAATTATCGGTTTACGCCCTGACGGACTAACCCGAACCTACGGGCTAATCAACAAATGAACACCGTCCTGGCTCGTTCCATCACTGGACCTTCTCGTATGTGACGTTGCGACCGAACGGTGGGTATATCGAAGTTGAATCTTTCTCAATGTACTTTCCTACAACGTTTCCCTGCGGATCGAGCACTTCGTACACGTAGGTGTCGGTGTCTTGACCTTTTCGCTGCTCCCACTTCGTTTCTTTTTGAACGATAGTGTGATCGGCTGGGATATTGAATTGTTTTCTCAGTTCGTTGCTCATGGTGGTGTTCCTATTGGGACTTCTAACGTGGAGGTCACCGGCGCTGCGCGGCTTTATCGCGCAGCGCCGGTGGACCGAAAGGTTATGCGTCTGGGGTAGCGGCCAATAGTTCATGTTCTAGATCGCTGTTGTTTTCGATGACCTTAGCTCGAACGTATTGGCAATACTCAGCAGGGATGTTGTGCTCGTGAAGGCCATTGAGGATATGACGGACGTAAGCAAGAGACGTTTTTAAGTCGGCTTTCCGATCCTTCACGAGGTAGGTAGTTGCGCGGACTGTCGATCCATCATTGCTAATGAGATCGATCATGGCGCGGTCGTAGTTCGTGCCTTCACCTTCAATTGCGTCCAGGGATCTTCTGTTCCGTTGTTTTGCCGTGTCTCGACCGAGCAGAAAGTCAGGAACCTCGTACACGACGCCGTAAATGCTTCTGCCCGATTTGCCAGGAACAAGGTCAGCTGCGGCGCAGGTGTTGGATTTGCTCCACACCGTAAACACCAGATCAAACAGTTCAACGGTTCTGGCGACACAAATCGGCTGGGCGTCGCCACCAAGGCGATCTTCGCCGTTGAGTCGCGCAACGGACATATTGGAACCGTACTGGAACACTAAGGCCATAGTAGTGAGTCAAGACGCATAACAGTATAATAGACAGAATGGGCTGATATTGCGCTACACAGAAAAAGACAAAAACTACCAACCACAGATTTTCTCGCTTTCAAACTCAAGCGTTAAAAAAACTTTTCAAAATAATCCAGCTCCTTATGAAACGTAAATGACAAGCAATTGCAAAAACATATCACGCGCCTTATACAAAAACAAGCACCAACAAAAATGGGGATAGTGCCGTTATCTGCGCGTCTTATAACGGAGTTAGTTTAATAACTTGCTGGCTTGTTATCCTATAAACTAACTCTGCCCCCAGAACTCGCTCAGCTGATAGCAAGATGATGTATTTTATGACGGCTCCTACGGCAACACGATCTTATTGAAAAATTTATCCGCTATATCCTGGTCAAGGATCTTGAGTCGCTTGTAAACCTCCATCACCTTGCCGGTCTGGCCGTTTAGTTTGTAGGCAATCCCCAGGAGGAACCAGGCACTTACATATCCCGGGTTGACCCTGATCGCCTGCTGGTGGGCCTCGATGGCTTTTGGGTATTGCCCCAATTGGAAGTAGGCATCCCCCAGAATGTTCCAGGCGCCTGCATCTTCCGGGTTGATCCTGATCGCCTGCTGGTAGGCCTCAATGGCCTTGGGGTATTGCCCCGATTTGTCGTAGGTAGACCCCAGATTGTACCAGGCATCGGCATTTTCCGGGTTGATCCTGATCGCCTGCTGGTAGGCTTCGATGGCCTTGGGGTATTGCTTGATGTCGTCGTAGGCATTCCCCAGGTTGTTCCAGACGCCTGCATATTCCGGGTTGATCCTGATCGCCTGCTGGTAGGCCTCGATGGCTTTGGGGTATTGTTTGATCCCATAGTATGCATTCCCCAGGTTGTTCCAGGCATCGGCATTTTCCGGGTTGATCCTGATCGCCTGCTGGTAGGCCTCAATGGTCTTGGGGTATTGCCCCGATTTGTCGTAGGCACACCCCAGGTTGTACCAGGCTCTTGCATATTCCGGGTTGACCCTGATCGCTTGCTGGTAAGCCTCAATGGCCTTGGGGTATTGTTTGATCCCATAGTATGCAATCCCCAAGTTGTGCCAGGCCATGGCATCTTCCGGGTTGATCCTGATCGCCTGCTGGTAAGCCTCAATGGCCTTGGGGTATTGTTTGATCTCATTGTATGCATTCCCCAGGTCGAACCAGGCATCACTGTTCTTTGGCATCGCCTTGGTCCAGCGAAGCGCATGGGCTTGCAACCCTTGCCAATCCTTTTTCTCCTTAAGTGCTATAGCCTTATTGAGCCAGTCGATGGTGGCTGATTTACTGTTCTGTGCAGTCCCCTGTGTGGTCTTTTGGGGAGAGGTCGTCTGCCGTTTTGGCAGTTCCTTGATCCACTCCACCGGCACCGCGAAGTTAAGTTGTTGCCCCTCGGCCAGGTAGAAGGTCGGCAGCCCAATCAGTCTGCCCTCATCGTCAAACAGGCCGCCACCGCTGGAGCCGGGGGAGATCGGCGCGGTGATTTGAAGGTACTGACCGCCATCCACTGGTCGCAGGCTGGAAACAATCCCATTGGACAGGGTCAGATCCAGCCCTTGAGGTGCTCCCACCGCATAGACCTGTTGGCCGACCTTGAGCCGGTTGGTGGCCCCCAGCGTGGCGGGCGGAGCCTGAAGCCCTTTCACCACCAGGGTACAGACATCCCGATCCCAGTCGGTCTGGCGTGGAGTTGCCGGGTATTCCGTTTTCCGATAATCAACTTTCATGGAGACGGCACCCTTGATCACATGGCAATTGGTGACAATCAGGCCATCGGCCAGAGCAACCCCGCTGCCTATCCCCATATCCTTGCCTTTGGCATCGTAAGTTTTTACCACGACGATACTGGGGGAGACCGCTTCAAAAATCTCGCTGGCAGTCTTTGCCTGCGCCGCCACAGCAAAAAGCATGACAACCCCCACAATCAGAAAACTCAACAGTCTATTCTTTGCGTGGAACTCACTTGTATGCATCTGTCATTCCTCTTTTGAAGCCAATAGTGTACCCGTGTTCAAAATCAGATTCCGGATCTCCGAAGCCCTTTAGTGACTGCAATGGGCAGAGAGGAACCAGTGAGGCCAGGCTTGTTCCTTTTGCTTGTTTGTAGCCGGTAGTGTAACCATTTTAAAAACCATCACAAAAATCGCTGGCAGGCGTGGAGCCAACCTGACACCGTGTTAATTTTAAAGTGTATTTCAGTCCCGTACTCTCCACGGGTTCGAAGGGTTCTTGCCGCCACCTTGGCCATATGATTGCCCCCCTTCCTCCCCATAACTCTTGCCGCCGCCTTTGCCGTATGATTGTCCACCTCCATCCCCATAACTCTTGCCGCCACCTGGCCCATAGGACTGCGACCCACCCTGGCCATAAGGATTTGTTTCTACACTCCCGTAAGTGAAACCAGGCTGCGGTTTCTCGTAAACTTTCCACCCATGTTGATAACCCTCTGCATTGACATTCATGCTTGCCAACACTGCGCCTACAGTCAAGAGCAAAGTTACTTTTTTCATGATACGTTCTCCATGCCCTATTAATTGAATACGATAGATACTGAAGGGGGGCCGAGGGTCAGGTCTTGAAAAGCCACATTTTTTCTTCTCATTACCAAAAGCGACCCTCAAGTTCTTCAGCTCACCTGCCTGTCTGAAACATTCAGTGATTAGAATTACCACGATCATCACTATCCGGCATGAAGTTTTTGCTGGGGCTACATATTCCACCTTCCCGAGTTGGCCAGCTTTCGTGCGCGGATGGACGGTTGCCCGAAACTCCAACCCAAGCCCGAAGTTTTTAAAAAGCTGATTTTTCAGACCTGATTTTCCAGGCATGGCCCCACTTATTCCGAATATATTCCACCCGTTCCATCGCTCACTCAACTCGGACAAAACCGGTGTCCTTCAGGGTCAAGCGCTATCACCACTGGCTTGTAGAAGAAGCGAGTGGCATCCCGATCCACTGGGACACCATAGAGACGACGCCCGCATGAATGTACTATATTCGATGCGCCATTTTCGTCAAATACGAGCGTGTGCACAGGTGTGTTATCACATCGAAGGCAACGGGGTGGAGACCGTCTCATCTGAGCCAACAAGAGTTTCGCTGTTAGTTTGTCGCGCTCCTCTCGCCAAGCGTCTCCATCACCAAGTACCTTGTTCAAAATGCGTGTGAAGAATCCCAGGTGGCTGGAGTTGATCGAGTCGATTTCGGCTTGAATTGTTGCGGGTTCCAGCGACTTTTCTGCCTCTGTTACATCCCCACAGGATGAACACCACGCAGATCGTCTATAACCTTCGACGATCTGCCCATTCGGTAAATGGTATTGGAGTGTGGTTGGGCTGTGATGTATAACGCCCTTGAAATCACAGCCGTGACATCTTATGTGGCTGCACGATGTTGACATATCAACCTCCATAGGCCTCGGAGTTAAGCGGATATCCCATAAAGTTACAAGCTAACTCTGGTGGGGCCACGTGACCAGGTAACTCCAAGTTGCCAAACATCAAGTTGAAGAACTCCGGAACGTTGATTCACAGAGCGCTTTAGGTTGACAATACCGAGCAACTTAATGGGGGGTATGTGGCTCGACAACCCCACGTTTTCCGAGAAGCCAGGTCAGGCGGTTCTGTCCTCGTTGAGCAGATCGGGGTGACGATCCAACACCTTGAGCAGCTTCACCAAGGCCAGCGATGGCTTTGTCTTACCGTTCTCGTAGCGGGAAAAGGCATTGATGCCGCCGCCGAAGATTTCGGCAGCTTCGCGCTGGTCAAGCGCGAGCTTTTTGCGCACGCCGGCGATGAAGCCGGGATCGACGATGGCCGCATTCACCTGCTTGGAGAAGGCGCGCATTACTCCCCCCCATTCATGCCGGGTTATGTTCCTTGAGCCAGTCGTGAAGGGCCTCGTTTACGCGGGATTGCCAACCACGACCAGTAGCGCGAAAGGCAGCAATGATGGTTTCGTCCAGACGTATGGAAACCGGCGACTTTCGTGGTGTTTTCTGGGGGCCACGTGCTCGTGGAGGCATGTCTGGATGTGCCTCATGGGCCGGCTTCATTCCGCTGAGGAATGATTCTGTGAGTGGTGGCGATTCGGCAGCATCCCAATCTTGTTGGGTAATATTTTCAGGCTTGCGTTTTTTCATAGTTTTCCGAGAAGCCAGGTCAGGCGGTTCTGACCTCGTTGAGCAGATCGGGGTGACGATCCAGCACCTTGAGCAGCTTCACCAAGGCCAGCGACGGCTTTGTCTTACCGTTCTCGTAGCGGGAAAAGGCATTGATGCCGCCGCCGAAGATTTCGGCGGCTTCGCGTTGGTCAAGCGCGAGCTTTTTGCGCACGCCGGCGATGAAGCCGGGATCGACGATGGCCGCATTCACCTGCTTGGAGAAGACGCGCATTTCTCGCATGACGCGATCCGATTCTTGTGCATTCAGGATCGACTCGGCGCAGGCAGGACAAAAGTCGCCTGTCACTGCGGCAATGAGGACGGTTTCGCCCTTGTAGGTGTAGGGCATATCGCGAGTGTCGTGGATCAGTTCCGCCGCGGCGCAAACAGGACATTTCATGTTTATAGCTCCTTGAAGGATACGATCAACACGTCATCAATGACGGTCAGCTTCAGATACACGTCACCTGCCTGCGTGCTCGGGCGGTACACGTCCTGCCAGACCGTGTGATCGGCGTGCGTGGTCATGCTCTTGTAGAAATCCGCGGGCGTGAGTGTTGTCACTACGGCCAGCATGTCGGCGAACTCAAGACCCAACTCATTCGCACCGGCTCGCGCCGAATGCGTGGTCCGCACCTTCCCTGCCTTGGCCAAGGCTTTGACGATGGCCAGTTTGCAGTGAGGGGTTCGTTTCTCCATAGACACACACTAACCTATTTGGTTTGTTTTGGCAAGTTCAGTCAAGGGGGGCATCCTGACATTCCCCCTGTCATGGGTATTCAAGGGATGTTGTCAAGCAACCCTTCACTTTGGGCCTTGAGGAGATTCAACATCCGGTCGGAAACCTTCATATCCTCCCCGATATGAATACTTTCCTCTGATTGGTCGCAATACCAACCCGGCATATCGAAAGTAATGCTCTTCTCTTTGTAGGTAAGGGTCATGGGGCGCACTCCGCGATACATCGGCGCCCCCGTTTCCGGACAAACGGGATTAGTCATGGTTTTCTGTTCACACATGAGGAAAGGTCGGGTTATGGGCGACTTCCCAGAGAAACCCGTCAAGGTCGGTGAAATATCCAGAGTAACCACCCCAGTCGGTAGGTTGTCCAGGCTTGGTTACTATTGCCCCGTAAGCGGCAACGCGCGCCAGCAAACCATCTACCTCCGCGGGTGAGCGGACGTTATGCGCAAGGGCGAAGCCGCGAAAACCGGCGCCCTCTGCGGAAAGGCCGGCGTCAGCGGCCAGGCTTTCCCGTGGCCAAAGGGCCAGCCATGTTTTCCCAAGCTCAAAAAAGGTAATGGACGGTGGCGTCTCAAGCCGTGGGAGTTCAAGGCATTCCTCGTAGAACCGGGTAGATCTTTCAAGGTCCGACACGCCGAGGGTAATAAGGCTGATGCGGGGTTCCATGGCGCTCTCCTGCGGATGCCGCGCTGGGGATCAGAAAAAATTAGCCAAGCTGGGGCGCGGAAATTTCTGCATCTTGATTATTATTGGTGATGTTGCACGCTCACTTAAGATTTTATGCTGAAGCAAGACGGGGAAGCAACCAAAAAGCGGTCAGTGACTCTTTTGAGGAATACGGTGAGATTGCCGCAATGGCAATCTCACCGTAATTTGAGTTGTTTTGTGTGGCGTCGGTTGCGGGCCATGAAATGCGCGAGTCTATAGGCTATGTCGTAATGCCGGTTACCTGAAGCGATTGCCCATAGCCATATTTGCTGAGTAGATGTTCGCCGCAGTCATACCTCCCGGCATGTTCTGGGCTTGGGTCTGGGCCATCGAGGTGAAGTTGGTAATCTCCAAGCCGGTGGTCGGGGTGGTGCTCGCAAGGGAGGACATGACGGCGGTCATCGTGGTGCCCGTGGATGTTCCCTCGTTTACCCGAAACATGACTGGTCCGGTATAGGAGCCGAGAGGCAGGGTGAAGTTTCCCTCGGCATCCGTTATCCCACTCGCAAGCTGGCCGCCTCTGATGCCATCCATGAGGGCATAGGCCGCCACCATGGTCCCTTGCCCGGCGGTGCCGTTGAAGGTATTGCCGTCGATGGTTGTTACCCCGTTTGCCGAGAGCCGTCCGGTGGAGGTGTGCAATTGGTCCCTGAGAATCTGCATCTGCGCAACCGTCACCCCTGAGCGGTTCATCGGGGATCCGGTGAAGTTGGTTAGAGCGTTCGCCAGGCCGGTCGTTGCCGAGGTGGACGGTAGTGTCACACTCCCACCATTCATCAGGCCTTTCATCACGATCCCGCTGTTGCCCAGCCTGCCGTCCAGGGTTCCGTCCGCTGCGTCATTCATCATGGGGGGGATGATGCCGGCAGAAGAGGACAGACCAAGTTCATTGGCATACTGCGACATGGCGGCCAGGGCGAGGCCATAGTTCCGACTCTCCAGGGAGGCACCGAGTCCGGCCCCGGAAAGTAATGGGTTCATTGGCGGTGTAGTCAGGATATCGCCGACCATGAAATAATTTGTTACCGCGCCATTTGCGGTCGTAATGTTCGCAACGGTCATCCCGCCGGGCATGTTCTGAGCCATGGCCTGGGCCATGGAGGTAAGCGGGGTAATATTGAGGTTGGCGATTGTCCCGGTCGAGGGGAGCGACGGCATGACCGCGGTCATAACCTCGCCTTCGGCCATGGATACTGGTTGGCCGGTCGCTTCGTCGGTATAGCTGCCGCCGCTCATCTGGAGCAGGACCGGACCGGTATAGTCGGACAAGGGCATGGTGAAATTGCCTTGGGCATCGGTCGTGGCGCTGCCGATCTGTGCCCCCATCGCGCCGTTTTCAATGGCGAAAGCCGTCACCGTCGCCCCGCTTACCGGGCCTTTGACCGCCGCTCCTTGCAGCGTGGCGGCTGAATCCGGGGTGGAGCCGCTGCTGTCCGAGAAGCTGTTGCCGCCGCCGCTGCCGCAGCCGCCCAGGCCGATGGTCAACAGCAGTGCAGCCGCCAGTACATAAGTCTTTTTTGTCTCTTTCATGATTTGTCCTCAATAATAGTTGATTATGGACGGCAACAAGGCGACATGGTATAAAAAGTCTCCGTGATGTTCGTCCGTTTGGGGGATGGCCATACCGGAATCTGTCCGGCAGGGTGTACGCCCTGTCGGGCAGAACTTTCGGTGGCTACGTTAATTGTAACGCCCTTGACGCAGCCATCCGTCCGTCTGTTTCCGGAAAATGTTTCCTGTCTCTACTCTGCTAATGAAATTTCCTGGGCGGTCAGCGTGCCCATGGACATGCTGCCTTTCACCCCAACTCTCGCCCCCGGTATCAGGTTCGCGGCAGTACCTCCCGTGAAGACGGTCCCCTGGTTTACCAGCACGGTCATGATGCGCATCGGGGTCATTATGGTGAAGCTGCCAGGAGCGGCGGTCTGAATGTATCCGGCAAGCTGCATCTGGCTGGTTCCCTCGGGGAAGGATCCCATTGCTTGCAGATAATTGGCTATCAGGGTTCCATTGAGGTCGAGAGACCCTCTTGCTTCCACAACCTCACCGTTTTGCAAACTGCTTCCGCCCATTTTGGACATGGGGCCGCCTTGCGAGATCCCGGAAAAATTGACGGTAAGATTATTGATCCGAAAAGTTGTCCCGGTAAGGTTGCTGACCGGACCGCTGATTTGCACGGTCTCCCCTGGGGATCCTTGACTGATCCTGGTGGCTTGAATCGAACCATCGGCGGCGGACAGGCCACTGACTTTGATGATGTCGTCAAGCCCCAGACCGGCAAAGCCGGGGATGGCGGAGCCAGTATCGAAGACGGTTCCCTGATAAGTATGGATCGTCTGTCCCAGCACCGTAAGATCCCCGTTGAGCGGATTAATGGCGCTGATCGGCCCCTGAAGGTTGTCGCCATACACTACCGAGGTTGCCACGCCGGTGCGGCCATCCGCATTAACGGTGCCTTCCACCGTAACCACCATGCCGACCTTAAGCATACCGGCATCGGTGTTTGTCCCGTTGAATTCGACCGCGGTCTGGTCGGTGTCGAATTCAATGCCGTTGACAAAGATGGAGCCAAGGGCTGAGATCGTGCCAACGCTGATGGTGCCGGTGCCGCCGATCCCGCCGCTCGCTACGCTGTCGTCGCCTCCGATACTGCCGCCACAGGAGGCCAAGGTCAAAAGAGCCAGAAGCGCCAGGGCGCAGAAGCTGATTTTTCCAGCCGCCATCAGCAGCCGACCGGAGCCTCTCCGGCAAGTTATTGTGGTTGCCTCAGGAATCCTGTGGCCGTGTCTTGTCATCGTCATGAAAAATCCTCCTCAAAATAATAGATACCAATGCCGACTCGTTTTCTGCCCGTCCCTTGTTGGTGCGGATTAAGATCGCGGTCATGTGCCGCCAGCCAGCCATCAAGTTTTTCCAGCAGCTCTTGACTTTGGCTGGCGCTGATTTGACGAAATTCCGGCACAACCTCGGCCGGGACGTTATCGTAGAAGACCTTACGTTGAAATAGAGGCGCAGCCGAATCCTTGCTCAGATTTTTACCGATGGTGGTGATCAGATCTGCGACGTCTGTTCCCAGGATATCGAGTTTTTCGGAGATGAGGGTCTTCGGGATATAGGCTCTGGCAATAGGAATGATGGTCCCGTCTTCCTGTTTGTGTACCGCGCCGGCATGCAGCAGCTCGTCAAGAATGGCCCGGGCCGGGATGTCGCCGCTGTATTTTTTGGCGAGCTCGGCGAAAGAGTGTTCGCCGCTGTCAAAGGCAAGAGCTCGGGGGAGGCCGTCATTGTTTGCGAAGGTATGATCGCGATGCCAGCCGCTGATTACCCGGGCGGCCCGATTGTACCGGTCGCTGCTTGCCGGCGACTGCGGTACGGCTATTTCCTTGAGGCGTTGCACCTCTTTGCGGGACAGGCCGGTAAGGATCGCCAGGCGCGAGTTGGAAAGTTTGCGCCCTGGAATTTCGCCTTCCCTGGCGGCGGTATCCACATAAAGCCAGCGAGTCAGCTCCTCCAGTACCCCGCACGGGACTCCGTTGCGCAGCAGGATGCGGATAAGGGGGCGAAGAATTTTTATCAGTGCCGCGAGAAGGACACTATTGGTTTCATCTGTCATATTTGGGATTATATTCCCAAACTTCAAAATGGGCAAGTATTTTTTCCGAGTGAGGCAAAGTGGACCATCGGAATTGTTATGAAGGGGCCAGAAAATATCCGGGGTGTACACCCAGCGCCTCCGGCAGAATCGTCTGTCAGCCTGCAAAATTGGAAAGCGGTAAAATAATCATTGAACAATAGTAACATATAAGATACCATCATCCCATAAGTTATAAGATCGTAGAATACCTACGCGAAGACGGAACAAGCCCTTACGAAGAGTGGTTCATGGGGCTGGACACCGTCGCGGCGGCGAAAATTACGACTGTGAAACTCAAGATGGAACAGGGCAATCTTTCCAACGTCAAATGGTTCCGGGGGATTGGAGAATACCGACTGGATTGGGGACCGGGTTATCGGGTCTATATCGGCCGAGACGGCGAGAGTCTGATTATCCTTCTTGGCGGAGGGACAAAGAAGGGCCAGCAAAAGGAAATAGACCGGGCAGAAACCATTTGGGAAGACTACAAAAAACGTAAAGCCAGGCAGAAAAATAAATAGATTTAAGGAACTGACAGGAGACAACAATGGCTCTGACAAGAGATTTCAAGGAAACGGTAAAAAAACGGGTCGAACATGACCCTGATTTCGCCAAGGCACTGTTTCATGAAGCAGTCGATTTAATGCTGGATGGCGACTCGGCAACAGCCAAACTGATCTTACGTGATCTGATAAACGCAACCGTCGGATTTGAACGCCTGGCTGAAGAAGTCCACAAGCCGAGCAAAAGCCTTCACCGAATGCTTTCCTCCTCCGGAAATCCTACGATGGAGAATCTGTCGGCTATCTTCGTCACCATCAAAAAAGTCCTGCACATCAAGATAGATACTACAGTTACTGCCGTTTAGAACCGCGCTTCCAGCCGCCGTCGGCCTTACCTTCACGCAAAATCCAGGCTCACCGGGCAATGGTCAGACCCCTCCGCATGGCATCCTCGGTTACATTTGCTTGCTTTTGTTTGGCGCTTTTCGCGGCGTCACCCCGAGCTGTGGGCAATACCTGAGGATGACGCAGCGGTCGCAGTGGGGGGCCACCGGCTTGCAGGTGCCCTGGCCAAAGGCCACCAGGATGGAGTTGATGGTCAGCCAGTACCGGGGCGGCAGCTTTTTCCGGAGTGCCATCTCGGTTTCCAACGGGGTGCGGGTTTTCACGTAGCCCCAGATGTTCATGATCCGGTGGACATGGGTGTCCACACAGATCGCCGGCCTCTTGAAGGCCACCGCCACCACGAGATTGGCGGTTTTT
>Ga0209211_10005163_pt1 | contig 19744 bp, 6 predicted proteins | sample RifGroA2_FD_183992 | JGI IMG/M metagenome (GOLD analysis project Ga0209211, IMG submission 183992) | Groundwater microbial communities from Rifle, Colorado, USA - Groundwater A2 (SPAdes) (version 2) | ecosystem: Environmental > Aquatic > Deep subsurface > Groundwater | place: Rifle, Colorado...
CTGCCTCAAGTGCGCTATTACAGCAATTACTATAAGCACTGCCAGCACCGGAAGGAAAAAATCCTTCAAGGAAGAGCCTGCAGCGAAAAAGTAAAGGAATGCTGAAACAGCAATCAAGAGTATGGAGCCTGTGAAAGACTTCATTGTAATTATTAGCACTATCACTATCAGGAATACAATCCAATCCTGCTTGAGCTGGAATGCAAGAAATACGAGCAAAATCCCGATCAAGAGATTGAAATAATCCATTCCTTTCCCCTTACTTGTTTATTACCTGGATTTTTTCAAAAATTTCCTTTCCGAAAGTCGCGAATATGAACAATAAAACCCCGAGCCAGATTAATTCAGGATTTGTGTAAAATGTAATATAAGAGATTATTAATGCAAAGATTACCGCAAGCTTTGCGCTTCCCAAATTGCTTTTAGCCCATGAGAAAATCCACACGAAAGTGAAAATTGCTAAGGCAATCCAGATATTTCCCCAAACGTCAAGCAATGGCAGCATGTTCTTACCTCATATATTTTAGCTCTTGAAAGTGTTTAAACCTTTCGCGCTTCCTACCTGAACCTTGTCCCCACACCCCACATTATGACGCTTCCAAACCCTACTCCTAGCAATATCTGGAACACCCAAAGCGAGGATGTGACAAGCAGGTATTTGAAAACAAGAAAGTATATGAGAATTCCGCTGATTATCCATGTAGGAATTCCGTCCCCAAGGTAAGCCCTTACTGTTGAAAAAACCATGAAAACCATTATGAGAGCGAAAAGGTATTTTGCAGGCGGGAAGATTGTTATTATCACTGGAGGAATCAAGAGTACTACTGCAAACGCTATAAGGATGAAAATCAACACGTTTCCTTGCGAGTTCATTCCTAACGCCCTCTCCTCATCATGTTCTGCAGCATTCCTGCTGCTTGATGCCCTGCATGCCTTGCCTTTTCCATTGCCGCTGTCTTTTCTCTCAATTCATTCCCTGTAAGGTCCGGCTTTTCACCCTCTTGAGCTTGTTGCTGTTGTGGAGCTGATGCTGTGATAAAGAAAAAGTCAACCAGCAAAGTTGAAAACCCAATCATTAAAAGGCTGTAAAGAATGAACACTATTTCCGAAAGCCCCGGTATTATAAAAAAGACAACGTAAAAAACCACCAGGATTACAACCATTGAGAGCAGGCCTTTTCCCAAATGGTTGAGCACAAAGCTCATTATGGAAACCATTATGAAAATCTGTATCACGAACTGGAAGTCTGAAAGAATGCCCAATAGCGCGAGCTCAAGCATTGTTGAAAACCTGCAAAAGCATTAAGGGTTTTGGGATTAAAAAACATTCTGCTTCAGGTTTCAGCCAATGCAGGTCTTTCCGGCTTCCAGACCGTTGCTGAATCCTGAAATGCTTCTCTGGCTTCCTGCCTGGCCGAAAACAGCTTTTGGATTCCACCAGAATCTTGTCCTTACTCCAGTGTTTGTGACGCAAACCTTGCTGTCTCTTACAAGCTGGAAAATGTCTTCAACACTTGCGACATTGCTTGAGAGAGAATTTTTCTGCATTGTAGAAATTCCGTTCAAAGCAATGCTCGAGCCTTCAGAGTCAGGGCTTATGAAGCTTAAGGAGCCTGAAGGCTGCACTGCCTGCAGGTAATGCTGCTGCGTGCTTGGAGTATAGAAAATAGTCCGCAGGAAATTGTCGCCAGTCTTTTCAACATTCTCCCAGTCTACAGCGTACGCTGTTTCCCAATTATTGATGTTGTCTAACGCTGTAGCTTTCCTGTCAGGCTTTTCGTCAAAAACCTGGATTAAAGGCAGACCTGAAAAGTCATAGCAGTTGCCTCCCACACTCCATAGCGCAAGCGAGCTTCCAACAACTGCTGGAGTGCCTCCCTGCAATGCGTTATAGAATGCTGAAAACTTTTCGCTTGTTTTCTCGCTTGCTGTTATTTTCATAACTACTGGAGTTGCCAAATTGCGTGAAAATTCCAGGTCTTTCTCGCTGCTTGCTTTAGTCTCAAGGCTTAACAGATTTCCTCTCCTTGTCAGGTCATTGTTCAAGTTTTTGAGATTGCTTTCAACCCTTGTTTTTACCGCAGCAATCGCATTGCTTCCAGCATCAGGGCTTGTTCTTGCAGGAGTTGGGGAATTATCAATAAGCACTATATCGTCCTGGTTCTGGAAGCTGCTTCCGTACCCTTGCCTGTTGTATGAATCTCCCTCTAATCCAATCTGCCCGTTCAACGGCATGCTGTAGAACGGAGAGCTTGGAGAAGGCTCTTTAATAAGGTAAAAGCTGACTCCAACTGCTGCTTTTGCGTTTCCATTGCCATCAAACAGCCTCCAATCGTCCGCAAAGTATGCTCCCACATCAATCCTGTACCTTCCAGAAGCCCAGATTTTTTCAGAATCAAAATACTTGTTTGTGAACTGTAATTGGTTATCGTCAAGCAAGTATTTCTTGAATCCAGTAGTGTTGTCCTTGAAGAATTGCGAGGCATCAGCAAGGCTTTGGGTTTCATAATAATTCACAAAGTCTTTCCTGAAATCCATCGAGAACGCATCCTTCATTAGAAGCGCATCATAATGCAATAGTTTTCTTAAGGCATTCAGGTCTGGAATCGCTTGAGTCCAGCTTACATTCCCTGCTGCTTCAACAAACTTTTCAATCACAGGCTTTCCAGTAGCAATGTCTGTTGTCCTTTCAATGTCGCATCCCAAAGCTTCAATCAAGGCTTCAACATCTGGGTTTGTTTCAAGGATGAAGAAAGCGTTCCTGAAGACATTAGCGTCAATTCCCGCATTGTTTCCTGCAGCAGCGCTCAAGCTTGCCTCTCCAACATAGCCTCCGGCAGCAAGGTTCATCGGGCATTCCTTCACTGCCTGGGAGAACGGGGAAATGCTGATGTTTTGCAAACTGCAGGTTCCGCCAAAAGTTCCGTTAGTAAAGTTTACAGCGAGCGAAAGATTCACTATTGCATTCTGGCCAGTGTTGTTTGAGATAGTTACAGCAATATTGCTTTGGCTTGTGCTCAAAGCCTCCCTGAACACTGACTTTATGTACGCTTGGTTTGTATCAAGAATCCTGCCTCCTGCTGTAACGTCTGCATTTCCGTCAACCATTGAAGCCTGCAATCCGCTTTCAGCAAGGCTTGAGATTGTTTCAGGGCAGACGTTTTCAAAGTAAGAGTTTTTCCTCAAGAACTCGTCGAAAAAATGCATTCTTTTAGTGAACGCAATAGAGAATTGCGTTGCATCGCAGTAAACGCCTTTTGGATTGTCTGCATCACAGCTGTCGTAATCAATTCCCTTTCCTGTAATCCAGCTCCAGTCAAGCTTTACTTTTGGGAGAGCTCCTTCTCCAGTCCTTCCCATCAAAGTGCTTGTGGAACAGTCTAGAGTGTCAAACTGTATTTTAGGAAGCTGCTGCCTTGTTTCCTTGGTTTTGAACCTTACATGGAATCTTTGAGCGTAGGTTTGCGTTGTTTCCTCGCATTTAATGTTCAGGTTTCCGTAATCGCTGTCATCACAAGTGACTTCAGCATCCTCGTGCGTTGCGTCTCCGTGAATGTGCTCTGTTGCCCTTACAGTCAGAATATCGTACAACGGCTCTTCTTTTTCAATTCCGTTGTTTGTGAAAACAATCCCTGCCTCCTGAATGTCGCCGCTAGTAGAACTGCTATCCAAATAAACATCGCTGACTTCCAGATTCCATTCAGGGCTTATCTCTTGCTGGTATTTTTCAAGCGCTAAAGGCTGCGCATCAGAAGCAATTACAACTCCAGAATTGTTGTCTACTCCTTTCAAATTTATTACGTAATCTGCCAAATCAACCTGAATGTCAGTGCATTCTGGCTCGCCTCCCCCAAGGAAAGAGCCTAAAAACGAGGTCATCATGCCTGCCACAAGGCTGCACGCAAGCCCCCAAATTCCATCTCCGCATGCAACGTACGCTGCCCATGCAACAACTGCTGAAGCAGCTCCTACAACAGCTCCTTCAAAGCCTCCAGTAGCATAACCTAAAGCCGCGCCAATTATTATTCCAACAATTGGCATTCCGCCAAACATTCCTTTACCGTTGCTTCCTAAAGAGCTGAGGCTTTCAGTTGCGACATTAGGGTCTCCTAAAGTTGAGCCAGTTTTAAACGACATTGACAGGACATGGCCTGTTTCAGTAGTAGTACCGCCCCCCAATCCCAAAAATCCTTTTGCTGTAGTTGCGATAGTGACTTTGCTAGTGAGTAGTGTTCCGATAGTTCCTGCCAGTGCTGCTCCTACAAAGTCTGAACTGCTTGCTGCTTCTGAATAATCGCAGTCTGTTGTGTTTACTGTAACGCTTTCCTGCAGCATTTCGTTGAACAATACTGTTGAGTCTTTGGCGTCTTTTCCAAGCATTATGAAGCCGTACTTGTCTAGAGTGAAGTACTTGCCGTCCTTTGGTTCTACTATAACATCATAAGTGGCAATTTTTTGCCAGCTTCTTCCAGGCACTTTAGCCTCTACTGTAATTCCGTACAATCCGTCAACGCTCTGCCTTCTTACAGTAATTTCCTTGCTTGCCTCTTTCAGGCTGCTTGTTGTCCAAGGCGAAACCTCAATTCCTCCAAGGCTTGTGCCTCCCTTGCAGTTTGCATTGCCTGCAGAATCCTGGCAGAAGCGCAATTGCACTGGAACGTTCTTGCAGTTTGCTGTGCTTACGCTGAAAGTTTTTTCTTCTTCATCCCTTCCAATCCTTATTCCAGTGTCAGAGCCTGGCTCAAACTCTACGCATTGCGAGAGAGTTGTCACTAAAATTTCAGCATTTATCGGATTGCTTGCCCCAACACTTTTAGCTCCAGAATCTGTGAGAGTTACGGCATCAAACTCTACCTTGAACTTTGCCTCCTCGTTCAAATGCCCGGAGCTTGGGGCAAAGCTGATGATTGCGTAATACTCTCTCTCCTCAACAGGCCTTAAAGTGTCAAACAAGGTAATCCAGTCATTGTCCCTCAAGATTTCCGAAGCGCTGCTTCCAGTTTCAGGGTCAACGACATTTATTTGCACGTTCCCGATAGGGTTTGAAATCCACTTCAGCCTTGCCTTCAAAAACTTTACCTCAATGTCGTTTCCTTCAACAGCGCAGTTGTTTGCTATATAGAATTCCTTGCTTGTCAAATTTTCTTGAGTAAGGGTTTTCCATTCTTTAAGGCTTATTCCAAGGCATCCTGTCTCGTCAACATTGCCTCCTAATCCAATCTCTGCCTTTAATGGAATGTTGAATGCCCATTTCTTTCCAAGCTCTGGGCTTGTTGCTTCAAGATGCACGAAGCCTGAAACCTTAACCTCTTTTTCCAGCAAAGCGCTTGGAGAGATTGCAGCCTTTACTGTTATCACTTTAGAGTCATTTGGGGCAAAGGAAAGGTTTCCAATGAATTGCGCGAGGAAATTGTTCATCAAGTCCTCGTCAAGATAGCCTCCGAAGTTTCCTGTAATGCGGGCGTTGCTGATTACAAGGCTTATAGGAACCTTGTTTTCCGCTGTTGTAAGAAGCTCCTGGCTTTTCCTTCCCTTCAAGTCAAGCCTTGCCTCTAATTCTTCAGGGTCAAAGACAAGGATGTTCTCGTCAATCTTTCTTTCAAGAATCGCGCCTTCAAAGCCTTCCTTCTCTGCCTCTATCCTTATTGAAGTGCCTGGACTGCTTGAAGGAATGCTAAAGGAAGCGCTTCCAAGCCTGCTTGTTTTCTTTTCCCCAATAACTGTCTCAATCCTGTCAGGAGAAATCCTTGTGACTCTAACTGTCGCGTTCTCCTGCTCAATATTTTCCTGATTGACCACTATTGCGTTAAAGTCATTTCTTATGAATGCTCCGAGAAAGTCAGGCTCTAGAGACAGTGAAAGCTCATCCTCCGCGTTAACTGAAAACATAACTTCTCTCTCAAAAACTGTCTCGCTGTCAGCAATAATCCTAATATAGAATGTAGAGCTTTCTGCTTTTTTCGGCTGGAATCTCAACCTTACTTTTAATGTTTTGTTTTCCGAAAGTTCTAACACCTGCTGTTCCGGAATTTCAAAAGCATTCAGGCCTTCCTGTGAGGCTGGGGAGTTGTTTGCGTTTGTGAATTCATAATCAAGGATTTGCAGGACATCGCTTAGCGTTGCTCCGCTATTGTCTGAATTTTTCAGCTGGAAGCGCGCGTTGTTGTTTGCTCCGTAAACTTTTTTTGAAATATTCGAGATTTCAAAAGTGAAGGTGTACGCCTGGAATACTTTCAAATCGTAAGGCTCTTGGATGTTCAAGCCTTCGCTTTCATCGTATACTCTCTCGTTGTAATAGCAGAATCCGCTCTCGTCCTCGCATAATGCGTGCTTTCCCTCGTAGTATGGCTGGGTTTCAGGCAGTGCGTAAAGGCTTTGCACGCTTTCTGTCTCCAATGCAGTTCCAAGCCTTGAGTCAAAAGGGCTTCTGATAATTTCTCCGCTTGAGTTTTCCACCCAAGCCCTGTAGTGAAGCAAGAGCTCCTGGCCTGCTGTGACATTCTCTCTCACTTTCACTTCAGCGTCAATAAAGTATGTCGCGTTTGCTTTCGGGTTTTTTATTGAAACTTCTGCCCATTTGAAATCAGAGTTTGTGAGATTGTCTGGATTCAGGTCAAGGTCCATTCCGTCAGTCGGATTCCAGGAAGTTCCTTTTACTGCGATTGTTTCAGGGGCTTGCAAATTCCTGAAATAAAGCAAGTCGTTCTCTAAAAGGCTGCCTTTTTCCTTCCTTCCTGCCATTATGAAAAAGCCTGCTTTTTCAGGCTCTAGTCCTTCAGGAATATCAAGCTTTATTCTCGCAATATACCTTTGGCCTGCTTTTAACTCATTCTTTCTTGTTGTTCCATCCAGCCCGAAAAACCCCACTATTCTAATGTCCGGCTTGTCTCCTGGAATTGTCTTGCGCAGGCCTGCCTCTAAAGTCAAGGTCTGGGCTTTCAGAACTTGCCTTGAGGATGTTGTAAAGCTTGAAAATCCTTCCTTGCTTATTATCGCATACACTTTCTTGTCTGCCTTGAAAGCGTACTCTGCTTTTCCTTCAACAGCATCAGTCTCTAAAGAGCACGCTTCTCCATTTGCTTTAGGGCATTCTTTTCCAGAATCAGTCCTGAACTCAACCAAGGCATTAGGTATTGGCTGGTTTTCCTCATCCTTCACTATTACTTTCACGATTCCAGTCCCAATCTCCATTCTGATTGTTTGCTTTTTCAAAGCTTTAGGGTCTAGTTCAAAAGCATTGCCAGAATCTTTTTTTTCAGCAGGGTATTTCACAGCCCTCAAAAAATACCTTCCCTTTTTCAGGTTTGCAAACTTTGCAACTCCATTAACATCAGTTGTTTTTGGCAGCACTGGAGCGAGCAGTTGGGTTTCAGAATTGTAAACGCTTACTTCGGCATTTTCTACTGCAAGATTGTCCTCGTCTATCACCAAGGCTTCAAGCTTTCCGCAGTTTGCTGCTGTTTCAACGCATTTTTCAAGCCTTGCAGTAAAAGAGGCAGTTTGTGTTTTGAATTCTGCCTTTTCCTCAAAAGCCAGATAATCATCATGCAGCACTTGAATAGTGAAAGTTCCGTAATCAAAGAGCGCGATGTTCTTGTCAGAGTTTGAGTCTGTGATAACGCTTGCAGCAACGCTGCCTGAAGAATCAAGCAGTTTTACTTTTGCGTTTTCCACTCTTGCATTGCTTGCGGCATCCAATACTTTTAATGAAAGCGTTCCCTTGGTTTGCCTTTTCACTGTTGCCTTCAAGGTTATCTGCTCTCCTGAAAGCCTTGCTGTATTTGTTCTTGCGCTTTCAAACCTTCCAGCACTATCAGTCACTATTGCGTAATACTCTTGCTTTTCAACGCTTTCAAACTCCGCAATGCCGTCAGCGCTCTCTCTGCTTGCAATCTCAGTGTCTCCTGCGTATAGTGAAACGCTGAACGCCTCCCTTGCAGGCTCATTGCTTTCATTCAAAATCCTCACTATCACTTTTCCTTTCGGAACCTGCACTTCCTCAAGAGTTATCGTAAGCTCGCTTTGGGAAAGCCGCAAGCCGGTTTTTGTGCTAAAGCCTTGCGCGCTGACATCCGCATAAACCAAGGGGCATTCTTTAGGAACTTCAATGACAGCGCTTGCATTGGTTGTTTTAATAATGCCAGGGCTTAACTGCACTGAAGGGTTTAAAGGGCAGGAAAGCGTTATGGTCACTTCCTTTCCTTCAAGGCTTGCGCCAGTGGAGTCTGCAACGAACAAGTTAATGCGCGTTGGCGCCAGCACTATCGGCCTTTTCAGGACAAATGTTTTTTCAACTTTTGCCTTGTCTAAGATAACTGTTTCAGAAATTGAGTCAAAGCCTTGCCTGTCAATCAATACTTTTACTTTCTCGCCAAGCCTTGCTTTTGAACTGCTGGCTTTCCCATTGGCATTTGTTGTAATGGTTTCGCTGCTCTTGTCTTCAAAAACAAGCCTTATCTCCTGCCCTGGAATAAGCTGGGCTCTCTCGTCCTTTACTATAACAACAAGTTCTGAAGCTTGCGGGGAGATTAAGGGCAGGACAAGCAATAAAACAACAGCTATTATAACGATTGCAACTGCTGCAAAAAAAGCCTTTGGAGGAATTCCCTTGCCTTCAAGCCAGTCAGCAATCCTGTAATAAAAGTCTGCAATCCCCATTGCTTTTGCCTTCCAAAAATTCTTTGCTTTGACTTAAATTACTCAATCAAAGTATTAAAATCTTTGTAAAAGCGTTTTTGAAGCTTTAAAGCGTGAAGGAAAAGATTACTTTATACACTCGGTTTCTGCCTTTGTTTCCTTGTCAGCCAAGGCATTGATTACTGGAGTCGGATTCCACCAGAAAGTCTGCTCAACGCTCTCTCCGCTGACGCAAACCTGCCTTTGCTTCACTAACTCTACAATTTCAGCAACAGATTCCAGGATAGTTGCTGAAGCCCCGACTCCGTTCAACGGAATATTGACCTTGCCGTCTGAACCAACAGGCCAGAATTCTGCATCATCGCTTGACATTACAATATTCACTGTGTTCTGGCCTCCTTGAGGCGTGTAGAATATTGTCTTCAGGAAAACGTTTCCATAATTCTGCTGCGTGTCAGGCCATTCCAAACCATACACTGGAGTTTGCGCGCTTCCGCATCTAGTTCCCCAGGCGCCTGTTGTCTGGTTGCTAATGTCTGGCACTCCATTCTGGAATTTTTCAATCACAAAAGCGTCATAAAAGTCCCTGCAATTCTCTCCAACTCCCCACCAGAGATTGCTCTCCATGCCTGTGTAGGTGTCAACTCCGTTAATGCCAAAATTGTATGAAGCGCAGGCCTCTCCAGAATTGTTTGAAATTTTCAAAATTGCAGGAGTCGCATAGCTTGGAGAGAGCACTAACCTGAAAGAGCCGTCATTGTTTCTCTTCACGCTCAAAATCTGTCCTCTCCTGTCAACATTAACAGCCTTGAAGCTTGAGACTGTTTCAGTATTCAAGAAAGCGTTTGCTGAGTAAGGGCTTCCGGTATGCCCTACAGCCCTTAACGCTTCAGCTCCTGAAACAATCTGCAACGGCTCTCCTAAATAATTCAAGCCGTAATTAATCCTTCCAGCCTCTGTTCCAAGAGTTCCAACAGCTCCGTCAAACGCCAAGTAATAGAATGGAGAGATTGGAAGAGGCTGTGTTCCGGACTTTCTCAACTTTACCAATGCTTTCACATCAGCCTGTCCGTTAGTGAAGAATTGCCATTCTGCATTATCAAACTCTATCTCAATGCTTCCCTCATACAGGCCTGGAGATGAAAGCAAGTACCCAATGCTTGGAACGCTTTCAAAGTCTGTGCCTCCAATCCTGAAAACTTTAAAGTCTTTGAAAATTTCCCCAAGCCCTGGACCTTCATCTCCTCCCTTATACCATGCAGGAGTTTGCGCAAATGCAATGTTCCTGTAATAATCATCAAAGTCTGACTGCAGGTCCGGAGCAAACCTGTCCTGTATCAAGTAAACGTTGAATTTCAGGTTTTTCAAGAATTCCCCTTTGCTCAAGCCTTGAGGGTAGGTAAGGCTTTCTCCCTGCTTTTCCGTGCTATTAATGAAAGCCTCAAGCCTTGAAGTATTGTAAGGCTCGCAGTCCTGCAGCAAAGGCCTTTGCGAGACAGCAAATGCTGTTTCTATAACATCGTCCTGCGTCAATCTGTTGCAGTTTTCTATTGCACAGCCTGCTGTTTCTGGCGTGATTCTTGCAACAACGGTGTACGTTGTATTATCCTGCGCCAGGCCCGAAAACTCGCAGCCAATAACAGACTTGCTTACAACGTTCACTGTTTTAGTGCATGCAGGCAGTGCTGCTAGAGTGTTGGAATTTACAACAGTCACTGTAAGAGCCGTGCTTACATTTCCCGGAGTGGTGTTTTCTATCTCCACTACAACATTAACGTCTGCAATTCCGCTCCTTGCAACAACGTCAGAGTAGATTTTTGAGATTCCGATATTGTCCTCTCCGATAACGTTTTCTTTAGTTCCCATTGCTTCAGTCCCTGAAGGGCATTGGAGAGTATTGCTTGCCAGGAATTCCTTCACTAGCTCTATTTTTTTCAATAATGCAATGCTGAACTGCACTCCATCGCAAAACATCGCATTAGGGTTTTCCTCATCGCAGGTGTCAGACTCTATTGAATTCCAGCTCCAGCTGAAGAGCATTTTTGGCGCTGCTATAACATCAGTGTTTCCTTGGATTCCTGGAGGCATGAATGAAGCGCAGTCAACGTTGATTTCCGGAATAGTGTCCTGCACTATGTCTTCAGGGCTTATTGCGTTAAACTGCACCATGAAGTATTGCGAGGCGTCTGATGGAGAGTCCTCTTCCTCTTCCAAATCCACTTCGTCAGCGTCAATGTCTCCTTCTGAAGGCTGGTCAAACAGGCTTCCCAAAAGCCCTCCGCTGCCTTTTACTTTAATCTCGTCAATGCTGTAGGTCTTATCCTTGTAGTAATGCCTTTCGGCATTCACTTTCAAAAGCTTGAAGAACGTTCCTTCATTTGCAGGGCTGTTGTTTGTAAACCTTACCTCTATTGCCTGGTCTGAAAGCTTGCTGTCAATCCTGTTGTCAGTGCTCGCGCTTCCGACTCTTCCGACTCCAATCTCGCTTGCAGGAGCGCCTTTAGGGCTGTACATTTGCAGGCTTCCAACTTCCAAATCAGTCTTTGTGGTAGTGAATTCCAAGGTTTCCTGGTTTTGCATGTTGTAGAATGTTTTTCCCAAAAACACTCCCAATCCCTGGCTGATTGGCGACTTTCCAAACAATCCTCCCAAGAACGCAGGATTTCCAGGCATTACCATTGCCCCAATAGTTCCCAAAACAGGGCCCCAATCAGTGCCTTCCTTTTCTTTTGCTGGTGCAGCAAACTTTTCAGGGCTTGACAAAGCGTCTTTAGCCCTGCTCACTAATTCCTTTGCTGTGCCAACTGCAGAGTCAGCGCTGGTTGACCTATTCACAGCATCATCAAGATTGTCCTGGCTAAGGCCGCTTAAAACTCCGCCTTGTTTGGTCATGTTTTCTGTTTCTTTGATTTGCTTTTCTGTTTCCGCTGAGGCAGTTTCAAGCGCAGTTATTACAGCAGGCAAAGTTTCTAAAGTTGCGGCGCTTGTTTGGGCAGTTTCTAATTCAGTATTTATTTTTCCGGTAACTTCAGTGTTTATTTCCCCGAGTTTTGTTGCAGCGCCTGTCTCAATTGTTGAGATGTTTCTCGCTGTAAGCGCTCCCGGCCCAGTTTCTTGCTCGCTGGCAATTGTTAACTGTTCTGTGGCTGCTTTTAGTATTGTTTTTGCTGCTGGAGTTATGTTTGGGCTGCTTGTTATCGCTGAAACAGAAGTGATGCTCCCTATTACTGAAGTGTTCGCGCTAGTTTCAACAGTACTTGCGCTAGTGCTGGCTGTTTGTGCGACTGCCACTTTTGTACTTGCGTAATTGTTCCTTGCTTGAGCGACTCCAATGAGTGCCAAAAGCTTAACTTTGGCTGCTTCACAGTATGCCTTAAACAGCGGGGCAATCGTGCCCCCCTCGCATAGGAAAGACTTCATTTCAATAGCGCATGCTTTTGCATCATCAATCGCAAGCTTTGATTCGGTCAAGGCTCCGCCCCCAAACTTTGAACTAAGTTCGCTAGCGCTTGCACCAGCTGTTGCAGCCTCAGCCAATAATATTTCACTACTTCTACCCTCTGGCTGTTTGCCTTTTGCAGTCACTACCGTACCATTGGATGTATCAGGAAGAATGCGCTCCTCTCTCGCTACATCATCACTACTAGGCACGGTTTCTGTGCTTGCTTCTTCCGTGCCCCACTTGCTTGCGGCATTAAAGCAGACATTAATCATTTTCTTAGCGTCTGTACCAAGATCAGCATACTCCGTGTCTCCAATTTTTTTATCTGTTGGTAGGTTTGTTGGCGTTTTACTTTTATCTGTTTTCGCATCAGTAGAAGTTGTTTTTACCAAGCCTTCAGCTTGGGTTTTTGCCTGCGTTGTGGCAGTAAGAGCTGAAGCTGTTTGCGTTTTTGTTGCTGCAACCTTTGTTTGCGCTTCTTGGAGTTTAGCCAAAGCTATTGTTGAAGATGTTACCTGTTCTTCAAGCGAAGGCTGGGTATAACCGAACTTTTTGTTCAATGAATCTCCAAGCAGTCCAATCAATGTCGTGAGAGCTCCCCATTTGAGGCCGTCTTTTGCAGCGTTCAAGAAGCTTTGCATGTCAACCTTAAAGCTCGCGTCCTTTTGATAACAATAATTTGCAAGCTCCGTGCTGTCAAATCCGTCGTCAGGAATTTGAGGATTGTCAAAAACATCAAACTCGTACTTGTCAAGCTGTAAGCAAGCGCCGGAATCCCAAACTCTCACTCTCAAAATCTTGTCTTTTTCAATAAGCGAGGTCAAGGCTTGAGAGGTTGCCTGGCCTGCAGCCTGCGCTTTCACTTGGATTCCATACTGCCCTGGATAGGTGCCTTTAGAGGCAAGAACCTGGATTGCTTCAGAAGTTGCTCCGTCAGCTAAGGTAAGCTCGGTTTTTGAAATTTCTATAGTGTCTGAAGGAAGTGCTGAAAGGAAGAGCTTTACCTGCCCGCACTCTGCCTTGTTGCTTATCGTGAAGTCAGAGCTTCCAGCCTGGGTTTTGGCGTCTTTTTCAATGACGACAATGTCCTTGCTGAAGCTGATGCACTCTTTCAAGTTGATTACGTGAATTTGTGCATTGACCTGGCTGCTGATTATTTGGTCTTTGTCGCTTTCGCTCTTGTTTTTTGCGCGAATGATTATTTTGGCGTTTGCTGTTCCGTTTGTTCCTCCGAATGGAGTAAAGCTTACTTTAGCGTCAAAGCTTTTTTCCGCATCCACTCTGTCAAGCAGTTTCTTGAAATATCCAGAGCGCAGTTCTGCAGCGCTCAAGGCTCCAGAAAGCTCTCCATGGTATAAAGCTAGAGTGAAGGTTCCAATCTCGTTGCCTTGCCATTCAACCCTTGCCTCCAAATTGCTCAATGCTATCGGAGAGCCATTGCTCGAGCAGTTGTTCTGGACCTTGAAAGAATAGCTTACGCTTTTTCCTTCAGTTGTTGCAGTCCAGCTGTTTGGGAAGACTTGCAGGCAGTCTTCAGAGTCAAGCTCTGCTCCAAAGCCAATCGTGATTTTTACTGGAATTTCAAAGCTCCAGGTGCTTCCGTAATTTCCCACCCTTACTATAACCGTTCCTTCAAGCTGCTGCCTTTCCTTGATGGAAAGAGCTTCTTGAGTAAGGAATGCTGTAAATTCTAAAGTTTGGCTTTCTGAAGGCATTAGTTCAAAGCCTTGCTGTTCCACTAAAGCGTCATTTACTGTCGCGTCATCAATCAAGCCTTTGGTGTTGCCTTTGAATTCTATTGATTCAACCTTTAATGGAATTGCTGAAACATTCTTCAAGCTGAAGCTCGCGTTTTTCTGTATCTCTATCGTAGCGTTTGCTGCAATGCTTATTGTTTCAGGGCTTATTTCCAAAAGCTTGGCGTTTGCTTTAATGGAGACTTTTTTCACGTTATAGTCTGGCTTTGAGACCTCAATGGTTAATTGCTCTCCAGGCAATAGTGCAGGCAATCTTAACTGCGCTTTTCCAAGCCTTGAGGTCGAGGCTGTTGTTATTGGATTTCCAAACCTGTCTTTTGCTGTAACATTTGCTCCTTCAACTTCCAATCCGGTCTTTGCATCTTTCACTAGTACTTCAACTGAGTTTTCAACTCCTGCTGCAAGCTCTTGCTGGCTTAACTCTACAGTAAACTCATTCTGCGCTGAAACTACAATTGTCAAATCCTTCTGGAACACTACATTAAAGAGTCCTGGGGGATTGCTGCTTGAAAGGACTTTAAAGCTTAGGATACTGTTTGTTGATTTTTGCGGAGTGAAGAAAATGTCCCCGCTTATTACAGCTCCTTGCTCAAAGCGGTTTTGGTTTTGCGAGTTTTGGATTTCAATGTTCGGAAGCTCGCTCTCTCCAGCGCTTCCATTAACGCTTCTTCCTGAAGGCAATGTAATGCTGTAATTTTTCAGCAATAAGCCTTCATCTTCATTCTTTACCCTTAATTGAGCGTCATTGTGCACCGTTGTTGGGGAGTTGTTTGAAATGCTGAACACGAGCTTGTAGTTTTTCAAGATTCTTGCGTTGAATGATTCTTCAACGCTTTCCCCTACTCCTCTTCCTGTCTCCACTACCTCAATAATGCTAGCGTTAAAGCAGAATTCCTTGTCGCAAAGAGTCGCTACTCCAACCTGGTAGAGCTGTTTTTGCGGAGGCTCAAAGTATAAATCATCCAAAGGAGTTGTTTCAATCCTTGGAAAGTACGCCCTTCCGCCTTCAGAGTCTGCAAACATCCAGGAGTAAATTCCAATTTGCTCTCCAACTGTTGCAGTGTCTTTTACCTCAAACAGCGCTTCAATCTCGTAAACTCCAGGGCTCAGGACTGCGAGCGGAATGTTTGCCCATTTTGCGTCTCCGTCAGTCGCTGTTGCAACATCGTTGTCATAGCCGTTGCTCTTGTCTAGGCTTGTTGCTTTGAAAATGTTGTTGCTTAAAGGCATGTTTATTTCCTTCAGCACAATGCTGTCTTTTTCCATTATTCCATAGCCAAGCTCTCCCTTTCCTGAATGCAAGTGAACTATAGCGTCAAAGTATGTTTTTCCTTCAGGCACTAAAATCCTGAATTTTCCAGTATAGCTCTGTCCTGGAGACACGTTAGGCACTGCCTTGCCTGCAGGGTTGATGCCGCTGACTTGCTTGTCTTTTTTGAACAACCCTAAAAACTCGAGCTTGAACTCTCCGGAGATTATCTCAGGAATCAGCACTACGTTAAAAGTCTGCACAGCGTTAGGCAGTATTGGCTTTGCAATAGTAGTGTAGGAAGCGTAGTCTTTCTCTCCAGGAGATAGGGCTTTCTTTTCCACTCTCACGTAAACTTCCTTGTCTGCTTTTGCAAACCTGTTTTCTGCTGGCAGGACAAACACTCCATTAAAGTCTGCTAAATCGCTTCCGATTTCTGAATCGTCAAAAGCGTCAAAGATTGTGATTTTCGCGTTTGGAACAGCCAGGCCTTCATTGTCGCTTACGTTTACTTTCACTGTTCCATGAGGTATTACCATTGAAACGTTCAGGTAGAAAGTGTCAGCATTCCTTAAGTCAAAGCGTTGCGAATCGCTGGAGCCTGAAGCCCCTTGCTTTACAGCAAAGGCCTTGTAATACACGCCTGGCTTTACTCTAGGAAAGCGCGCGATTCCGTTAAGGTCTGTCAGCTGTTCTGCGTAAGGCGCCAGGAATCCTTCTTTTTCTTCTCCCTCTCCATAATAGAGGGCGACTCTTGCTGCCTTTACTCCCTTTCCTGTTTCAGCATCAAGCACTTTCACTTTTAAAGTTGCTGCATTGTCTCCAGTGAATTTCTCAAGCACTAAAGTTTTTGAAACACTTCCCTGCTGTGTAATATTGAATGTTTCCTCTCCGATAAGATAGTTCGAATGGTCAGCGCTAATGGTGTATTCTCCTAAAGAGTTGAGGTTGAAGAATGCTGTGCCGTTGCTGTCAGTGCTTTTGGAGTCTATTAATTCGTTATCCTGCCTCACGCTTACGCTGGCGTTTTGTATTTTCTTTCCTGTTGTTTTCTCAACAACATTCACTGTTAATGCAATGCTCACGTCTTTTTCAACATTAAGGGTTTTTTCAATGGTCTGGCCTGGAGCTGTTTCAAATTCCTCTGTTGCCTTGCTTCCATACTCCGCTGTTGCTACAGTGCGCAAGTTGTACGTTGACTGCGGCATTCTAAACTCTGCAATGCCTGCACTGTCTGTTGTTTTCTCGTCAATCGGCCCTAAGCTGTGCTCGAAAATCCTTACAACAATTCCAGGCACTGGAGCGCTGTTGTACAAAACCCTTGCCCTAACTGTTGCAAGCTCTGAAGCTAATTCTTCCAGCCTTATTTCCTGCACATTTTGCGTTATTTGAACGCTTTGCTTGGCCTGGTAGCCTTGCACTTCCACATTTGCTGTCAGGACTCCACAAGTGTTTGGCACTTTTACTGTAACGCTTCCGTTATTCGTTGTTGTTTCTTTTGGTTCAGGCTCTCCGCTTCCAGTGCATGAGAATGAAAGCTTTGCTGTTTTTGTGATTGGCATTCCAATGGAGTTTTTGAGGATTATCGTCCTTGTAAAACTGCCCGCTGCCTCTTCAGTAAGTATGATTGACTGGACTTTGGACTTGTCCGCTGTAAAACTGCTTATTTTTTTCACAAAGCCTGTTTTTGAAACTTCGTACTTTATTACTGCATTTTTTTCAAACTCTTGCTTTTCCACAATTCCTTTAGAGTTTGTTGTGAAGGTCTTTCCCAAATCAACAAGCTTTACGCTTGCTCCGGAAATTAAGTCTCCGCTCCTGCTTTCAACCTGTATCGTAATTCCTACAGTGGGCTTTGCAATGAAAGAAGTGAACAAAAACCATCCGCCGAACAAGAGCAGGAGTATTATAACAATGAGGACTATTGCAAAGCTTGGCACAATCCTGTCTATTGGATCGACAATCTTGTATATTGGGATTGCCTTGTCTATCCTGTCAAGTATTGCGTAATACTTTCCTTCAAGGCCGTAGTACAAGTCTTTCAGGAAGTCTCCTGCCATTATCCACTACACCCCAACCATTAATTCCTTGATTTTCAAAGGCACTTCTTGAGCGCTCAAACTTGGAAGCTGCTGCTGGAAAAGTGCCGGAATGAACGCTAAGATTAGCGCTATTGCCAAATATAACCCTAACTGTTTCAGATTTCCCCTTGAGTAAAAATTGTCGTTTCCGTGAAAGTCATCAAAAAGCTTGAATCCTGCAAAGGTTCCTGCAAATCCTGCAAGCAGGAAAGCGAAAAGGCTTACAAAACCTAGCGCAATGTTTTGCTGGAACACAGGGCCTGAAATCAATCCTGCAAAAAACATTGAAAATGCTGAAAATCTTCCGAAAAAAAGCAGGCAGAGCACGAAAACGAAAAAAACGCTCGCGAGAGCTTCTGCAGGGCTGCTCATGCCTAAAAGCCTGATGCTAGAGTAAGAGCTTGTGAAAGCCCCCAAAAACCAGGCTGCAAACCCGACAATAAGAAAGCCGTTCATTCTGTAATCGCTTTCCAACAAAAAGCCCCCTTTTTTTTCAAAAAAATTTCCTCACTTGTTCCAGTAAACTTCAAACTTTCCGCTCTCTTCCTTAACGCAGTACTTTTTGCTTTCTACTCCCTTCAATACCTCGGCAATAGACTCAGCCTCGCTTGGGGTTGAAAGCTTTAAGAGATTCAAGCCAGCTCCGGCAGTCCTGATGCCTGTAACGCCCGCGCTCTCTCCAGTGCTTTTTTTCACTGTCGCGCTTTCCACTCCGCACACTAGCTGTAAGCTATACTCCATGTTGACCGGCAGGAATGCTGTTGCCTTGAACTCTCCGCTTTGGCTGTAAATGCTTCTTACAAATGCTTCTGGCTGCGAGCGCAGGTAGTTGCATAACGCGTTGGTTGTTTCTAAACCTTTGTCCCAGTACAATAAAGTGCCTGTTGTTATCTCGCTTCCAGTGCTGCTTCCCCCAGTGCTTTCCAAGAGCCTGTACTCCAAGCCGCTAGCCCTGCTTGCTGTTGAGGCTGCCTGAATGTTTGCTGTAAGCTCTACCTTGCTCGTAGGATAGTATGTGAGGCTTGTTGGAGTGATTTCCAAAATCCTTCCGTTATGCTTTGCTTCCTCGTCAATTCCAGCATAAGAGTTCGGGAGCTTCAAGTATTGTGCTGCAAGCCCGTGGCCTGCAGTAAGCTTTACGTTTTCCTGCGCGTTGCTTTCTTTCGCAAGGATTATTCCTGTTTCTGCCTCGTTGCTTTTTAGCTTTCCGTCAAACGCGATATTGTACAGTACTGTTTCCTGAGCCTTTTCTATCGGGTTTTCTGAAAATACTGCTTCAATATTGTCGTCTGAAACAGTTGCTCCCCAGTAGTATTTCAATTTCACGCCATACTTTCCTGCAGCAATTTCAGGGTTTTCCGCGCTTGCTTTCAAAAATTTCCACTTGTCATTGACTTGCGGAATCTCATCAGGGTATTTTTCATTATAAGCAGTGTGGAACTTTCCAGTGAAGCTTGCATCATACTTGTCTTTCACAACTGAAGAGTTGAAGTCAATGTTTTTGTTGTAGAATATTTCATTCAATGCAGTAGCATCTGGAATCTTTGACCCTGTGCTAAGTATGATTTTCCTGTCGCTTTCCGGAATGTTCAGCTGGTTTCTTACTCCGACTTTGAGCTCCATTGCTGCCCAGAATTTTGTGAGGAATGCTGTTGTTATTTTTGTTTTGGCTGGAGTTCCTTCACTAGGCACGTTAACCAATTCCGCAATGTCACAGCTTATTGCTGTTCCCTGGCAGGTGTCCTTGAGCAGGGATATCATTCTCTTCAGTTCGTTGAAAGAGATATAGACTTTAGTGCTTGTTGATAGCTTGTCTTCTGCTCCTAGCTCTTTCAAGACATTCAAGTCTTGGGGATTGAAAGCCGAGACCGCAAATTCTGCAACAATGCTTGGCGCTAGCTCTGGAGCATTCTGCAATATATTAAGCTCCAGCAAGTTTGAAACTCTTTCAACCTTTTCCGTCTCGCTCAAAGCTGCAATCTCTTGTTGTAAAGTGCCAGTAATTCCAAGCTTTGCTTTTTCTTCTGTTGTCAGCTTCCTGTCAAGTATTGAGCCTGAAGAGTCTCTAAGGAAGAACACCAAATTCTTGCTGTTATCTGCGTTATCTGCTATTTTCACTTGCCTGGTAACCCAACGGTATATTTCAACAGAGTTTTTGGAAGCATTTTTTTGCTCTTCAGTCATTGTGTAGTCAAGCCCTGTGAATTGCGGCTTTGTTCTTGCAGCCTCAACCAGTGGCTTTATTGCGATTGCTTTCTTCACTGCTTCAATCGTGAATTGCGCAGCATCGCAGTAGAGCTTGTTGGAATCGCAGTCTGTATCGTTAATGCTTTCGTACTTCCAGTCAAGCTTTACTTTTGGAACTGCCCCAGGCCCTGTATTCCCTTTTCCTGCAGCGCATAATTCAACAGCTCCCCCGTAAGTGCTTGTTATTGGCTTTTCTCCGCCCCTGGTTACTGTGAAGTCGTAAGGGATGTTGACTCTTTGCCTTTTTGGCTCTAAAAATCCCCCTTGTCCTGCTCCCGTATAGCTTTCAAGCATTGCCTGCATGGTGCCTGAAACTTTAACGCTTGCTCCTT
>Ga0209211_10005167_pt1 | contig 19731 bp, 16 predicted proteins | sample RifGroA2_FD_183992 | JGI IMG/M metagenome (GOLD analysis project Ga0209211, IMG submission 183992) | Groundwater microbial communities from Rifle, Colorado, USA - Groundwater A2 (SPAdes) (version 2) | ecosystem: Environmental > Aquatic > Deep subsurface > Groundwater | place: Rifle, Colorado...
GGTGATCTGCCCGTGCATGCCGACGGTGGTCGCGCGCGACGCCGACGAGGCGCGCCGGGGCGCCGCCTGGTTCGTCGCCTTCTACCTCACCTCGATGGGGCCGTTCTACCCGCGCACGATCTCGCGGCTCGGCTTCGCGCGGGAGGTGCAGGCCGTGCTCGAGGCCAACACGACGCGCGGCGCCGCGGTCGTGCCGCCCGCGGCCGAGGCCCTGCTCGACGAGCTCCTGGTCTGGGGCACGCCCGACGCCGCCCGCGCGCGGCTCGCCGGCTGGCACGAGGCCGACGCGGCGCTGCCCATCCTCCTGCTGCCGCCGGGTCTCGCGCCGGCGCAGATCGACCTCGCGCTCGAGACTTTCAGCGCTTGACCGCTCCCGCGCCGCGCGGCACCCTGAGGAGCGACGCCGGCGGGAGGCGCCGGCGAGGGGAGGCCAGGGCATGAGAGGATCCTGCATGACCGGGCGCGGCGACGCGCCGGCGGAGCGGTAGCGTGGCGGCGCGGCCGCGCACGGTCGGCGAGCTCGCGGCGAGCGGCTACGTCCCCCGGCCCGTCAAGCAGGAGCTGCGCGACAACCTGATCGCGCGGCTCCGCCGCGGCGAGCCGCTCTTTCCCGGGATCATCGGCTACGAGGAGACCGTCATCCCCCAGATCGAGAACGCGCTCCTCTCCGGCCAGGACATCGTCTTCCTCGGCGAGCGCGGCCAGGCCAAGACGCGCATGGCGCGGCTGCTCGTCGGGCTCCTCGACGAGGCGGTGCCCGCGCTCGCGGGCTGCGAGATCAACGACGACCCCGCCGCGCCCATCTGCGGCGCGTGCCGCGCGCGCCTCGCGGCCGAGGGGGACCGGACGCCCATCGTCTGGCTCGCGCGCGACCGCCGCTACGGCGAGAAGCTCGCGACACCCGACATCACGATCGCCGACCTGATCGGCGAGGTGGACCCGATCAAGGTCGCCGAGGGGCGGTACCTCGCCGACGAGCTGACGATCCACTACGGGCTCCTGCCGCGCACCAACCGGGGCATCTTCGCGCTCAACGAGCTGCCCGACCTGGCGGAGCGGATCCAGGTGGGCCTCCTCAACATCATGGAGGAGCGCGACGTCCAGATCCGCGGCTACAAGGTGCGGCTGCCCCTCGACCTGTTCGTCGTGGCGAGCGCCAACCCCGAGGACTACACGAACCGCGGGCGGATCATCACGCCGCTCAAGGACCGGTTCGGCTCGCAGATCCGCACCCACTACCCGCGGCGGCCCGGGGACGAGATCGCGATCATGGAGGCCGAGCACACGCGCTTCGCCACCGACGGCCTCCGGGTCGCGTGCCCCGACTACATGCGCGAGGTCGTCGCCGAGCTGACGCACCTGGCCCGGCGGTCCTCCGAGATCAGCCAGCGCTCGGGCGTCTCGGTCCGCGTGAGCATCTGCAACTACGAGAACCTGCTCTCCAGCGCCCTCAAGCGCGCGATCCGGACGGGCGAGCGGGACGTCGCGCCCCGCGTGAGCGACCTCGGCGCCATCGTCGCGTCGACGAGCGGCAAGATCGAGCTCGAGACGCTGGGCGACGCGAGCGAGGAGAAGGTGCTCGGCAAGCTCGTGCAGAAGGCGGTGCTCACCGTCTTCAGCCGCCGCTTCGCCGCGGGCGAGCTGGACGCGGTCGTGGCCGCCTTCCAGGACGGGCTGCGCGTCGAGGTCTCCGACACGATGGCCTCGGCGGAGTACGCGCGGCAGGTCGCCGCGGTCCCCGCGCTCGCGACCGCCGCCGGGAAGCTCGGGGCCGGGGATCCCGCGTCCGCGGCCGCCGCCGTCGAGTTCGTGCTCGAGGGCCTGCACCTCTCGCGCAAGCTCAACAAGGACGCCGAGGGCGGCCGGCTGCGGTACCGGAGCTAGCGTGCGCGTCCGCTACTCGCGCTGGGACGGCTCGCAGGACCTCCCGGACCTCGACGCCGACGACCTCCTCGCCGAGGTCGCCGACGACGTCCTCTCCCACGGCGACCTCGAGAGCGCGCTGCGCCGCCTGCTCCACCAGGGCGTGCGGCCGCCCGGGGGCCGGGCCGCGCCCGGTCTCCGCGACCTGCTCCAGCGCCTCCGGCGGAGGCGGCAGGAGCAGCTCGACCGCTACGACCTCGGCTCGAGCCTCGAGGACATCACGCAGCAGCTCGAGGACATCCTCCGGACGGAGCGCGACGGGATGGACCGCCGGCTCGCCGAGGCGCGCGAGGGCGCGCGCCAGGGCCGCGTGCCCGAGCAGCTCGCGCGGCAGCTCGAGCAGGTGACCACGCGCAACCGGCAGGCGCTCGACGCGCTCCCGCCCGACCCGGCGGGCCGGCTCCGCGAGCTGCAGCAGTACGACTTCGTGGATCCGGAGGCGCGGCGCCGGTTCGAGGAGCTGCTCGCCTCGCTGCGCCAGCAGATGCTCCGGCCGTTCCTCCAGGGCCTGCGGCAGTCCCTCCGCGACCTCACGCCCGACGACCTCCGGCGCATGCGCGAGATGCTCCAGGACCTGAACCGGATGCTGCGCGAGCGCGCGGAGGGCGGCGAGCCCGACTTCGACGCGTTCCGCGAGAAGTGGGGGGACTTCTTCCCGGGCGCCGAGAGCCTCGACGACCTGCTCGAGCAGCTCGGCCGGCACGCGGCGCAGATGCAGTCGCTGCTCCAGAGCCTCTCGCCGGAGCAGCGCGGGCAGCTCGACGAGATGATGCGCTCGCTCTACCTGCAGGACGAGCGGCTCGAGGCCGCGATGTCCCAGCTCGCGATGAACCTCGCCGAGCTGCTCGACCCCGAGGAGCTGGGGCGCCGCTACCCGTTCAGCGGCGACGAGGCGGTCACGCTCGAGGAGGCGATGCGCCTCATGGACGAGCTTCAGCAGATGGACCGCCTCGAGCAGGCGCTGCGCGGCGTCCGCCGAGTCGAGGACCTCGAGCAGATCCGCCCCGAGGACATGGAGCGGCTCGTCGGCCCCGAGGCCCGCCAGGACCTCGAGCGGCTGCAAGAGCTGACGCGCAAGCTCGAGGAGGCCGGGTACCTCGAGCGCCACGGCGACGAGCTCACGCTGACCGCGCGCGCGATCCGGACGATCGCCGACCGCGCGCTCCGCGACGTCTTCGACCGGCTCAAGCGGGACCGCTTCGGCGGCCACCCGACCGAGCGCCGCGGCGCGGGCGGCGACCAGACCGACGAGACCAAGGCCTACGAGTTCGGCGACCCGTTCCTCCTCGACATGAAGCAGACGCTGCTCAACGCGGTCGAGCGGCAGGGCCCGGGGACGCCCGTGCGCCTGGCCCCGGGCGACTTCGAGGTGTTCCGGACCGAGAACCGCTCGCAGGCGGCCACGGTCGTCATGCTCGACATGAGCCGCTCGATGCTCAACAACGGCTACTTCCTGCCCGCGAAGAAGGTCGCGCTCGCGCTCTCGGCGCTGATCCGGTCGCAGTTCCCGCGCGACGCGCTCTACGTCGTGGGCTTCTCGCTCTACGCGCGGGAGTTCACGCCCCAGCAGCTCCCGACGCTCTCGTGGAGCGAGTGGAACGTCGGCACGAACATGCACGCGGGATTCATGCTCGCGCGCCGGCTGCTCGCGCGCCACACGGGCGGCAACCGGCAGATCATCATGGTGACCGACGGCGAGCCCACCGCGCACATGGAGGGCGACGAGGCCGACTTCGCCTACCCGCCCTCGCGGCGCACCGTCGAGGAGACGCTCCGGGAGGTCCGGCGCTGCACGCGCGCCGGCATCACGATCAACACCTTCATGCTCGAGCAGAGCCCCTGGCTGGTCTCCTTCGTCGAGCAGATGGCGCGGATCAACGGCGGCCGCGCCTTCCTCTCCGCGCCCGACCGGCTCGGCGAGTACGTCCTCGTGGACTACGTCCGCGCCCGGCGGGGGCGCACCGCCTAGCCCCCGTCGGCGCCGTGCGGCTCTTCTCCCACCGCCGGCGGCCCGTCCACCTCGGCCCCTGGCCCGTCGAGCGCCTCGCCCGCGCCGAGCAGGCACCGGCGCTCGCCGACGTGCCGCGCCTCGACGGCCCGCCGGCGACGGCGCCCGGCGACCTCGCCGTGAGCCACGCGACCGGGCCCTACCGGGCCCTCTACCGCGCGACGCGCGACGGCCCCGTCGCCCCGGCCCGCGCTCCCGTGCCCGACGACCCCGCGGCGCGCGCGGCCAACGTGAAGGCCGCGGCGTACTACCTGGACGCGAGCCTGGTCGGCGTCGCGGCGCTCGGGCCCGAGGCCTGGACGGGTCCGCCGGCGCCGCACACCCACGCCGTCGTGATCGCCGTCGAGTACGCCCGCGAGCCCGCGCCCGGCGGGCCCGGCGAGGCGTGGATCCGCGGCACCCAGCCCGCGCGGGCCCACCTGCGCGCCGCCGAGATCGCCGTCGTGATCGCCGGCTATCTCCGCAACCTCGGCTGGTCGGCGCGCGCCCACCTGGCCGGCGCCTCCGAGGTCGACGTCGAGCGCCTGCTGGTCCAGGCCGGCCTCGCGCGCGTCGAGGGCGGGCGGCTCGTGCATCCGTATCTCGGCAACCGCTTCCGCGCCGCCGTCGTGACGACGGACTATGCGCTCGCTCCCGACCTGCCGCTCGCCGCAGCCTCGCTCGCCGCGCGCTGGCGGAGCCACGGCCCGGGGTGGCTTCTCGGCTGGGGCGGCGCCACGCCGGGCTGGCGGCGGCTCGCCGGGGGCCGGCCGCTCCACCGCGGGCCCTACCCGATGGAGCGGATCCGGCGCGCGCCCGAGCCGACGACGCTCATCGTGCCCGAGGAGATCCGGCGCGTCCCCAAGCGCGGCAACTTCTTCACGCGCGCGCTCCACGGCGACCTCGGCGAGCGCGCGCAGCGCGAGCGCCCGCGCTTCGCGCTGAAGCACCCCTACACGATGGCGATGGCGCCGCTGATCCGCGGCATGGTGCCGAGACAGGACGGGCCCGTCGCGGCGCGTCGCGCGCCCGGGCTCGAGGATGCGCGCGCCAACGCCGACGCGATCAAGGCGCTCGGCTACTACCTCGGCGCCGACATGGTCGGCGTCTGCGAGGCGGTGCCGTACGCCTGGTACTCCCATCACGACGACAGCCGGCCGCTCGCGCCCTACCACCGCTGGGCCGTCGTGATGCTGATCGACCAGGGCTACGAGACGATGGAGGGCGCCTCGGGCGACGACTGGATCTCGGGCGCGCAGAGCATGCGCGCCTACCTGCGCGGCGCGCTGCTCGCGGGCGTCATGGCCGAGCACCTCCGGCGCCTCGGCGTCCCGGCGCGCCCGCAGACCAACGCCGACTCCGACGTGCTGCAGATCCCGCTCGTCCTGCTCGCCGGGCTCGGCGAGATGTCGCGCATCGGCGAGCTGGTGCTAAACCCGTTCGTCGGGCCGCGCTTCAAGTCGGTCGTGCTCACGACGGACCTGCCGCTCGTCGCCGACCCGCCGGTGGACTTCGGCCTCCAGGACTTCTGCCGGGGCTGCCGCAAGTGCGCGCGCGAGTGCCCGTGCCTCGCGATCCCCTTCGGCGACAAGGTCATGTTCAACGGCTACGAGACCTGGAAGCCCGACGTCGCCAAGTGCGCCGGCTACCGCGTGACCAACCCGAAGGGCTCGGCCTGCGGCCGGTGCATGAAGACGTGCCCGTGGAATGCCGAGGGGCTGCTCGTGCATCGCGCGTGGCTCTGGGTCGCGATGCACGTGCCGCCCGCGCGGCGGCTCCTGGCGCGCCTCGACGACTGGATCGGGCACGGGCGGCGCAACCCGGTGAAGCGCTGGTGGTTCGACCTCGAGTGGGTGGACGGCGTCGCCGTGGCGCCGCGCGCCGGCACCAACGAGCGCGACCTCCAGGTGGACCGCGTGCTCAAGCCCGAGGAGCTGCGCCTCGCCGTCTTCCCGCCGGACCTGCTGCCGCCGCCGGGCGCGACCGGGGCCGTGCCCGTGGACCGCCGGGCCGGCCTGGTCCGCGCCGCGACGCTCGAGACGCCCGCCGCGGCGCGCGCCCGCCTCAATCGAGCAGCGCGAGGCCCAGCAGCGCGCCCAGCTCGCTGAGCGCCTGCTCGGGCGTGTCCACCTTGATCGTGACCATCCCGAGCGCGCGCGCGGATTTCAGGTTCCGCCCGATGTCGTCGAGGAAGACGGTCGCCGGCGGCGGGACGCCGAGCTCGCGGCAGGCCAGCTCGTAGATCCTCGGATCCGGCTTGCGCAGGCCGACCCGGCACGACTCGACGAACGCGTCGAAGAGGGCGCGGAGGTCGGTCGGCCGCGGCGCGACCCCTTGCCAGTTGTTGGTGAGGGCGCCGACCCGGAGGCCGCGCGCGCGGAGCGTGCGGATGGCCGCGAGCATCCGCGGCCGTGGCACGCCGACCGCGGCGATCTCGGCCATCATCCGCGCGGCGTCCACGCGGAACCCCTGCGCCGCGCAGTCGGCCTCGAGCAGCGGATAGAACTCGGCGAGCCCGAGCTCGCCGCGCTCGAGCCGCGCCCAGGCGCCCGTCTCGCCCGCGGCGACGACGGCGCGGTTGATCGCGTTCGCGGGCAGCCCCTGCGCGCGCTCGTAGCGCGCGAGCGCGTGGAGCGGCGAGTCCTGCACGACCCCGCCGATGTCGAAGAGGACGGCCCGGAGCGCGCTCACCGCGGCGCGGCGGCGCCGGCCAGGGCGCGCGCGACCTCCCCGGCGATCGACGCGCGCGCCGGCCGCACGTGCCGCGGCCCGTAGTGCTCGGAGAGGCCCTGGCAGAGGAGCGGCAGCGCCACCGTGAAGTCGGTGAAGCACATCACGTTGCGTCCGGCCGGCGACTCCTTGCCCCACGAGATGCTCTCGGTGGCGACGCTGGCGCCGCCGAGCCCGCCGAAGACGGTGTTGTCGGTCGTGAGCTGGATCGCGGCCACGTGCGGGCAGGCCTCGGCGCTCCCGCGGATCGCGCACACGCTCGTCGCGGTGATCTGGATGAAGTCCTTCGGCACGCCGCCGCCCACGAAGATCGCCGAGGTCCCGGGGCCGGGCGGCATGAAGCGGTTCATGACCGCGAGCGCCTGCGCATAGTCCGCGAAGAAGTCCACGACGGGCCCCTTGCGCGCCGCCGTCCGGTAGCCCTCGGCGAGCGGGCCGTCGGGCGCCGCCGGCACGAAGAGCGGCACGCCGTGGCGCGCGCACACGGCCGCGAGCGTGCCCCGGAGCCCCTGCGCCTCGAGCCACGCCCCCAGCTCGCGCGTGAACGCGACCCCCGCGATCGCGGGCGCGCGCCAGGTCGCCGCGAGGTGCTCGAAGAAGCCGGCGAGGAAGTCCTCCATCGCGTCGTAGTCGCGCGCGCGCACGACGTGGTCGTAGAAGCGGTAGTAGCCCTGCCGCCACAGCGCGGCGTCGTCCACGTGCTCGGGGTCCACCTGGAGCACGCGCGCGCCGCGCGCCTCGAGCAGGTCCTCGGTCGCGTTCGCCGAGGTCGAGACCAGCACGTCCACGTAGCCGCGCTCGACGAGCCAGGCGACGAGCGGCGCCAGGCCCGCGCTCGCGAGCGACCCGGCGAGCCCGAGCGCGATCAGGGTCTCGCCGTCGATCATCCAGCGCCAGGTCTCGAAGGCCTCGCCGAGCCGGCGGCCCTGGAAGGCCGACTCGCGCATCCGCCCGAGCAGGCGGGCGACGCTCGCGCCGCCGTGCCCGTCGCCCTCGGCCCCGAGCACGCGCAGCGGCACGCGGGCCGGCCACGTCCGCTCCACCCTTTCGTCGCGCATCCGCCCGCCCTCCCGGCTAGACTCTGCATCATGTCGCAGGATGTCGCACGCCTTTTCGACGCAATGGCCCCGACCTACGAGGCGCTCGAGCCCTGGTACGAGCACCTCTACGACGTGCTCCACGCGATCCTCACGTCGGAGCTCCGCCCGCCCGCGGACGGATGCCGCCGGCGCGCGCTCGACGCCGGGTGCGGCACGGGCTTCCAGGCGGCGCTCCTCGGGGAGCTCGGGTACGCGGTCCACGGCGTGGACCTCTCGGCGGCGCTCCTCGGGCTCGCGCGGGCCCGGCTCCCCCGGGCGGCGCTCGCGCGCGCGAGCCTCGAGACCCTGCCCTACCCCGCCGGCGTCTTCGACGCCGCCGCCTGCTGCGGGAGCACGCTCAGCTTCGTGGACGACCCCGCAGGGGCGCTCGGCGAGCTGGCGCGCGTGCTGCGGCCGGGTGGGCGGCTCCTGCTCGAGTGCGAGCACCGCTTCAACCTCGACCTCGGCTGGGCGGCGGCGAGCGCGCTCGGGCGCGACGCCCTCGGCTACGGCCTCTCGCTCCGCGACGTGCGCGGGCTCGCGCGGGACGGCGTCTGGCCGGCCTACCCCGGCTACGGGAGGCTCCGGAGCTTCACGCGCGCGGAGCTCGACGCGCTGCTCCGCGCCGCCGGGCTCGCGCCCGAGCGCACGTGGGGGCTCCACGCAGTCACCAACCTGATCCCGTCCACCGTGCTCCACCGCCCGCGGCTCGGGCGCCCGCTCGCGCGCCTCTACCGCGCGCTGCGCGCCCTCGACCGCGCCCTCGCCGGCTCCGCGCTCGCCCGGTGCACGGCCAACAGCCTCGTCGTCCTCGCCCGCCGGGCGTGAGTCAGGGGGCGGGAACAAATCGGCACACGGGACCCCGTTGGGGGTGTCGGGGGGAGCGGCGGGCGCTCCCCCCGACGTCACTCAGGACCCGTGAACGAATCGCGTGATCGAGGAGCGCCACGGGTTCCCCGGGGCGCTCCGAGCGCCGGGGGGATTGGGGGGCCCTTCGAGGCCCCCCATGAACTCAGTAGCCCGGCTCGTCCAGCAGCGGGAACGCGCTCGTCGCGTGGGGCGGCCCGACCGGCGGCGCCGCGTGCAGGTAGCTCGCGTCGAGGGCGCCGGGCCGGTCCACGCCGAGGAGCCCGAGACAGATCCGGATCTCGTCCCCGAGCAGCGCGAGCGCGCGCACGAGGCCCGGCGCGCCGGCGGCGGCGAGGCCCAGGCACTCGAGCCGCCCGACGCCGACCAGGTCGGCGCCGCGCGCGAGCGCCTTGACGACGTCGGTCCCGCGCAGGACGCCGCCGTCCACGATGACCCGCGCGCGCCCGGCGACCGCGGCGACGACCTCGGGGAGCACGTCGAGCGTCCCGCGCCCGTGGTCGAGCTGGCGGCCGCCGTGGTTCGAGACGTAGACGACGTCCACGCCGTGCTCGCAGGCGAGCGCGGCGTCCTCCGCCGTCGCGATGCCCTTAAGGATCAGCGGCACGGCGTGCGTGTCCTTGAAGCGCTTGACCCGGTCCCACGCGAGCGCGGCCTGGACGTCGTGGCCGGTCGCGCGCACGCGCCAGGGCTTGACGAACCGGCGCGCCAGGTCCCGCTCGCGGCGGCTGTAGACCGCGGTGTCCACCGTGAGGCAGAACGCCCGGTAGCCGTGGTCCACGGCGCGGCGCACGTGGTCGTCCACGAACGCGTCGTCGCCCCGCACGTAGAGCTGGAACAGCCGGACGGTGTCGGCGGCCTTCGCCACCGCCTCGAGCCCGGGGGCGCAGACCGACGAGAGCATGTGCGCGACGCCGGCCTCGGCCGCCGCGCGCGCGACGGTCGCGCCGCCGCCCTCCGTGAACGTCTCGATCGAGCCGATCGGCGCGAGCATCACGGGGAGGCGGAGGGGCTGGCCGAGGAACGTCGTCGTGCAGTCGATCCGGGAGACGTCGCGCAGCACCCGCGGGCGGAACGCGAGCGAGTCGAGCGCCAGCCGGTTGCGCTTGAGCGTCGTCTCGGTCTCGGCGCCGCCGACCAGGTAGTCCCACGCCTCCGGCGCCAGGTTCGCGCGCGCCGCGCGGACGATCTCGTGCAGCGTCTGGAAGCGCTCGTCGAGGTTCGCGTCCACCCCTCGCCCCATTCCCGGCCGGCGCCCGGCCGCCCGCCAGTGTAGCGCAGTCGGCCCACCGCGCAGCCGGCCCCCTACACGGATCGCCGGCGTCGGGGTAGTATGCCGCCATGAGAGACGGCGGCGAGCTGATCGTCGAGTACCTGGTGCGCGAGCGGGTCCCCTACGTGCTCGGTGTCTGCGGCCACGGCAACGTCGGCCTCCTCGACGCGCTCTACGACCGCGCCGACGCGATCCGCATGATCTCGACCCGGCACGAGCAGACGGCCGGGCACATGGCCGACGCCTACTTCCGCGTCGCGCACCGCCCCGCGGCGACCCTGACCTCGTGCGGGCCGGGCTCCTGCAACATCCCGATCGCCGTGGCCTGCGCGTTCATGGACTCCTCGGCCTTCCTCGCGATCACCGCGAACGTGCCGACCTCCCAGTTCAACCGCGCGCCCTTCCAGGAGAGCTACCGCCACTTCCAGGCCGACTTCCCCTCGGTGCTCAAGCCCTACGTCAAGCGGAGCTGGCAGCCCACGCGCGTGGACATGCTGCCGACGGCGCTCCGGCAGGCGTTCGCGACGATGCTGGGCGGCCGGCCGGGCCCGGTGCACCTCGACGTGCCGTTCAACCTCTTCAAGGAGTCCGCCGAGGGCGTGGACGTGCCCGAGCCCGGCGCCTGGCGGCGCGGCATCGACTCGCGGAGCGGCGGCGACCCGGACACGGTGCGCCGAGCCTTCGAGCTGCTGCGCGACGCGCGGCGCCCGCTCCTCTGGGTGGGCCACGGCGTCGCGCTCTCCGAGGCGGGCGCCGAGCTGACGGCGCTCGCCCGGCGCCTCGAGATCCCGGTGATCTTCTCGCCCAACGGCTTCGGCACGCTCGACATGACCGACCCGCTCGCGCTCGGCTTCCTCGGGCGCAACGGCGCGTTCTCCGCCAATGAGGCCGCGCGTACGTGCGACGTGCTCCTCGCGGTCGGCGTCCGCTTCGACGACCGCTCGTCGTCCTCGTGGATCCCGGGCTACTCGTTCAACATCCCGCCGACGAAGCTCATCCACGTGGACCTCGACGTCCAGGAGATCGGGCGCAACTACCCCGTGCACCTCGGTATCGTCGGCGACGCGCGCACGGTCCTGCGCCAGCTCCTCGCGTGCGCGGAGGCCGGCCCGGCCCCCGACGCCGCCGCGCGGCGCGCCTGGCTCGCGGACTGCGCCAAGTGGCAGCGGCAGTGGGAGGAGTTCATCCGGCCCGACGCGGGGAGCGACGCGGTCCCGCTCCACCCGCGGCGCGTCGTCGAGGCGCTGCGCCGGGTGATGCCCGACGACGGCATCGTCGTGCCGGACTCCGGCGTCCACCACAACTGGGTCGTGCAGTTCTGGAAGGCGCGCCGGCCCGGGACCGTGCTCAACACGTGGGGCTTCTCGGCGATGGGCTTCGGCGTCTGCGGCGTGCTCGGCGCCAAGCTCGCCGCGCCCGAGCGGCCCTGCGTCGCGGTGTGCGGCGACGGCGGCTTCATGATGCGCCCCGACGTCCTCTGCACGGCGGTCGAGTACGACATCCCCGCGGTCTGGCTCGTCTGGAACAACTTCGCCTACGGCGCGATCCGCGACATCCAGACGGGCCTGCTCGCCAAGCGCGAGATCGCCACGAGCTTCGTCCGGGAGGCGACGGGCACGCTCTACAACCCCGACTTCGTCGCCCTCGCCCGCGCGTGCGGCGTGGACGGCCTGCGGGTCGAGCGCCCGGAGGAGCTCGAGCCCGCGTTCGAGCAGGCGCTCCGCGCCGGGCGGCCGTTCCTGCTCGACGTCCACGTGGACCGCGACATCAAGCCGCCCGGCGTCGGCACGTGGGAGCTGCCGCCGCTGCCGCACGCCGAGCCGAGCTTCGGCGCAAGGAGGACGCAGTGAGCGAGACGACGACGAAGCCGACCGCCAAGGTGATGCGCATGGAGGAGGCGTTCTGGGAGCTGCCGCCCGGCCACTTCCAGGCCTTCTCGAAGATGCTCGTGCACCCGACCAACGCCCAGACCACGCACTTCGACTTCCGCATCTCGAGCTACCAGCCGCGCGGCTACGCGGAGGTGCACGTCCACGAGGTCGCCGAGAACCTCTACTACATCCTCCAGGGCAAGGGCATCGTGGAGCTCGACGGCGTGCGGCACCTGGTCGAGCCCCACATGGTGATCCACATCCCGCCCGGCGTCCGCCACGGCATCTTCAACACCGGCGTCGAGGACCTCGTGTTCCTCGTCGTCGCCTCGCCGCCGTACGACATGCCCGCGGTGAAGCCGACCGGAGGGCGCGACCTGGCCTGAGCGCCCCATGAGCCGCTTCCCGCACCTCTTCGCGCCCGGGCGCCTCGGGCGCCGCACGCTCCGGAACCGCATCCTCATGGCGCCGATGGAGAAGAACCTCGCCACGGCCGACGGCGCCGTCACCCAGCGCTACGTGGACTACTGCGCGGCGCGCGCGGCGGGCGGCGCCGCGCTCATCCTGCTCGAGTCCATGTACGTGGACCCGGCGGGGAAGAACCACGTCTACCAGCTCGGCCTGCACGACGACGCGCTCGTGCCCGGCTACCGCCGGCTCGTCGAGGCCTGTCACGCGGAGGGCGCGCTCGTGGGCGCCGAGCTGCAGTTCGCCGGGCGCGAGACCTCGTCGCGGGTGACGGGCCGCCAGCCGCTGGCGCCCTCGCCCGTGCCGTGCACGGTGCTCACCGGCGGCGAGACGCCCCGCGAGCTGACCCTCGACGAGATCCGCGCGCTCGTGGCGCGGTTCGCGGAGGGGGCGCGCCGCGCGGTCGCCGCCGGCTTCGACGTGCTCGAGATCCACGGCGCCCACGGCTACCTGATCGGCCAGTTCCTCTCGCCCTACTCGAACCGACGCACGGACGCCTACGGCGGCGACCCCGCGCGCCGCCTGCGCTTCCCCCTCGAGGTGATCGCGGCCGTGCGCGCGGCCGTCGGGCCCGAGGTCCCGCTGGTCTACCGCCTCTCGGCCGACGAGCACGTCGAGGGGGGCCTCGGGCTGGCCGACGTGTGCGAGATCGCGCCCCACCTCGAGCGCGCCGGCGTGGACGCCCTCGACGTCTCGGCCGGCATCTACGAGAGCGCCGTCTGGATCGTCCAGCCGATGGAGGTGCCGCAGGGGTGTCTCGCGCCGCTCGCGCGCGCGCTGCGCCGCCGCGTCGGCATCCCCGTGAGCGTCGCCGGCCGCATCACCGACGCGGGCGTCGCCGAGCGTATCCTGGAAGCGGGCGATGCCGACTTCGTCACCCTCGGGCGCGCGCTCCACGCCGACCCCGAGCTGCCCCGGAAGAGCCTCGAGGGGCGCCTGGACGAGGTCTGCGCGTGCGTCGCGTGCCTGCGCTGCAGCGACCTCCTCGGCCAGAACCTGCCCGTGCTCTGCCTCGCCAACACGCACACGGGGCGCGAGCGCGAGTACGCGATCCGGCCCGCCGCGCGGCGGCAGCGCGTCGTCGTCGTCGGCGCCGGGCCCGCCGGGCTCGAGTGCGCCCGCGTCGCCGCCCTCCGCGGCCACCGGGTGACCGTGCTCGAGCGCGGCGCCGAGCCCGGCGGCCAGCTGCTCCTGAGCCGCGTCGTGCCCGGCCGCGCCGAACTGGCCGGGCTCGTGACCTACCTGGTCGGCGCCGTCGCGCGCGCGGGCGGCGAGCTGCGGCTCGGCGTGGACGCCGACGCGGACCTCGTCCTGCGTGAAGCGCCCGACGCGATCGTGCTCGCCACGGGCGCGCGCCCGGGGGTGCCGGCCCTGCCCGGCATCTTCGACGCGCCCGCGGTGGACGCCTTCGAGGTGCTGCGGCGCCCCGTCGCGGGACTCCGGCGCGCCCTCGTGCTCGGCGGCGGGGTCCTCGGCGTCGGCGTCGCCCACGCGCTCGCCGAGCGCGGCGCCGAGGTCCATCTGGTCGAGCCGGGCGAGGAGCTGGCGGGCGAGATCGGGCTCCGGCCCCGCTGGCGCTACGTCGCCGACCTCCGCGCGCGCCCGAACGTCACCGTCCACTTGCGCGCGACGGTCGAGGCGCTCTCCGCCGACGGCGCCCGCGTGCGCGCCGAGGGGCGCGAGACCGCGCTCGCGCAGCTCGACGTGGTCGTCCCCACGCGCCCGCTCGTGCCCGCCTCGGCGCTCGGCGAGGCGCTCGCGGCCCGCGGCGACGCGCCGCCCGTCTTCTCGATCGGCGACTGCGTGCTGCCGCGGACGGCGTTCGAGGCCATGCAGGAGGGCGCGGCCCTCGGCCACCGGCTGTAGAGGGACGGGCGCGCCGGGCTCATGGCCCCCCGTCCGCGATGGATACGCCTCGATCGCGCTTGCCACGAGAGGAACTTCGGGTTATGGTCGGGCCCTCCGGAGCGAGGTGGCGCATGCATGCTCCTCGGTCGAGCCCGGCAATCGTGTATGCGACGACCGCGGAAGACTGCCACCCTCCCGGGCTCACCCAGCGACGCCTGCCGAGCCTCGCAGCCCGACAATTTCGGGCCGACGCGCTACGCAGCGGCGGCTCGCAGCCTATCCCGGGGCAGCCGCCCCCGGCCGCGGTAGCGCAACGTGGTGAGTGCGAAGAAGAAAGGCTGGTCCCTTGACCAGGCCTCACGGTTGGATACGCTGTCCGTGGCCGCAGGCCTTGCCTTACTACGCAGCGGACTACGCAGACCTGTCTACTTCGAGTCAGCCAGACAACATGACCAAGTCGACGGAGCGTTAGGTCTCAACCGTCATGAGCGTTGCGCTGCCAACAATTGCGACTGAAGGGCGCCGGTTGCCGAAAGGAAAAACTCTCTTGCTGATCGCGCTCTGCCTTGCGGTCGCCGGCGTGGCGCGTGCGGAGGACTGGTCGGCGTGGCAGCGCGCCTACGATCCGGCGACGCGCACGCGCTTCATTCCCGTCGAGCTCTGGACCGGCGCGCCTTGGGACGGCACGCAGGAGATCCGCATGGCGCCCGCGGCGCTCGAGTTCGGGCCGCGAGGAGACAAGAGTATCAGGGGGCCGACGACCTGGAACGGCATTCAGGTCTACGAGCGCCTGAACCGCGACAAGCTCCAGCTCTTCGCCTTCCGCGACGACCGGACGGGCCTCGGCCGCGTCTTCGACTCGCGCTATCCGCAGCTCGGTTGCCGCGGCGAGGTGAAATTTCCGCTCGGCCGCTGGACGCAGGGCGAGGCGCGCGAGTACCAGCTCGACTGCGCGCGCGGCAAGCGGCCGCTCACAGTGACGATCGAGGAGATCGACTTCGTCTACGGCGGCGTGCCGCATTCGCTGCGATTCCATTGGCTCTTCATGGAAGGGCGCGGCCGCGGCACCGATATGCGCTACGTGTACAGCCCGCTGCGCGGGCTGGTCGACGTGCAGGGGAACGAGTAGCGATGCAGCTGCTGGCCACGGGTTTCAGCGATAACGAACAGTGGGCCAACGTATGAGGTTGAGACCTTTAGACGCCTATGCGATGGAGCTGACTGGGCCTGAGCGCCGAGAGGGCCTGAAGGATTGTTGGTACAAGTGGTAGGAGATGCACCATGCGGTTGGATGGCGCCCGGACGAGCAGCATGCCGATCGACACTGTCGCTAGGTTCTGCTGGAACTCGATGCCCCTGTCCATCGTGACGAGCGCATCGTACTCGGCTCCCATCCGTCGGAGGAGTTCGCCGTTCGTGATGCCAGTCCAGCCGCGGACGACCACGGTATCGACACTGTGGCCCTCGAGCGCGGCGGCGAGGTCTACCGGGAGCTGCTCGTCAAGAAGGACGCGCACCAGCCAACAGCGTAGCGCGCGCGAGGTCGAGCGCCGCGATCGCCTGGTCGCGCTTCACGGATGGGAACTGGCGGAGAAACTCGTCCAGGGTTTCGCCGCCTTCGAGGTAGTCGAACAGCGACTGGATCGGCACGCGCGTACCGACAAACACAGGCGTGCCCCCGAGGATGTCCGGGTCACTGTGCACGATGTCGCTTGGCCGGGTCATGCTGGCCGCAGTATACACGCGCAGCAACCGAGCGTATAACTCCGGCTTCCGGCCGACGGCCTTCGGCCGCGGCCGATACCGGCGTTGGACAGGCAAAGATGGGTGATCCAAAGCCGGCCATGAACCGGCGCATGTTGCGGTCAGCTTGCGGCGTCTCTCTCATCGCTCCAGTCTTCTTTGCATGGGCATCCGGAGTCGATCTCGGCCCTGTAAGAGGGGCATTCGCGCCATGGCGGCGGATAGCCACATGGCTCTTCCTGCCGATCGCTGCGTACCTGCTCGTGGCGCCCTTCGTCTACGACTTCTATCGGCGCAGCCGCAAACGGCTGGATTTCAACTCACGCGGCGCGGAAAGGGAAGTCATCTTCTTGACAGGCACCGCTGGAGCGACAGCAGTAGTCGGTTTGACATTTCTTCTCGTCGTATTCGGTGGTGGTTCCCGTTCAGAAATGTACGGTTGGAGTGCTATCTCGTTTGTGGTTGCCGCCTTCTGGAGTTTGCGGTGTCGACGCCTTATCGCATGATTGGGCACGCACTTGCCGGGGGACTGTCCAACTTCAGTATTCAGCCATCGGCCTCCGGCCGAGGCTGATACCAACGTTAGACAGACCCTGTGGCCACGGATTTCGGCGATGCGATCGAGTTGCTTGGGCGCTTCGCGGTCTTTTGGGGGTTCCTCTTGAAGCCACAGTTCCGCCGGGTCGTTCTGGAGGAGTGGAGGCAGCAGCCTCGACCCGGACAACTTCTCAGCCTCCTTGAAGGGCTCGGGAATGCAGTCATCGGACTACTTCCGCTGGCCGCACTTGGATTCGGCATCTGGTGGCTGGTGTGACGTCATCGTTGGCCGTGCCTTTTCCTACAAGCTCGTTGGGCGGCTTCACCATGAGGACAACGGGAGAATGACCGACAGCTACGCCACCGCGAAGGCCGCGTATCGGGAGTTACTCTCCACGATCGGACCCCGGGCCAGGGCGAACGGCTATCGGCGCTGGGCGGGGACCCAAGCGGGGTGGCAGAAGCCTGTGGACGCCGGGCAACGGCTCTTGTTCAAGTTCGAGGGCTACAGCCTTGTGAACCCCGACACCGGGAATTCGTTTCACGGCCTCGTTCAGCTGGAACCCCTGGATAGCCGGGGTTCCACGATTCTGCGTCAGTCGAATTTCTCGTGCTGCCTCGTCCAGGCCGAGCTCGACGAGCTGGCGCGAATCCAGGGAGCGATCAACCGGCGGCGGCCACCCCTTCCCGGGTATCTGAAGAAGGACGTGGCCAGGGACTCCCTGCTCGGCCATCATCTGCGTGCGTTGTACGACCCGACGCCGCGGTACCAGGAAGGGCGCATCATCTACTTCAGCGTAAGTACTCGCGTTTCCCCACGCCGGTCGGAGACGGCCCGTGCGGTGGCGGGGCTCTGAATCCGCGAACGACCTCAGATCAGGGGGTCAGGAGCGCGTGAGGCAGGGTGACGGTCCCGGGATTCTCGAGGGCGGCGCGCGTCGCCTGGAGCAGGTACGCCTTCGGCTCGACGCCGCAGAGCTTGGCCGACTCGATCAGGCTGTAGAAGAGCGCCGCCACCTCGGTCCCACGCTTCGAGCGGGACCCGTAGTGGTTCTTGCGGCCGACGACCATGCCGCGCAGCCCGCGCTCGGTGGCGTTGTTGTCGAGCGGAATGCGCGCGTCGTCGAGGCAGTGCGTGAGCCCGGGCCAGAGGCCGAGCATGTAGGCGATCGCCTTGCCGAGGCTGCTCTCGGGGAGCGCGCGCTGCTGAGACGCCCACGCCCGGATCGCCTCGACGATCGGGGTCGACTGCTCTCGTCGCAGCCGGGCGCGCAGGGCGAGCGTCGCGGCCCGGGTCTCCTCGCTCGCGGCCAGGTCGGCACCGGGGCACGCCCGCTCGACGGCGTAGAGCTGGCCGATGCGCTCGAGGATCTCCGCGCAGGGCGCCGGGTAGTGCGGCTCCGCCTCGACGAACTTCCGGCGCACATGCGCCCAGCAATGGGCCAGGGTGAAGCCCGGCCCCGCCCGGGCGAGCGCGGCGTAGGCGCCGTACCCGTCGGCCAGGACGATCCCGTGGTAGCCGTCGAGCACCCGGCGCGCCGCGTCCTGCGAGCGGCTCTCCAGGATCGTGTACGTGACGGCGTCGTCCCGGGTGACGCTCCACGCCCACCAGCGTTTGCTCTCGGGGCCCCCCAGCAAGCGCCACCAGGTTTCATCGGCCCCGACCACGGGCGCGGTCAGCACGTACCGGCGGAGCGCGTCGTACGTCGGCGCGAGCACGGTGGCCAGCGCCTCGATCTGATCCCACAGCGTCTGCGACTCGATCGTGAGCCCTTCCCGGGCCATCACCCGCGCCTGGCGCTCGAGGGGCAGATGATCGAGGTACTTGCCGACGGCAACCTCGACCGCGAAGCTGGCCGAGTAACGCCGGCCGCGGACGTCGGGCCGCGCGGCCAGGCGCAGCGGGCCCGGGGCGGTATCCACGCAGCCGTTGCACGCGCACCGGTACTTCTTCCGCCGATGCTTCAGGAGCACGAACCGCCGCTCGACGACGGTGATCTCCTCGGCGTCTTCAGTCTGGCCGGGCATCTCGCGCAGCATCCCGCCGCACTGCGGACAGGTCAGGTCCGGCTCGGCGAGCTCGTGCACCACGTCGACGATCGGCAGCGTCGGTTGCGCCGTCGGCCCGTGGCCCGGGCGGGCCGCCGGGGGCGGGCCCGGCGCCGCCGTGGCCGGCCGCGGGCGCTGCTCCGACGAGGCGCCAAAGAGCGCCCGCTCGCGCTGGGCGAGGAGCTCCTTGAGAAATTCGAGCTCGAGTTCGGCCGCAGGCCGGGTGTCGCCACGGAGGCGAGCGAGTTCGGCGGTCAGGGTCTGGAGCTTGGCGTGGAGCTTGTCGTTCTCGCGCTCGAGGAGGACCGCGACCTGACGGAGCATCTCAGGATCGCGGATCGCATCGAGACGGAGCACACGCGCACTACATCATCGCGCCGCGCGCGACGCAAGATTTTTCTGCATCGGCGTCACCACAAAGGGCGCGGGCGAGAGCGTGACGCGCCCGACGAGCGTGCTGCCCTCGAGAAAGAGCTGCAGCTCGCTCATGGTCAGACGGACGACCCGCGCCTCTGCGTCGCGCCACAGGCAGGCGAAGCGGCCCCGCTCGAGGCGCTTGGCGTAGATGCAGAGCCCGGTGCCGTCCCACAGGAGCACCTTGGCCCGCTTGCGCGTGCGACTGACGAAGAGGTAGCAGTCGCCGGACAGCGGGTCCTGGCCGAGGCGTTCGCTCACAAGCCCGCTCAGGCCGTCGAAGCCTTTGCGGAGATCGGCGGGCGCGCCGTAAGCCCAGACGGCGACCTGCCGCGTGGAGCCGATCATCCGAGCGCCTGCAGCACGGCGACCAGGGTGTCGCCATCCAGGCCCTTGACGCGCACGCCGTTCGGCGTGATGAGCACGGGTCTGGCGACCCCGCGGCGCTCCGGGCCCGGCGCCGGCGTCACCGCGACCGGCCGCAGCACGGGCGGGGCCGGCGGGCGAAGCCACTTCGTCAGCGTCGGCTCGGACACGCCGAGCTCCCGCGCCAGGTGCGCCACGGACCCGCCCTGCCCGCGGCATCTCCGCGCCAGCGTCACCGCGGCGCGACGAAACGCGTCGGGATACCGGACTTGGCTGGGCGGCTTGCCCTGCGCGAGTCGCAGGGCTTCGGCTCGGAGACGGCGGGTCTCTGCGTCCATCGCGGCACCTCCTTGTCGTGGTGGTGCAACGATGGCCTATCGGTGGGGTCAGCTACCAGACGGGGAAACGCGAGGAGTTACCCTCGTCGGAGCAGCGCCCGCGGCCGGCCACGGCGGCGCCGAGCCCGCCCCCGGCGGTCCGCCCGGGCCACGGGCCGACGGCGCAACCGACGCTGCCGATCGTCGACGTGGTGCACGAGCTCGCCGAGCCGGACCTGACCTGTCCGCAGTGCGGCGG